>Ga0302120_10000593_pt1 | contig 16481 bp, 13 predicted proteins | sample AG5_Bottom_MG_FD_203118 | JGI IMG/M metagenome (GOLD analysis project Ga0302120, IMG submission 203118) | Marine microbial communities from Western Arctic Ocean, Canada - AG5_Bottom | ecosystem: Environmental > Aquatic > Marine > Oceanic | place: Canada: Western Arctic Ocean | collected 2017-10-01 | reverse complement strand
CCGTTGAGAAGCATGATCGGGAAGCCTCGGGGTTCGATGAGGAGTATCGGACTCTCGCTGAGGACGGCTATCTGGCGACGGCGTTTCTCCTCGGACGTGGGAAGATTGACCGCATCGTCTACCGGGAGTTGGGGCGTCACGACCCCTCGGCCAGGATCCTTGACGTGGGGTGTGGGACCGGGAGCCAGGTGGTGGAGATCCGGAAGCTCGGATTCGAGGTGTCGGGGCTGGAGCCGGCATTGGAGATGCGCCGACTGGCCACCGCGGCGAATCCCGGTGTGGACATCCGGGACGGGTCCATCACCGCGCTGCCATACGAGAGCGAATCCTTCGACGTGGTCCTCGCCCTCGAGGTCCTCCGTTACCTCCCTGCCGTGGACAACGAGACCTCCTGGCGTGAGATGCTCAGGGTCCTACGGCCGGGCGGCACGATCATCGTCACCATGGTCAACCGGTGGGCGATCGACGGGTACTGGTTGTACGAGCGGGTCCAGGCCAGGCGGGCCTCACGGGGGTCCATCCCGGTTCGGGCCCACTGCGAGTTCGTGACACCGGGGCAGGTTCGTCGGGACCTGGCCCGGCTGGGTGCTGGTTCGGTGGCCATCCATGGTCGACTTCTACTTCCGCTGCGGTGGGCCTACAAGGCCAGTCGGCCGTTGGGCCGGGTGATTGCCAGGATCCTGAATCCGGTTGACGACATTCTGTGTCGGATCCCGGGGACCGCCGGGTTGACCGGACACCTGGTGGTCGTGGTCCGCCCCTGACGGGAGGCGTCAGCCCACCTCGGCGTATGTGACCAACTCGATGTCGGAGTCATCGAAGACGCCGTCCTCGGTCAGGATGCGGTGTTCGGTTCGACACGTGGCGATGAAGGCCAACCTGACATCCCGGATCGGGTCATCGGCATACCGGAGTACCAGGTCGTCGGCTTCGGCGAACGGATGCACCATCAACTCTGTCACTCCCCGGGAGGGCAGGGAGTCGATCAGGGAGCGGTAGGCGTCCTTGTCCCAGGGCTGGGAGGTGCTCAGCTGGTGCAGGGAGACGAAGCGGTCGTTGGTCCCTCCGGAGAACCTGCGGCGTATGGAGGCCGCCGACAGGCGAAACATGGAATTGACCGTCATCGTGGCGGGTCGGGACCTTGCGGTGTGGCGTCCGGCTGGGACCACGACGCGGAGCGCGGGAATTCGTTCACTCAGTACAGGCTCCATAGCCCGGAAGATCGTGGGCATCATGTGGACGTGCTGGTGGCTGTCGAGGTGTGTCGGAGAGAGTCCGAGGGAGACGAAGCGGTCCAGTTGGGCTGTCAGTTCCCTGGTGATCTCGTCTGGTCGTAGGCGCCCTCGTGCAGCTCGGCGTATCAACTCGCCACGGAGCAGGAACTCTCCGTCGGCGTCGACCAGAGACCGGGCGTCGGTCAGTGGACGCCCCTCGGTGAGGTTGAAGTGGAGGCCGACACCCAGTCCCGGATGGCGCTCAGCCAGGTCGACAGCCTCCTCGGTCCCCGGCATGTTGACCATGAGGGTGGTGGAACTGAGTTGGCCGGCCTGGTAGGCGTCGATGATCCCGGTCGAGACGGACCGGGCGAGGCCGAAGTCGTCGGCGTTGACTATCAGGCGACGGAACACGATCCCATGCCTACCATGAGGCTTGACCGCGGGCCGGTCATGGATCCGGTCGGGAAGGTGCGAGACTGGGGCCGATGACTGGAGGATCCGGGGCCGGCGGCCGCATCGGGTATGTGCCGCTTTCGCCGGACCTCTCGGTTCCGGGTGATCGACGACGGTTCCCCGGGTACGCCGAGGCACGTGGCATCCAGTTCGACGTGGCCATGGACTGGGTGGGCCTGGACCTGGTCGTCCTCACGTCGGAGGCCGACATCACGCGGTGGGTTGGCGTGCCCACGGGAACCGGGGTCATCCTCGACCTGCCGGATGCCTTCCTCGATGAACGCAGGACAATCAGGAGCCTGACTCGGGGACTCGCCAAGTGGATAGCCGGCCCTCTCTCCCGTCCGGTCCTGGACCACCGTCGTGCCGTCTTCCGCCTGATCCAGAGAGCAGACGCGGTTGTCTGCAGCACGCCGGAGCAGGCGGACAGACTTGAGCGATTCACCGACAACGCCCACGTGGTGCTCGACCTGCACGGTGAGGTCGAGCCGCTGGCACCTCGATCGACGACAGATGACAGCGGGCTGGAAGTGGTCTGGGAAGGCCTGCATCCGACGTTGGTGGCCATCGAGCAGGTGCTGCCGGCGCTCCGTCGACTCGGCACGGAATCGGAGGTCACGCTGAACCTCGTGACCGATCTCAGGTCAGCCCGTTTCATGAACAGGTTCGGGGTGAGGGAGGTGGCCGAGGTCGTAGCGGGTTGGGGGATCGACGTTCGGGTCCATGAGTGGTCGGTCGAGAACCTGCGGAATGTGGCGATGACGGCTGATCTGGCCATCGTCCCCGTCGAGTTGCACGACCCGTACACGGTTGGAAAGCCGGAGAACCGGATGCGGATCTTCTGGCGACTCGGACTTCCGGTGGTCGTATCCGACACCCCGTCGCACCGGCGTGCGATGAACCTCGCCGGCCTGTCCGACCGGGCCCTCTGCAGCACGGCCGATGACTGGACGGAGGCACTGGGGAGGTACGCCGGAGATCATGTACTCCGAAGTGTCGACGGCGAACTCGGCCACGTCGCGGCACTGGGTCCATACGGGGATCCGAAAGTACTGGCCGGATGGGACGAGGTCTTCTCCAGCCTCGGAGCGCTGTGATGACGTGCCATGGCATTCCCCGGGTCACCTACCTGTCCGTCGATCCCGTTACCAGCACCGTCGGTGCATCCCAGGTGCTGGCGTACGTAGAGCGGCTGGCCGAACGGGGGGTCGGGGTGGACCTGCACAGCTTCGAGCACCATGTGGACGAGGTGATCGGAGCCGACCTCGCCCGTCGGGGAGTGGTATGGACCCCTCACGTGTTTGGTGGAAACGGCGCACGCGCCGGACTCGGTCGGGTGGCCAGATTGGCCCGGTCGATCCGCGGAGCCGAACTTGTCCACGCCCGGAGCGACATGGCGGCGGCAGCCGCCATGTGGTCTGGAGCAGAGTGCTGGTTGTGGGACGTCCGTTCGTTCTGGGCGGACCAGAAGGTGGCTACCGACGTATTTTCCGCCCGTTCTCCCCAGGCGCGGGTATTCCGACGCATCGAACGACGGGCAGCGGGTAGGGCACGCCACGTGGTGGTCCTCACCCCGTCTGCCATAGACGAACTGGATCGACGGTACGACGGCGTGGTCGGACCGAAGGCGACGGTCGTGACGACGTGCGTGGATCGTCGTCGGTTCAGGCCCTTGCCGATGCCCTCCATGGACCCGGTTCGACTGCTGCTGGCAGGCACGCTGAACCGGTTCTACGACGTGCCGGCCATGCTCGACCTCGTTGCGGCGGTGCGGACCCGTCGTCCGGTCGATCTGGTGGTCGCCTCGCCCGGCGGTACCGACTGGGACATGGAGCTCGACGGTGCCGGAGCGGTCCGGACCTCGGCGACGCCCGATGAGATGCCCGCCCTCATCGCTTCGTGCCACGCGGGGCTGAGCGTCTGTCGTGATGATGCGGGAATCAGCCTCGTCGCGGCCATGCCGACGAAGGTAGGGGAGTTCCTGGCCGTGGGACGGCCGGTGATCCTGAATCCGGGCCTGCTGGATGCGGCTTCGATCGTCGACAGGGCTGATGCCGGCGTGGTGATGGATGCATCTGCAGGAGGGTTGGACGCTGCGGCGACGAGGCTCCTGGAATTGCTGGATGACGAAGGGACGCCGGCACGGGCGACGGGCCTGGCCGCCGGGTTCTTCGACCTGGATGCAGGCGTGGACCGGCTCGTCGAGGTCTATCGCCGGATGTCGGCGGGTCGCTGAGAACTACCCGTCTGCCGACGGGTGATCCGGTACCGTACCGATGGGACGGCAGGGAGGATCGACGATGAAAGCGGTGATTCTGGCTGGCGGACTGGGTACCCGACTCTCCGAGGAGACCAACGTCCGACCCAAGCCCATGGTCGAGATCGGCGGGCGGCCACTGCTCTGGCACATCATGAAGACCTACTCGTTCCACGGGGTGAACGAGTTCGTGATCTGTTGTGGCTACAAGGGCTACATGATCAAGGAATACTTCGCCAACTACTTCCTTCACGTTTCCGACGTCACGTTCGACATAGCGGAGAACCGGATGGAGGTACATCGGGAGCGGGCTGAGCCGTGGAGGGTGACGCTGGTCGACACGGGGGACGAGACCCTGACCGGGGGACGCCTCCGGAGGATCGCCGAGTACGTGGCCGGCGACGAGGCATTCTGCATGACCTACGGCGACGGTCTCGGCGATATTGACGTGACCGCCCTCATCGGGTTCCACCGGGCACACGGTCGGAAGGCGACGGTTACCGCCGTCAAGCCACCCGGACGCTTTGGTGCCCTGGAGTTGGACGGCGATCGGGTGTCCGGATTCACGGAGAAGCCGCCCGGAGGCGATGGCCTGATAAACGGTGGATTCTTTGTGCTCCATCCCGACTGCCTGGACCTCGTCGACGGTGACGCCTGCCGGTGGGAGGACTTGCCGTTGCGGACGCTGGCCGAGCGGGATGAACTGAGGGCCTATATGCACGACGGATTCTGGCAGCCGATGGACACGGTGCGGGAACGGGACCTCCTTGCCGACCTGTGGCACTCCGGCGAGGCACCGTGGCGGGTCTGGTGACCGCTACCCGATGAGGTGCCGGCACTGTGGGGATCCTCTCGTCTCGACCTTCGTAGACCTCGGGAGTTCTCCTCCGTCTAACGCCTACCTGACGGCAGATCGACTGGCAGGCCCGGAGACGTGGTACCCGCTCCGGGTCATGGTCTGTGACAACTGCCGACTGGTCCAGACAGAGGACTTCGCTGCGGCTGAGGAACTCTTCGATGCTGAGTACGCCTACTTCAGCGGGTTCTCCAGGAGTTGGGTGGCGCACTGCGAACGGTATGCGCGTGAGATGACCGACCGTTTCGGCCTGGACACCGGAAGCCAGGTCGTCGAGGTGGCCTCGAACGACGGCACGCTCCTCCGCTTCTTCCACGAGCGGGGAATGCGGTGCACCGGCATTGAGCCGACGGCGAGTACCGCCTCTGTGGCACGGGGGCTGGGTCTCGACGTCGTCGAGGAGTTCCTGACCATGGTGTCGGCAGAGCGCATGGCATCCGAGGGACTGGCTGCCGACCTGCTAGCCGCCAACAACGTGGTGGCCCATGTGCCTGACGTCGACGACTTCGTCTCCGCCTGCGGGCGTCTGCTGGCTCCCGGTGGCGTGGCGACGTTCGAGTTTCCCCACCTGACCCGTCTGGTCGCCGAGGGTCAGTTCGACACGATCTACCACGAGCACTTCTCGTACCTCTCCTTGACGGTGATGGACAGGATCGCGACTGCGGCGGGCCTCGAGGTGTTCGACGTGGACCGACTCCCGACCCACGGTGGCAGCCTCCGCGTCTACCTGCAGCGAGCGGACACCGGTGTCCGCCCGATCGAGGAGTCGGTGGAGGCGACGCTGGACATCGAGGTCGAGGCAGGCATCGACCACCCGGCGTTCTACTCAGGCTTCCAGGAGCGAGCCGACCGGATCAAGGACAACCTCCTTCGGTTCCTGCTGGACGCCCGGGGCGAGGAGAGGGTGGTCGTCGGATACGGAGCGGCGGCCAAGGGAAACACCCTGCTCAACTACGCGGGTGTCCGTCCGGACCTCCTACGGTTCGTCGTCGACCAGAATCCGGCCAAACAGGGTAGGTACCTACCCGGCAGTCGGATCCGGATCGTTCCGGAGGAGGCCCTGATCGCCGCCCGGCCCGACCATGTTCTCATCCTCCCGTGGAACCTCAGGGAAGAGGTGGAGCAGCGACTCTCCTATATCCGGGACTGGGGCGGCACCTTCGTCACTGCCATCCCCGAAATGCGGATCTGGTGACCTCGTGACCGTTACAGACGTGAATCCATGTACTTCATTCGCGGTAAGGGACGGGTGTCCTATGATCCCACAACACGGATTGGAATGAACCGCTTCATCCGGGTCGCCTACTGGACTTGCTATACGCTGGGAGTGGCGCCACCGGGCGCCCGTGCCACCGACCCGATGGAGCGCCTCGAGTGACGAATCATGAGCCACTGCTCCTCGACTGCACCCTCCGCGACGGGGGGTACCACAATGACTGGGACTTCCCGGTCGATCTGATAGAGGAGTACCTCAGGGCTATGGTCGCCGTGTCCGTGGACTTCGTCGAGTTGGGCTTTCGCTCGTTGGAAGCCGACGGGTTTCGTGGAGGCTGTGCCTACACCACCGACGGCTTCATCCGACACCTGGACGTCCCCACCGGCCTGACCCTTGGCGTGATGGTGAACACCGGCGAACTGAATCGCCACGAATCGGGCGTCGAGGCTGCGATCGATGCTCTGTTCACACCCGCCGACGACTCGCCGGTAACGCTGGTGCGCCTGGCCAGCCATTTCGTGGAGGTGGACGCGGCCCTGGCGGCATGCAACAGGCTTCACGAACTCGGCTACCTGGTCGGTGTGAACCTGATGCAGATAGCCGATCGGACTGATGAGGAGATCGAGGAGGTCGCTCGCCGGGCCGCGGCCGAGCCCCCCGACGTCCTCTACTTTGCTGACAGCCTGGGGGGTATGGATGCTGTTCAGACGTCGCGGATTATCGAAGTGCTACGCAGGAAGTGGACCGGGCCGCTTGGTATCCACACCCACGACAACATGGGGCGTGCACTCGTGAACTCGCTTCAGGCCATGGAGGACGGTGTCACCTGGATCGACGCCACGGTCACCGGAATGGGACGGGGTCCAGGCAATGCCAAGACCGAGCAACTGGTAATCGAGGTCGCTGAGCGCCGTCATACACGACTGGACATAGCACCGCTGCTGTCGCTCGTGGAGCACCGGTTCCGGCCGATGCAGGCCAAGTATGGGTGGGGGACCAACACCTATTACTACCTGGCTGGGAAGTACGGGATCCACCCGACCTACGTGCAGGCGATGCTGGCAGATTCCAGGTACGCCGATGAGGACATGCTGGCTGTTCTTGAGCATCTACAGGAGGCGGGAGGCAAGAAGTTCAGCGTCGAGGCCTTGGAGACCGGCCTCAACTTCTACGACAGTCGACCTGCGGGCACGTGGGCGCCAGCCAGCCTTCTTGAAGGTCGCGACCTCCTCGTTCTCGGCTCGGGTCCAGGGGTGTCTGCCCACAGATGTGCGATCGTGGAGTACATCAAGTCGACCCGGCCCGTTGTGGTTGCCTTCAACACCGACTCTGTCCTTGACGATGGCTTGATCGACATACGAATTGCCAGCCACCCATTCCGGCTCCTGTCCAATGCAGCGGCTCACCTCAAGTTGCCCCAGCCTCTCGTGACACCGGCTTCCATGCTTCCAGAATCGGTTCGAATGTCGCTTGAAGGCAAGGAACTCTTGGACTTCGGCCTCACGGTGCAGGAGGACACGTTTGAGTTCGCTGAGCGTCACTGCGTGCTGCCGACATCGCTGACGGTGGCCTACGCTCTAGCCATTGCGGCCAGTGGAGGTTCCGGTCGGGTCTACTTGGCGGGTTTTGACGGCTACTCGTTAGGTGATCCGCGCAACGTCGAGGTTGACAAGCTTCTCATGGGATACTTGGCCGAGAGCGGGGTGCCGGAGTTGTTGGCGATCACCCCGAGTTGCTTTTCGGTAGCCGCGGGTTCCGTGTACTCGCTGATCTGAACTGGAGGGAAACGATGGATACTTCTGACCCCGGCCGACAGTGGTCTGCTAGGTGGCATTGATGGGCAGATTCGAGACGATGCGCGAGATTCTGCGTTCGTCGCGATACTTCAAGTTGGTCTGTGGCGCAGGCAACGAGAACGCCGAGGAGGTTCGCCGCCTTGCTGTCGTTTACACGTTGGCCGGAGCAAACGGATTCGATGTGTCGGCGAAGCCAGAGGTCGTTTCGGCCTGCGGCGAGGGCATCGACCTCGCCTATGGATACGCGGAGCACTTCAAGGTCGAAATCCCGGTACGCCCGTACATCACTGTCAGCGTGGGAATGCCGGGCGACCATCACGTTCGGAAGGCATTCATCATCGACGACTGTGTCAGTTGCGACCTTTGTATCCCTGTGTGCCCGACAGACGCCATCCCTGAAAGTTTGGAGATAATCCCCGAACTCTGCATCGGATGCGGAAACTGCGAGGCTGCGTGTCCGCCAAAGGTTGCAGCGATCAGGTACCGGCACAGCGGTGCGGAACTCGCCGAGTTGTTGCCCAAGTGCCTTGAGGCAGGAGCCGAGAACATCGAACTGCACGCCGCCGTGCCCGGAGACGACGCCATTCTGGAGGAGTGGGAGGTTGTCAATGCTTCCCAGCCAGACAACTTCATCTCAATGTGCCTTGACCGTCACCACCTCAGCAACGTCCAGTTGATTGACCGCATCCGCGCTGCCTACGCCGTGGCAGGTGATCGGACGATCATCCAGGCCGACGGTGTTCCGATGAGTGGCGGTTCCGACGACCACAACACCACGCTTCAGGCAGTGGCAATCGCCGACGTGATCCAGAAGGACCTCAAGGACAAGGACAGGGCATTTCGCGACCTTCCCATTCTCCTATCTGGCGGAACGAATAGTAAGACGGCTCAGATGGCCCGCTTGTGCGCCGTTCCATACCAAGGGGTGTCCATAGGTACTCATGCCCGTGGCATCGTCAAGGGCTGGGTGACTGAGAACGGGTTTGAGCACGATCTCGAGGCCATCGGCCGGGCCTTCGGTCCGGCGGCCGACCTGGTTTCGCGGAGTATCGCTTCTTGACCGACCTACTGGTCCGGGGTGGTCGTTGCCTTGAGGACGCGCGCGCAGTCCTCTTCGACAAGGACGGGACGCTGATCGACATCCACCATTATTGGGCGTCGATGATTCGCCTACGGACCGACCAGCTCGTCGGGGGTGTCGACGGTTCCGGACAGTTGGCCGAAGGGCTGATCGACGCCATGGGTGTTGACCCTGTGACGGGACGAATGAAGCCCCAGGGACCAGTTGGCGTTCGGCCCCGTACGGAAATTGTCGACGTGGTCGCAGAGTTCCTCCGTGCCAATGGGATCGAGCTCTCACACCGTGAGGTGGAGAAACGGTTCGTCGAGGTGGATCACCGTACCGGCGAGGACCTCCTCCCTCTGCTTCGCCTTCTGCCAGGGGTCGACGAACTGTTGGATGGCCTCGTCTCTGAGGGGGTAGCGGTCGTCGTCGTGACGACCGATCTCACCCATCGGGCCCGACGGGCCTTGGAAGTCCTGGGCCTTGACGGACGGGTGGACGTCGTCGTCGGGGGGGACCTGGTGGTCGCTGCAAAGCCTTCGCCCGACCTGGCCTTCCTGGCGTTGAGGACAATCGGTCTCGAACCGGGTCGTGCTGTAGTGGTGGGGGACCATCCGGTTGACGTCCAGATGGCCGGTGCTGCCGGCTGTGGTGCCGCTATCGGCATGCTCACCGGCCTCGCGGGTCCACAGGATTTCGTTGGCGAGGACTGTGTGGTGGCCTCGGACCTGACAGATTTGTCGCTGAACTGATGAATGGGGTGCTGTGATGTTCGATGTCAGCCCGCTCCGGGAGAAGATCAACTCCGGAAGACCCGTCCTCGGGACCTGGAACACGCTCGCCGCGCCGCTGGTCACCGAGGCCATGGCGGTCGCTGGCCTCGACTTTCAGGTGGTGGACCTCGAGCATGGGCCGTTCCTGCTCGACCGGGTTCACGAGCACGTCTCGGCCTGTGAGGGGGCTGGGATGTGTGCTCCTCTGGTTCGTATACCGACCAACTCCGACTGGATGGCCCTCCAGGCGCTTGACCAGGGGGCCCACGGGGTGGTCGCGCCGCACGTGGCTGACGCGGCATCAGCGACCAAGTTGGCGAGTGCCTTGCGATACCAGCCCTCAGATGGGCGCGGTTTCACTCCCTTTTCGAAGGCTGGGGGCTTTGGCAATCGGGATGTCAATTCGCATATCGAAAGGAGCAACCGAGGTGTGGTCGGCGTGGTGATCGTGGAGTCTGTCGAGGCGCTCGAGGTGGCAGCGGACATAGCCTTGGTCGACGGCATCGATGTCGTCTACTTCGGTGCCTACGACCTGTCCCAGGCGCTCGGCTACCCCGGACAGCCGAGGCATCCGGCCGTGGTGGAGGCGATCACCGAGGGCGTCGAGCGGGTCCGGGCTGTCGACTGCTGTGCCGGGGGCTTTGTCCCGCAAGACCGTTCCGGGATCGCCGAACTTCTCGAGATGGGCATGGGCTTCATCACCTACGATGTCGACGCCTCAATTCTTTTCCGACACTTGGCGGATCTCGCTGAGTGGTTCGGAGGGGAGGTGGGATGACGGCCGGGTCGCGGCCGCATACCACGGCGATCATCCCGGTCCGATTGGAGTCGGCGCGGCTTCCCGGTAAAGCGCTTCTGGACATCTGCGGACTCCCGATGGTCGTACACGTATACCGGCGCTGTCTGCTCGCCGATCGTCTCGACGACGTGGTGGTCGCTACCGACAGCGAGGAGATTCGAAGCGTCGTAGAGGCCCATGGAGGCAGCGCCGTGATGACCCGGTCGGACCATGCAAATGGGACTGAGCGGATCGCGGAGGCGGCCGAGTCGCTTGAATCGGAGATAGTGGTCAATGTCTTTGGCGACGAGGCCCTCGTGCTGCCTGATTCCATCGACGCCGTCGTGGCAGCCCTTCACGATGACGCCTCGGTCAATGTGGGGATTCTGGTCAACCCGTTCACGAGGCGAAACTCGCCCGGTGACATCAAGGTGGTTCTCGACGACCGGGGTGACGTCATGTACCTGTCGCGTTCCGATATCCCTTCCGATGCCCGGACGGCGGATGCGCCGATGCTCAAGGCGTACCACATCGTGCCGTTCCGTCGGGAGTTTCTGCTGGAGTACGCCACGTGGCCAGCCGGCCGTCTGGAAACGGTCGAGTTCCATGAGCACCTCCGGATCCTCGAACGTGGCCACTCGATACGTGCCGTCGAAGTTAAGAGCAGCGCGGTCAGCGTCGACACCTTGGAGGATCTCGAGTACGTGCGACGGTTGATGGTCTCAGACCCAGTCTTCGAGCAGTACAAGGACGGGCCGGTCGGTGGTTGACCGACCTCTGATCGTCTGGGATACCGACGGGGAGCCTCCGGTCGGCGAAGGCCTGGTATGCGTGTGGAACTCCTACGCAGTGATGGATGGTGCGATCTCCGTGTTACGTCACGTGGAAGAGAACGCTGACCAGCTCCGGGACAGATACCTGGCGTGGGTAGACGAACTTGGCGAGAGCCGTGTCGGTCGACGGAGGGTGGTCGACCACCGCGCCGTGAGAGGAACCGATTTCAGCGTCTGGTGGATGTCGAGCATCTTCGAGAAGAATCTCCTGCATTCCTCCACGATGTCATTCGTCATCCGGATACTCGCTCTGGATGCCATCGTCTCCGAGAGGATGCCGCTCGAGGTCGAGGTGGTCAGCGACAGTGCGGAGGTTCGCGCAGCGGTACGGCGACTGTGTAATCGACACGGTCTGTCGTGCCTGTCTCGTCGGGCGGGTCAGATCGGCAGGTGGCGGAGTGTCAGGCAACGATTGGTTCGCCTTGTTCCACGTCCAGTACATGCCGGACTGGCGATGGTCCGATACGTCTCATCCAGTCGGCCGGCACTGGGGCGACGGCCTGAGCGTTGGAACGATTCTGAGGACGCCCTGTTCTTCGTGTCGTGCTTTGGGCACTTGGCCGCCGACGAGGCAGCGGCGGGACGGTTCTACTCGCGTTATTGGACGGGGTTGTATGAGGTGTTTCAGGAGGCCGGGATATCTACGAACTGGCTCCAGTACTTCGTAGCCTCGGTGGACACGCCGGACTTCGGCGATGCTGTGGACTGGTTGGCACGGATAGATGCCAATCCTGACGACCAGGGCACCCACGCCTTCGTGAACGCGTACCTGACTCCAATCGTGGTGGCCCGCGTGGTGCTTAGATGGCTCTGCCTGCTTCCGTCGTCCTTCCCACTCCTAGTTCTTGCCCGTCGTTCATTCGGCCCGTCGATTCATACAGTCATCTGGCCACTGGTCCGAAGGGAGTGGAGGGACGACCTTCGGGGCGCTCGGTCGGTACATCACCTTCTATGGCTTGGCCTGTTTGAAGCGGCGTGTGCCGATCTGCCACTCCAGCACCGAGGCGTCTACCTGTATGAGGGGCAGCCATGGGAACGGGCATTCGTCCATGCCTGGCGGGCAAATGGCCATGGCCAGTTGATCGGAGTCCCCCACGCAACGGTGCGGTTCTGGGATCTCCGCTACTACACCGATTCTCGGACCCGTGACAGAGGTGGACCGTGCGCCCTGCCCCAGCCGGATCTCCTGGTTCGGAACAACGTGACCGCCGCAGCGGCGTTCGCGGCGACCGATCTGCAGGAGTCGAGAATCGTCGACTGCGAGGCACTCCGCTATGCCCACCTCTGCGATCTGGAACGGATCAAGGTGAGACGGGAGGCCGACGGAACCCTCCGAGTGCTGGTTCTAGGTGAGCTGCGACCCGGGTCGATGGCGAAGATGCTCCGTATGCTCGTCGATGCGGCCGAGGATCTGGACGTCGAGACGACGTTCGTCCTCAAGTCACATCCGATCTCACCTGTCAGGGTCGAGGATTATCCGTCCCTCGGCCTTGAGTCAGTGATTGCTCCGTTGAACGAGATCGTCGGCGACTTCGACGTCGCCTACTCGAGCAATGGCACGTCGGCCGGGGTTGATGTCTACCTGGCTGGCCTTCCGGTCGTCGTCTGGCTGGATGACGACGACATCAACCTCAGCGACCTCCGCGGGCAGGCAGATGTACGCTTCGTCAGTGAATCAGCGGACCTGGTGGATGCCCTACAGGATGTCGCCGATGGCAGGGTCGGATCCCCGGCGCCTAGAGAGTTCTTCACCCTCGACCCGGGGCTGCCCCGCTGGAGGAGACTATTGGCGGTCGACCGTGTCTGGTGATCTGAGCACTGGAGGTTCCGGTGTATTCGGGTAGGAGGGTTCTGCTCATCGGCTACGGGGCTCTCGGCTCCGAACTCCTTGTCGACCTCGAGGCGGCGGGCGCATCGGTGGTGGCCATCCTTGATGACCGGTTCGAGGAGTTGGGCGCCGAGCCGCGCGTCCAGGGTCCCATCTCCGAGTTGGCCACCGTGCTGTCCGACTTCGAGGTCGACCTCCTGGTGGTCGGCGCCTCGCTAATCGGATCCTCGACCATCAACTGGCTGACCCGCCACGCCCGTCGACGGAGCCTCCCGATCTACGTGGCTCCCGAGCGGTCGGAGATCGACTCGATGGAGAACCTCCACGAGACGACCCGCGTGCCCGGAATCGAGGACCTTTTCGCCAGGTCCTCACTGGAGGTGGATCAGCAGCGAATCGCCGAATCGGTCCGTGGAAGGCGCGTCCTCGTCACCGGCGCCGGTGGGTCGATAGGTCGAAGGGCCGTACTCCAGTTGGCCCGTTATGACGTGGCCAGAATCGGCTTGCTGGACCGGGACGACTGCCTCCTCCACGACGTGGCCGTCGAGCTTTCCGGGGCAATGTTCGACGACCGGTATCCACTTCTACACGTTGACATCCAACACCTGCGCCAGGTCCTACGGGCGTTCGAATCCTTCCGGCCTGAGATCGTCATCCATGCGGCGGCCCTCAAGCACGTGACGACCCTGGAGGCCGATCCGGCCAATGCCCTTCTGGTGAACGTTCTGGGAACCGTGAACGTGCTGGCGGCTGCCGCAGCGCTGGATGTCGACCGCCTGGTCAACGTGTCCACCGACAAGGCGGCCTCGCGGGTGGGGAGCCTCGGCCTGTCCAAGTACATCGGCGAGCGCCTCACCAGCGGTGAGGGTCGTACCGGGTACCGCAGCGTCCGATTCGGGAACGTCATCGGTTCGAGGGGAAGCGTCCTGCACACGTTCCGCATCCAGGCCGAGCATCACGGGGAGGTTCAGGTCCGTGGTGACACGACCTCTCGTTTCTTCATGACTCCGGGGGAGGCCGCGTCGCTCGTCCTGTCGACGCTCGCCCAGGACGAGCCAGACGGAACGTTCGTGTTCGGAATGGGCGACCCGGTGCAGATCGTCCGGTTGGCCCAGGCCGTGATCGACGACATGGCCAGTGGAGCGGAGATCAGGATGACGGAACTGGAGGCTGGGGAGGCCCGCCACGAGAAACTGTTCAGCGACGACGAGGAGCCGGTCGAGACCTCGATCCCGGACGTTCACCGCGTGGTGCCGCCACCGATAGACCGCTCAGCCGTCAGCGACCGTCTGGGCGACCCGAGGGAGATAGTGGCCCTTGACCCGGAGGCGGCTCGGCTGCTGCTCGAGGAACTCGCCGCATGGTGACCGGTGGGCCGATAGCGGCCGGGTCGACCTGGTGAGGGTTCTCCAGGTCATCCCGGGGACCGTGGGCCGCAATGAGATCCTCGAGTCGATCGTCAGGTCAGCAGCCGGAGAGGTCGACCTTGAGTTCGCCACACTCGATGATGGCGATGGTGAGTTCGCCGTCTTTCTAAGGGAGCAAGGCATCCCGCTCCACGTTCTCAGTTCAGGACCGGTCGCGCTCTTGGCGGTTCGCCTCCGAGCCGCCGCTCGGAGTTCGGCTGCCGACGTGGTGCAGGCTCATGGACACGTCGCAGGTCGACTTCTGGCCCTCGCAACGGTCGGCTGGCCGGGCCGTCCGGCGACAGCGGTGGCCCGTCACCACAATCTCTTCCACCACATCATTCGCAATCGTGCACATGTCCTACTGGATCGGTTGATCATCCGACGGGTAGACCTAATGGTGGCAACCTCGGTGAGCGTCGGCGACACACTCATTGGTGAGGGCTGCCCGATGGAGCGTCTGGCATTCGCTACGAATGGTCGTGACTGGGGTCGCCCGTTGGACGCGGCGGCCGTCGCCGCTCATCGGTCGACCCGTCGGGCAGCCCATAGACTGCTGGCAGTAGGCAATCTGAAGCTTGAAAAGGACTATCCGACGGTGCTCCGGGCGATGGCCCGTCTCGTGGACTCGGGAGTCGACGCCGAGTTGGTCATCGCCGGCACGGGGTCGCCGGAGGCGCGTAGCGAGATCGGTTCGCTCGTTGCCGCGCTGGGTATCGAGGACCGCGTGATTTTGGCCGACTGGGTCCCGGATGTTCTCGAGTTGATGAAATCCGCAGATGCCCTGGTGCACGCAAGCCTGGACGAGGCTTCGCCTCAGACCGTTTACGAGGCGGCTGGTCTGCAGGTGCCGGTGGTGGCGACGTGGGCAGGGGGTATTCGGGACATTCTCGGGCGGCACCAGGAGCTGGTGGCCCCGGGCGACGATCTGGGATTGGCCTCCCAGTTGGCTGAAGTTCTGGGGGATCCTGATGGGTCGACTCGTAGGGCGGAGCGGATAGCCGTGGACGTCCGCGATCGCTACTCGAGCGAAAGGTGTGGCTCCTCATACCTTCGGACATGTCGAATCGCTGTGGCAAGGCGACATGGACAGTGAGGCGCCGAGTGACCTTATGAGTACCGGCGGCAGTGGGCTGGCGACCGTCGGTTCCAGAACGGGCTACGGGACCTGAGATGTGCGGGTTGGCGGGCATTGTCGATCCGACGGGTCGACGTACAGCGGAGGACATGCGGGAGTTGGCACGAGCCATGGCCGATCGGCTGGTCCACCGTGGGCCCGACGATCGTGGAACCTGGGTGGGCGCCGATGCCAGGGTCGCTCTGGGCCATCGGCGACTCTCCGTTGTCGACCTGTCGGAGGCGGGCCGACAGCCCATGGTCTCGGCCGACGGACGGTGGGTGCTCGCCTACAACGGTGAACTGTACAACGCCTCTGAGTTGCGGCACTCGGTCGGACTGGGTGCGAGGGACCTCCGCGGGCACTCCGACACCGAGGTACTCCTCGAGGCCATCGCCCGCCGGGGCGTCGAGAAGGCCGCCCGTCTGGCGGTGGGGATGTTTGCCTTCGCCGCATGGGACGTAGAGCGCAGGGAACTCTGGTTGGGTCGGGACCGGTTCGGCGAAAAGCCGTTGTACTACGCACGCCATGGTGCGGCTCTGCTCTTCGGATCCGAGTTGAAGGCCCTCACCGCAGTACCCGGTTTCAGCCCGTCCGTCGATCCGGACTCGCTGGTCGAACTCCTTCGGTGGTCCTGTGTCCCGGCCCCGTTGACCATCTTCCACGGGGTCTGGAAGGTGCGTCCTGGTCATGTCGTTCGATTCAACGCCTCGGGCGATCTCGTCGACGATTCGTCGTACTGGTCGGCGACCGAAGCCGCTCAACGGGTGGCGGTGCATGGTCCCCGGGGCGAGGAGGCGGTTGACGAACTGGCCGAACTCCTGAGCAGGACTGTTGGGTCCCGCATGGTCTCCGATGTTCCGTTGGGGGGATTCCTCTCCGGTGGGA
>Ga0302120_10000591_pt1 | contig 16486 bp, 15 predicted proteins | sample AG5_Bottom_MG_FD_203118 | JGI IMG/M metagenome (GOLD analysis project Ga0302120, IMG submission 203118) | Marine microbial communities from Western Arctic Ocean, Canada - AG5_Bottom | ecosystem: Environmental > Aquatic > Marine > Oceanic | place: Canada: Western Arctic Ocean | collected 2017-10-01 | reverse complement strand
GGCGTCGAAGAGGAAGAGGCAAAGCGGTGGACCATGATTAATGCGCCGTCGTTTCATTGTGATCCAGAAAGAGACGGCACCTTTTCCAAGCGAATCGTCTGCTTAGATTTCAAACACAGGCGGGTTCTCGTAGCCGGCAGAGCAGATTACTGTGGAGTCGTCAAGAAGTCGATGTTCACCGTCATGAATTACCTCCTTCCGGAGATGAAGGAAATGAGTATGCATTGCTCGGCAAATGTCGGCCAAAACGGAGACGGCGCCATATTATTTGGACTTTCTGGTACCGGGAAAACGACTCTTTCGGCAGACCCCGTGCGAAAGCTGATTGGGGACGATGAACATGCATGGACGGGGATCGGTGTTTCCAACCTCGAAGGCGGTTGCTATGCCAAGCTCATTGACTTAAATAAAGAAGCGGAACCCGTCATTGCTGCCGCGCTTTCGATGCCGGGCACGATTATTGAAAACGTTCCCCCTCTTCCAGGAAAGCCCATGGAAGATACGGATCCGCAAGAATTGGATTTAACCGATGGCTCTCTGACAGAGAACACTCGGTTTTCTTATCCGCTTTCGGCGAATCCTCATGTTGCCGAGGGCGCTAAAGGTCCTCACCCTAAAACCATTGTCCTTCTCACCGCCGATGCTTTTGGAGTTCTTCCGCCTGTGAGCATGTTGACGACGAAAGAAGTGATGTACCACTTTGTTTCAGGATTCACCGCAAAGTTAGCCGGGACGGAAGTTGGCGTCACAGAGCCACAGGCTGCATTTTCCGCTTGTTTTGGTGCACCATTCATGGCGCAAAAACCTAGCGTGTACGCAGAGCTTTTAGCAAAGAAAATGAAAGAGCATGAGACTCGGTGCATCTTGCTCAATACCGGTTGGGGAGGCGGCCCTTACGGTATTGGAGAACGAATCAGCATTGGCCACACGCGCGCTTTGTTGGATGCAGCGCTCTGTGGAGACTTGGATCACGTAGAGTATGAAACGCACCCTGTTTTTGGCTTGCGCATGCCGACATCCTGCCCAGGAGTTCCTGCCGAAATATTGAATCCTCGCAATACCTGGGAAGACAAAAAAGCTTACGACGTGGCTGCTGAAAAGTTGGCTGGCATGTTTCGAAAAAACTTTGAGGACAAAGGACTTGCTGGCCTAGGCATAGAGCCTGTAATTTAACAAACGTTCGATTACATCCTTACAGATTATTCTACGGTTACACGCCCTGGCTCAGAAATCTGAACCCCTATTGCGCTGAACGCAATGGCTTGGGAATATAACGTTGTTCCAGAAATACTTCCGGGTATGGCAGCTTGAATCGTAAGTTTCCCTTGCGCATCGGCGTGGAACGGCCCCAACGCAGAATGCTGCGCATCTAAGGCAATGTCACCCCAAGGCGTGGAGGAGGGACCTGGACCAAAAGCAGAGTAACCGAGGTAAATCTTTGCGCCAGGATATGCACCCGCCAAAGAAATCTGAGCTGTGCCACCTGCAACGACGTCATTGGCGTAAATTGCAAAGCCGGAGTACTCCGTAGCTCCACTTGGAATATTACTATGCCCGCCGTTTGGACCTAAATTTGCCGTGTCCACCACGCCATAATATTGCGGACCAATCACGTAAGGATAAACCGCATCTCCGTTAGAATTTTGGGTCAAAAAATATGTGTAAGTGCCTTGGGGATATTCTGGGGTTACCGCAAATCGGCCATTACATTCATCTAAATCACCAGAAGCTGCCACGAATTCGTAATCCTCAAGGTAGCAGCCTAAAGGATAATTAATGGAGATATCAGGCCCCCAGTAATACGGAGAAAGTGAAGTGCCGTCAGGTAACGTGCGGCGCGTGGTGATATTTCGCATTTGATAGCCCGACTCCATCCTATGGATGCCCCCCGTGCCGTCGGTATTCGCAAAACCATAGGGCCCGTAAATAGGGTAACCGTCAAAGGCATAACCCATGATGAGAGAATGATATTGCGCATTATTCCCGCGTTGATTCAGTAAAAGTCGGGGTGCTTGGTGATAGTGATATACACCTTGTCGCTGTGGGTGGCCGATGCCAACATCAAAACTCACAGACTCGAAGACGTTTGCATTTTGAAACCAAACGCCACGGTTTAAATAAGAGAATCCATCTTTTGCGTTGTAAAAAGGAACACCATTCGAAGCAACTGCAATTTGACCCATGGGAGTCCATGTTCTCTGAGACACACTTGCCGCCGTTGGATTCAGTGGAATTCTCCATGTCCAATTCTGACCAGCAATCATATTGGGGTTGGGGTTCCAAGGACCCACTTCATGCGAAGGCACCCCTGCAGCATCCACAAAAACATAGCGATTCCCATAGAATTCCCCCGTCACGTCGGCCTCAATACTTCCGACAACTTGATTTACCGTGGCGCTAGAGCTTGTTCCCGTTGTTCCGTCTAAGTTTCGCCGCCATTGCGTAATCGCTGGATCTTGAAAAAAGGGTGGGCAGAGAAGAGGGAGGATGAGAGTGGTGAGCATTTTTCTGACTTTCCTGGAACAGCCAAGGGATTCATCTTAACCCATCATTACCGATTGGGTTCCGCCAGTCTAAAATCCCCTCCTCATGAAACTCTGGCCCCTCCTCATTTTCGTTCCGCTTTTGAACTCGTGCAGCCAAGGGTCCCCCTCGACAGCCCCCTCTGTCCTTTATTTCACCGCAATCCCGGATGACAACACCACGGAATTACGGCAAAAATTTGAGCCTTTAGCGGCGCATCTCAGTCATGAGTTAGGCATTCCGGTCCGATATCTTCCCACGGCAAGTTATGCGGCCTCGGTGGAGGCCTTTAAAAATGGGGATGTCCAGCTTGCTTGGTTTGGGGGATTGACTGGGGCACAAGCACGTGCCGCCGTGCCCGGATCCCAAGCAATTGCCCAAGGGGAAATTGATCCGGAATATAAAAGTTATTTCATTGCTCACCAGGATTCTGGACTTCGGCCCGGAGAGGAGTTCCCGGAAAACCTCCAAGGGAAGAGTTTCACTTTTGGCTCCCCCTCTTCCACATCAGGACGCTTGATGCCGGAGTATTTCATCCGAACCAACACAGGGAAATCACCAGAAAACTTTTTTGAACAACCGAATCATTACAGCGGAAGCCACGACAAAACAGCGCTCCTTGTTCAGGCGGGAACTTTTGACTCAGGCGCCCTCAGTTATAAGACTTATGAGAAAATGGTCCGAAAAGGAGCCATCGACCCGAAAGTTTGCTTCATCCTTTGGACCACTCCGACGTATCCAGACTACAACTGGACAGTTCATCCATCTGTTCAAAATACCTTCGGGGAAGATTTCACGGAGAAATTACAAGGTACCCTTGTCAGCATTACGGACAAGGAGTTACTCCAGGCTGTTCTTCGGCCGGAAGGGCTCATTCCAGCAACCAATCAAGATTTCCTTCTCGTTCACCAATTAGCGCAAGAGCTGGGTTTCCTCCGCTGAGTCCTCATCTTTGCTTCGATGTGCAATCGGTCTCCCTTCAACGAGGAGACACGAAAGTATTCCAAAATTTCAATCTCCAAGTCCAACATGGAGAACAGGTAGCATTGGTCGGCCCCAGTGGTGCTGGAAAAACGAGTTTGCTTCGTATGATGGCCGGTGGAATTCCAGCTGAGTCGGGGGATATCCTCCACGGAGATGCATCTTTCGCAGGTGCCACTCCAAAAGAATTACGCTCTTTGCGTGCCCGAGTTGGCTTTATCCATCAAGATCATGCCCTCGTCCCCAATCTTCGTGTTTGCTCAAATATTGTGGCAGGACGATTTGGCCGGCAAGGTCTCTTGCCAGCACTGCGTGCGTTGATTGCTCCAACGCAAGAGACACGGCTAGAAGTTCTTCAGCTTTTAGACCAAGTTGGTATTGGAGACAAAATATACCATCGAGTCGACAGTCTTTCTGGCGGAGAACAACAACGTGTAGCCATTGTCCGCGCACTCTTTCAAAAGCCCGACGCACTCCTTGCGGATGAACCGGTAGCATCGGTGGACCCAGAACGCGCTCGAGACGTCATCGGGATTTTGACGAAAGTCGCGCAAGAACACAACCTCACACTGGTAGTGAGCATACATGATATTGCCTTAGCCAGAGAATTTTTCCCGCGCGTGGTTGGACTTCGACAGGGAAAAATCATGTTTGATGCTGCACCACTTGATTTGCAAGAAGGGCAACTCCAAGAACTGTACTCCATTCAAACCAAATGAACCACAGAACGAGCACCCTATTTGCCCTACTTATTGCGGCTCTTTGGGCATGGTGGCAGTTGGATTTGAAGTTCATCGACCTTTTCCCCACCAAGGGTGGCGCGCAAATTGCGAGAGATTTTTTTTCTGCCGCTTGGCGGCCAGCGGTCGATTATCAATCCGAATTCGTTCCAGAAGGTGCGCCCCCCTTCCTTTGGATTGTGCTCCAAGGAATGCTCCGAACTATTTACTTCGCCACCGCCGCCATGACCCTGGCAGTGGTTGTCGGTGTTCCACTCAGCGCTTTGGGCTCCCGTCTTGCCCCACCTTGGGTACGCATTCCGGTTCGTATCTTGGTCGGCGGTATGCGCTCCGTCCATGAACTCTTATGGGCAATTTTCTTCTTGGCCGCAATTGGCTTCAATTCAGGCGCTGCCGTCATAGCTTTAGCCATTCCCTATGCAGGAACCTTGGCCAAGATTGGTGCAGAAATGTTAGATGAGACGTCTGACCGTGCCTATCACGCGATGCGAGGTTTTGGCACAGGAAAGCTCACGGCCTTTATTGCCGGACTTCTTCCGCAAGCCACCCCAGATTTGGCTGGGTATACTTTTTACCGCTTTGAATGTGCAATTCGATCTTCCGCAGTTCTCGGTTTTTTTGGTTATGAAACGGCCGGCTATTATCTGAAAGCTTCTTTCGAAAATTTACATTATCAAGAGGTTTGGACTTGGCTCTATGCCTTTGTTCTATTAGTACTTTTCCTAGAAGCTTGGAGCGGGCAATTGCGTCGGAGGTTTGTAGCATGACCCTTGCACAGCGTGAAAGAGAACTCTACCAAAATCGTTCCCGAAGTCGCTTCATCCGTGCAAGCAATTGGGCATTAGGTGGGCTTCTTGCCGTGACCTGGGCTGGAGAAACGATAGATTTCCGATCTATCTTTTCCCCGCAACGTATGAACAATTTGCAACGCTTCCTTCGGGAAGATCTATCCCCTTGGCCACTTCGCCAAAACCCGGAATCTTTTTCCTGGGGAGATTGGATTCTTTCTATTTGGAACCAACACGGCGCCGACGGACTTCTGCTCACCTTATGCATCTCACTGGTCTCCATTGCACTTGCCGGTGTATTTGGATGGTTCGTTGCCCCTTTAGGCGCTCGAAACTTCATGCATCAAGACCCATTGCATCGCACGCTGCAAGTAGAGACAAAAAATGAATCTGTCCTTCTTCCGTGGATTTGTCAGGGCGTTCGGCTCTTGCAAATATTCATGCGCGCTATTCCGGAGTACGTTTGGGCATTTCTGTTTTTAGCAATGCTTGGCCTTGGAGCCTGGCCAGCTATTTTGGCGCTGGCAATCCATAATGCAGGAATCCTTGGGCGGCTTGGCGCGGAAACCATTGAAAACCTAGACTCAAAATCCTCGCGTGGGCTCTTTCAACTTGGTGCATCTCGCTCCCAAGTTGTCGCTTCCTCCATCTTTGCCCAAGGTCTTCCACGCTACATTTTATTTCTCTTTTACCGATGGGAAACCTGTGTGCGGGAGGCAACAGTCTTGGGCATGATTGGTATTTTATCCCTCGGGTATTGGATTGATGATGCCCGTGTGCGGCAGCACTATGACGAGATGCTCGTTCTTGTACTCTTCGGCGCTCTTCTTGTTCTACTTGGAGATCTCATCTCTCATCAAGTCAGAAAATCAATCCGGTAATAAGGGGTGGAAAACGGTGGTATTCATCAGATTTCCGGTGACAGGTTAACATTATCCTCCTCTGGCACTCATCCCAAGGCTAGGAGTCTCTATTAACTCTTGAGCAGAATAGAGCGGCCCACGTTCCCACTCTGCTCGGCGTTTCTCTGCACCACGATCCTCGCGCAAAGACCACGTAGACTGAATTTTTGCTGCCAACTCTTGATGCGTGGCTCCTTCCCGCAAAGCGTGGCCCAGATTTACACCCTCTTTCGCATAAAGACAAGACAACCAACTTCCAACGGAAGTAAGCCGCGCGCGATCACACGTCTGACAGAAGGGCTCCGTAGTGGATGAAATAATGCCAAACACGGTTCCGTCGGGCAAACGGAAACGCTGTGCGGGCGCCCAATCATCCTTATCCACGACTTCAACCTTTCCATACGCTTCTTCAATCACCTGCAGTATTTCCAACTTCGACACCACTTGCCTCATGGACCATTGCAGAGCACCAGCCACGTCCATGTATTCGATGTATCGAATTTCACAATTTCTTTCCTGCGCAAAATGAAGCATATCCAGAATTTCGTCCTCATTGAATCCCCGAATCACGACGGTATCCAATTTTGTTCCCGAAAATCCAGCCGCCTGAAGAGCATCGAAGCCCTCTAAGACCTTTTTGAGGCCAGCTCGTCGGGTAAGTTTTTGGAACCTATCTTCCCGCAAAGTATCCAAACTTACGGTCACCCGATCTAACCCTGCAGAGAACAAATCCTTTGCCTGTTGCGCCAACAACAACCCATTCGTGGTTAATGCCAAATCCTGAATCGCCGAACGCCCTGCAAGCATTTCCACCAATCGCCAAACCTCTTTCCGAACCAAAGGCTCCCCTCCAGTCAAACGAACCTTTTCTACACCAACGCTCAAAAAAACATCGACGATCGTGGCTAATTCGCCAAAATGGAGTAAATCGGCCTTCGCAAGAAGCGGAATGCCCTCCGCTGGCATGCAATAAGAACACCGTAAATTACACCGGTCCGTCACCGAAACGCGCAAACAACGTAACGGCCGACCGAGTGTGTCGCTAGGAGGCGTCTCCATAGGACAACTTTGGACGAGAAGTGAACTCCTGCACCGCGAGTTCCCATTCTTTCAGAATTCCCGTGACACGCCGACGGCTTGCTTTAAGAGCCTTCTTCTGGGCTTTGGAAGAAGTACGCAATACCGTGGCCCATTCATCCTTAAACTCTGTCCAGGCCAAGATGAAATCGTCACAAAGAGTTTGTAACTCAATCGGTGTTTCCTTTTTTTCCTGATGGTTCTGAACACGACCTAAGCTTTCCTCAAATCGCCGGCGAAGAATGACATCGGCCCCGACACGACGAAGGTCTGAAGCTAGACCAATTTTCGACAACGACCAAATCAACCACTTGCTTGGATCAACGTTGTAGTACTTGGTTCCATTGCGATAATCTCCGGCAAAAGCATGATGATAATTGTGATAACCCTCTCCAAAAGTCAGGAAGGACAAAAACCAATTATCCTTACTGGTATTCGCGTCACTCCAAGGCTGTTTGCCCACGATATGCGCAAGGGAGTTAATCAAAAAAGTGAAATGATGCACCAAGACAACACGTACTAAGCCTGCAAATAACAGCATGCCACCCACATCATTCAACCACAAGCCAAGTAACACTGGTACGCCCACATTAAATCCGACGGAAAGCAACATGTACCAACGATGCTGAAATGCCAAAATAGGGTCTTTCTTTAAATCCGGAACATTGTCGAACACTTCGCCCCGTGGGTTTTCAAACATGACCCAGCCCATATGAGACCACCAAAAACCTCGTTTGACATTATAGGGGTCTTCATCCGTATCCACCTTGCTATGGTGATGCCGATGCCCCGAACACCAACGAATGGCACTTCCTTGCCATGCCGCGCCTCCAAAGAGAACGGCCAAAAACCGCAACGGTGCTGGGGTACGAAAAGATGCGTGGGAAAATAATCTGTGATACCCCACCGTCACTCCCATGCCGGTGATGAGCCACAAAACTATCATGGCAATGATTTCTTCACGGGTCACGCCATAAGTCATCACCCACCAAGGGACCAAAATCACACTGGCCAATGGAGTCAACGTAAGAAAGAAAATGTGCAGCCAAATTGGCCGCCCTTGATTGGGGTTAGAGGCTTGAGACATGAGTTGAAGTCCTTGAAGGCAGAAAACCTAGGCGAGGTCTTCTAATTTCATGAGTTGCATGATACGCGTTGACCCAGAGATTTGGAAGGAGCCTGTTAGGGCCACCAGAAGGTCCTTCGGCCTCAAATAGCCACTTTCTCGCAGTAATTTGGCTGCCGAGCGGTTCCTCTGGCTGTTTGAGCGTGGAGCTGGAGTCAAACCAGGCCGAACCCCCCACAAAAGTGCCATTTGGTGATAAGACTTTTCTTTACTGGTCAATGCCACGATAGGAATACGAGGGCGAAATGAAGCCAATAGTTTGGCCGTCCGGCCACTTTCCGTGAAGGCCAAAATCATTTTGGCCTTGGCTTGATGGGCTGCATAAACACCTGCATTCACGGTTGCCATGGTGATGGTGTGCCCCGGAAGTCCCTCGGGGTTCAGCTCCGGACGAAGTCGCCAGGAGTCCGTGAATAACCCGGACTCTGTGCAATCCACAATGCGGTGCATGACACGACATGCTTCAAGAGCATAATCCCCCACCGCCGTTTCTCCGGAAAGCATGACGGCATCCACGCCATCAACGACCGCGTTGGCTACGTCCGAAACCTCAGCTCGCGTAGGCTGAGCCGCGTCCATCATGCTTTCAAGCATCTGCGTAGCCACAACGACGGGCACCGCAGCCTCAATGGACTTTCGAACTATGCGCTTTTGAATTGTAGGGACCACTTCATGCCCCATTTCTACAGCCAAGTCTCCGCGCGCCACCATGACGGCGTCAACGACTTGAAGAATATCGGTAAGATTTTCTACCGCTTCGGGATGCTCAATCTTTGCCATAATCGGCATCTTGGAGCCCAACTTAGTGAGTGCTCTACGCAAGATGCGAATGTCGTCGGCGGTACGTACAAAACTTAATGCCACCCAATCCATACCCATTTCTACGGCAAAACGAAGATCCTTGCGGTCTTTGGCGGAAAGCGCGGGCGCCGATACCTTGCTGTCCGGCAAATTCACACCTTGATTAGAGGAAAGGCAACAGCCACGAATCACTTTACATTCAATTTTCGACTTCGTTTTTCGAAGGACTTTGAGCTCCGCACGGCCATCACGCAGGAGAATCCGATGCCCTTTGCGAACATCCTTAAGTAGCCCCGAATAATCCACCGGCAATACGCCATCCTTCCCTTTTGTCTTCCCTGGCTTCAAAAAAATCACTTGCCCTTTCTTTAAATCCACGTCACCAGACCATGAGCCCATACGAATCCGCGGTCCGCGGAGGTCACAAAGAAGACTGACCGGGCGTTTCAGCCCCCGGCGAACTTTTTTCGCCGACGCCACCCAATTGCGGCGTGTTTCCTCGTCTCCGTGGCTCATGTTAAAACGAAATGCATCCACGCCAGCCTGCACCATAGACTTCATCCGGGATGGTTGGGCACAAGAGGGACCCAGCGTGGCAATGATTTTCGTTCTCGCAAGGTTCTTCTCTAGCATAAGATACGTATCTTATCATGGTTCCCTCTCGCATCTTGGTTACTGGTGGTGCAGGCTTCATCGGCTCCACCGTCATTGCCACGCTGTTAAAAAAACCCTCCACACAAGCGGTTCTCAATTTCGATGCGCTGACCTATGCCGGAAATCTGCTCTCGCTTCAGGAGGAGGCGAAAGATCCCCGTTACACTTTTCAAAGAGCTTCCGTTCAAAACCTTGAGGAAGTACAGCGCGCCCTAGAAGATTTCCAACCGGACTGCATTCTCCACCTTGCCGCGGAAACTCACGTGGACCGCTCTCTCAATCACCCACAAACATTCCTCGAAACTAATGTCCTTGGCACTGGAATTCTTCTTCAAGCAACCTCCACGTACTGGGAGTCACTTCCTTTAGAAAAAGCAGACACTTTTCGTTTCCTCCATGTCTCCACCGATGAGGTTTTTGGAAGTCTAGGCGATTCAGGACAGTTTCACCAGGATAGTCCGTACGCCCCGACCTCTCCCTATTCCGCATCAAAATCCGCTGCGGATCATCTGGTTCGCTCTTGGGAAAAGTCATTCGGCCTTCCATGCATCATCACGCATGGCTCAAATTGCTATGGGCCTAAACAATTTCCAGAAAAGTTGATTCCCCTCATGATTCTCCAGGCCCTTAATGGAGATTCCTTGCCTGTTTATGGAGATGGTCAGCAAATTCGGGACTGGATCCACGTACAAGATCAGGCCGACGCTATTTATCAAGCGGCATGTCTAGGAAAACCCGGCGGCACTTATTTCACGGGAGGCGGTCAGGAGCAAACGAACCTTCTCGTGGTTGAAACTCTTTGCCGTACGCTTGAAGAGATAGGTCCTTTTGTGGAATCCGGTTTTTATAAAAAGAACATCAAATTTGTGCAAGACCGCCCTGGGCATGATTACCGCTATTCGATGGATTGCAGGAAAACACAACTTGACTTGGACTGGAAACCCCACTATGCCTTCGCCGACGGCCTTCGGGAAACAGTGAGGTGGTATCTCAACAACCCTGCTTGGGTCAAATCCATTCAAACGGGTGAATATCGTCAGTGGATGGATGAGAATTACGGATGGCGATAAGCAGAAAAGGGATTCTTCTTGCTGGCGGAAAAGGAACACGACTCCATCCTTTGACGATGGACAAATCGAAGCATTTACTTCCCATCGGCTCCTTCCCGATGCTGGCCTATTCCCTCTGCACTCTACTTCAAGCCGAGGTTCGTGAAATCTTAATCGTGACAAATCCTGAAGATTTAAACACCTATCAAGACCTCTTCGGCGATGGGTTTGCTTGGGGATGTTCGTTGCACTACAAGGCTCAGGCAAAGCCGGAAGGCATTGCGCAGGCTCTCCTTCTCGCAAAAGATTTCCTACAAGGTTCTCCCTGCGTGCTTGCCCTTGGAGACAATTTATTTTCGGGGCCATCCTTAAAATATCTTCTGCAAAAGGCGAACGCGCAAAATCAAGGCGCTACTTTATTCACAACCCTCGTCTCTGACCCAGAACACTATGGTATTGCCGAAATTAGCGCTTCAGGGAAAGTGGTGAGTCTTGAAGAGAAACCCTGTCGGCCGAGATCTTGCCATGCAGTCACGGGGCTTTACTTTTATGATGAGCATGCCTCTTCGCTTGCCGAATCGTTGCAGCCCAGCGAACGTGGTGAACTAGAAATCACGGATTTAAACCGCCTCTACCTAGAGCAAAGCCAATTAACTTGTATTCCTCTTCCGGACGAGTTCCTTTGGATGGACCTCGGCACCCTTCCCGCCCTGAAACAGGCGGAGAAAAACGCATCTCTGTGGGAGCAACAACTGTCACACGTGGCACCTTGGGTTGCCTTACAAAAAAAACTGGGTCCCCAGATTCAACTTTCCCTTTCTTTCCTTTCCAAAGAAACTTTTTTACAGTTTCCCGAAGAAGGCGTGGCGGTTCAAGGCGCCGTTGAAAAACGAGTGCAAGATTTCTCATCGGGTCGAGCCGTTGCCCACAAGGCCCTACACCACCTAGGCGCTGTCCCACACCCTCTCCTGTCCTCGCCACAAGGATCCCCACTTTGGCCCAAAGGTTATGTTGGGTCCATTTCCCACACAAAAAACGCCGTCGGCGCGGTGGTCGGCAAACAGAAGGCTGAGGGAAGCGAGAATTATTTGTGGGGCGTCGGGCTCGACTTGGAAGTCGCCGTTCCATTGCCTGAAAAACTCCATGACAAAATCCTGACCTCAATGGAAAAGGAATGGATTCAAAGTTGGGCTGGCTCATTTCCAAAAGAATTGCTTGCCAAGGCTATTTTCTGTCTCAAGGAAGCCGTTTACAAATGCATGCTTCCATGCGGCAATGAAGGTTTAGGCTTTCAAGATGTTTCTTTTTCTATTGTAGAGAGTGACCCTACACCGGGGTGTTTCACCGCAAAAATCCACCCCGAAGAAAATCTGCGTAAACGCTATCCCACTAGTTTTCAGTTTCAATCACAGGTTGCCCTTCATGGTGAGACTTTATTGGCTCTGGTTTCTCTAAATCAAAACAACTAGCCAAAATATCGGCAGCCACTTTTTGGCCAATGGCAGGCGCACAAGTCACACCATGCCCCCCTAGGGCGGCCGCCCAATGCAAACCTTGAAGGCGCTCATCCGGACCTAATACAAACTGACCGTCAGGTGAGAACGTGCGCATGCCTGCCCAATAATGCGCCGCACCAAGCGAAGAAAAATCAGGAATCCAACGCTGTACTTTTTGCGCCAAGAGATCCAATACAGTGGAGTCGACCGTCGAACCCTGGTCTGGTAGAACCTCAGCTTCATCACAGGCGGAAATGAGAAGCCCCCCACTTTCTGGACGAAAATAGCACTCCTTCCCGGCAATCCAAACAACGGGCCAGTTTCGATTCACTTGTGGAGAAGGCTCGGTCACTAAAAGATGCCGACGCTTCGCCACTAAAGGCAAGCCAAATCCTTCCTCATCGAGAAGAGTTCCGGCCCATCCACCGGCCGCGACCACCAAATGTTCTGCAGGAAAAAAACCATGCGATGACTGGGCCCCCCGAAAGACACCGTCGGAAGAAAGGATTCCTGTCAACGCAGTTTCATAGTGTATTTTAGCTCCAGATTTCTGGGCACCCATCAAAAAAGCCTGATGAACCGCAGAAACATCCAAAGTCCCCTCATCCGGAAAGAGGTAGGCCGACGTCACCCCATCGGCCAACGGCGGCACCAAAGCCTGCGCTTCTTGAGGAGAGATTGCCTTTCCACCGACCGAGGTTTCTGGGTGATTCACCCAGGTTTGAAAGTCGGCGTCGGCCGTCGCGTCGGCCGCTAAAATGACACCACGGGCGGAGTACAGTGGAGTTTCTGAAAACCCACGAGGTGGATCTTGATAAAAGGCAAGGGACTTTTTGGCAAGGTCATGCGTTTCGGCATCTTCCACCGCCGTACGCAGAATGGCTGCACTTCTTCCGGTGGAATGGCAGTCTCCGGACTTCTCTTTTTCCAAAACCACCACATGCACTCTTCCAGAGCGCGCGAGATGCCAAGCTGTGGAAGCTCCGGCAATCCCTGCACCAACAACGAGAACGGTAGGACGAGGCATCAGGATGGGTGGTTGAGTTGCTCTATTCTAGAACAACAAGGCCACGCTTTTCACCTGCGCATAAAGAGATTGGCCCGTTTGGAGCCCTAGGGTGTCCGCCGATTTCCGCGTGACTCGAGCCAATAAGAGAGCATCTCCGACCTGAAGGCGCACGGTCATTTGCGCGGTGCCATAGGCCGTCAAAGCCTCTACCGTTGCGGGAAATCGATTCAAAATACTTGTGTCTGACTGGGGATTTAGGGTCAAACTGACGTCTTTGGCTGCCACACCCAAGCGCACGCGCGCACCGCAAGGCAACTCCGGGTGCACGACTGAAAATGAACCCGCTGCGGTCTGTAGTTGTGCTAACCCATAAACTTCATCCCAATGCTTCACGGTCCCCTCAATCAAAGACTCTGCATCCGGCCCAGCCGCCAAGGGTAAATCTAATCGTGTAAACATATCATGGATGGACCCGGATCCCGCTACAGCGCCACCTTCAAGGAAAACTAAATAATCTGCCAGTCGCGCCACTTCATCGGCAGAGTGACTGACATATAAAATGGGAATGCGTAATTCTTCATGAAGCGCGTCAAAGTAAGGGAAGAGTTCTTTTTTTCGTTGTGCATCCAAACCACTCATGGGCTCATCAAAAAGCAAGAGTCTCGGGTTTACTGAAAGTGCCCGAGCCATGGAAACCCGTCGGCGTTCGCCACCGGACAATTCTGGCGGGCGACGATGCATCAGGTTTTCCAAGCCTAATAAATGAGTCAGATGGCTCTGAGAGAAATGTGGTGTATCGCCAAAGGCACGCTTTCGGGCATACGCTAAATTCCCCCCCACCGAAAGGTGCTCGAAAAGACTCGATTCCTGAAAGACATAGCCCACAGCTCTTTGATGAGGTGGAAGGAATGTTTTTTTGTCTTGCCAAACCTGTTCTCCTACTTGAAGGAAACTATGGGGATGATGGTCTAATCCAGCAATAGCACGAAGCAATGATGTTTTCCCGCATCCCGACGGGCCGAAGAATGCAGTCACGGCGTCGGCGGGGAGGTCCAAATCTGCATTCAGTCGGAAGTCTCCCCGGAGTAACTGAAATTTGGCCCTCAAACTCATGAGTCCACCACTTGCACGCGTTTGTTCACCGCATAAATCAGGGCGAGAAGGACAAACGAAAAGAAGAGGAGTCCTCCAGAAATCCAATGAGCCTGTGCGTACTCCATGGATTCGACATGGTCATAAATAGCAATCGACAACACTTGCGTTTCTCCCGGGATATTACCCCCAATCATCAGGACGACTCCAAACTCACCCACCGTATGTGCAAAACCAAGAACGGTTGCCGTAAGAAACCCAGGACGTGCTAAAGGAACTGCAACGGTAAAAAAACGATCCAAGGGAGAGGCCCCCAAAGTAGCGGCTACTTCCAGAGGGCGGCGACCCACGCTGATGAATGCATTCTGCAAAGGCTGCACCACGAAAGGCAAGGAGTAAATCATGGACCCTATGACTAAGCCAGGAAATGAGAAAGCCAAATTTGCGCCTTGAGACCCCAAGGTCAGCAAGAGATAAAACCCCAGGACCGTGGGAGGAAGGACAAGCGGCAAAGCAACGACGGCTTCCACTAAGAACTTTCCCTTGAATTTTGCATGTGCCAACCACCAAGCGATAGGAGTGCCGGTCACCAACAAGAGGGCTGTAGTGCATAACGCTAACTTCAGCGTGACAACAAGTGCATCGAGGTCGGAAGGGGTCAACATCAGGGCATTAGGTATCCGTAACTTTGAAAGGTGCGGCGCGCAAACTCTGCTCTTACATAATCGACAAATTCCTGTGCGACAACTCCTTCTTTCAAAAGAATTGCTTGCTGAAGGATGGGCGGATAATGTGAATGGGGAACGATCCAGTGCGTACCTTGTGCAGAATCCGGTAGTGAAAGGACTTGAGAAAGAGCCACGAGCCCCCACTCAGCCTCTCCGGCAGCAACAAACTGAAAGGCTTGACCAATGTTTTCACCTCGCAATAATTTAGGCCTGATCGATTGCCAAGAGTCCAACGTCTTTAAAAATTCCCATGCGGACTTTCCATAGGGAGCTAGTTTAGGATTACCAATCGCCAAATGATGGAAATCTACTCGATCCAATACAGCCCCATCCGCTACCGGCTGCGGATGGGAGCTCCAAAGGACCAGTTGCCCCTTGGCATAAGTAAATCGACTTCCGGCAACCGCTTGAGATGTTCCATCGAGCACCTCCGGGCGGAGGACATCGGCGGAAAAAAATATGTCAAAGGGGGCCCCATTTTGGATCATGGCAAAGAGACTTCCGCTAGACCCTGAGCTCACAGAAACTGAATGACCGGTTTCATCTTGGAATTCCCGCGCTAAATGCCGCATTACTTTCACGGCATTACTGGCAACCGCAATGCGTAAAGGCGGGTTTTCTTCAGTGCCATTCTTTACTCCACACCCCCCTAGCGTGGGGTAAAAGGCACAAAAAAAGGCCCAAATCCATGACCAAAGAGGCGTACGGGGCATCCTCTCTATTCTAACGAAAAGGAATTACCCAAAATATACGCAGAATTCGCTGGCAACGGTAGAATCCCCTCGGCCCATTCGGGGTCACCCCCGTGCGTGTTGTTCCGAGAGGCTCCTGCGGTTACACCTCTCGGATACGAATACACATGCGACTTTTTGTTGGAAACCTACCTTGGTCCATCGATGACGATGGCCTCCGCGATCTCTTCTCCGCCTACGGCGATATCAAAGACTGTAAAGTCATTCAAGACCGTGAAACCGGCCGCTCCCGTGGCTTTGGTTTTGTTGAAATGGACGATGATACAGCAGCCCGCACAGCCATTGACAAGCTCGATGGTTCTGAGCACGACGGCCGGGACATCCGGGTCAACGAAGCGGAAGAGCGTAAAGAACGCGAACGCGGTCCTCGTCGCTTCTAGACGACTTTTTTCTCAAAGGCTGAACGTGAAAGCGTTCAGCCTTTTTTTGCTTTATGCCGAGCAAAGGCAGCGTCAATTAATAACTGCGTAAACCCTTCGTGACCCGCAGGGTCATTCTGCAAAATGAAGTCTGCGCTCCCTGCAGCATCCAGTGGATAGTAGACGCCGCAATTAGGGTTAATCTCTAACATATAGGGAACTCCATCAGTATTGATTCGGATATCACACCGACCAAAACCCGCGCCGTCAAGACCGTGGAAAAGTTGGGCCGACTCTTTCCGAAGGCGTGCTGCCAAGACGGGGTCTTTCACGGGAACTGTTTTCAATCCAGAAAATTGTTCCTCATCCCACTTTAAGGATTCATGCTTGAAGGTGTCCCCTTCTGGGA
>Ga0302120_10000589_pt1 | contig 16505 bp, 17 predicted proteins | sample AG5_Bottom_MG_FD_203118 | JGI IMG/M metagenome (GOLD analysis project Ga0302120, IMG submission 203118) | Marine microbial communities from Western Arctic Ocean, Canada - AG5_Bottom | ecosystem: Environmental > Aquatic > Marine > Oceanic | place: Canada: Western Arctic Ocean | collected 2017-10-01 | reverse complement strand
CTCTCTCCCTTACTCTCAAATTCCCCAGCCTGCTCGGCGAGCAAGTTATCTGCCATCTCTTCGCTCCCCGCGGGCTCGGCCAAATCTTGGCGAATCTTCGCCAGGGCCAAGCGAGCCGAGTCACCTTCCGCATCTTCCTTCGCTGCTGGAACCGCCAGCCGCGCAAGCAATTCATCGCTCACAACCGAACGCGTTCCATTTCTCCCAAAATCATCACCGCGAGCGTAGTGTTCGGCAAATCTGTCTTCCGGATCCCGCTCGCTCTTGTCGGTGGCCTCTGGACTCATCGACAACGACTTCTCACCGGGACGAAAGAGGAAGGCGAGCGTGAAGAGAGTCATCGCAAAACAGGCCGCTGCGCTCCATATCACACGCCGACCGGCTCGCCGAATTCTTGGCTCCTTTCCCTTTCCAGTGGTAGACCCAACCACCATCGGGACACCCTCGACCGGCTTCGCAAGCCCGAGTGCTTCCAACAATTCCGTGCGCTTCGCTGGCGCCAATTGCCAATCGTCCTCGTCTTGGGAATCCAGGTTGGCCCCCAGAAGTCCGTGCACGGATTCCAGGCGTCGCTTAAAGGTCCGAATCTCCGGGCGCTCCTCCATCATGCGCTCCAGCTCCTCCGCTTCAAACTCAGAAGCCTCATTCAATATCAACGCCACCACCCGAGCTTCAATCTCAGGTTCGATCCAAGCATGGAGATCACCACTGTAATTGTCGTCACTCATAATCGTTATCCTTTCGCTCCCTCCACTCCAGCTCGCCGCAAGGAATCGGCGAGACGCTTCAAGATATGATGAAGCCGATAACCAACGTTACCGACACTCATCCCCGTGCGCTGACTGATCTGGTTGTACTTTAATCCTTCAAAATATTTTAGCTGAATGAGGAGCTGATCGCGTTGCTCGAGCTCGGCCATAAACATGTGTACCATTCCGGCCGCTTCCATCTTGCCGAGCACATCATCGGGAGCCTCTCTTCCCATGTCTAACTTGGCGTCCAGGTCCGACCCTGCATAAGTGTCTGGAGTCAAAGGATCGGTCAGGGTCTCCCGCTTGTGGTCCCGGATGTGGTTATAGGCCCGATTTCGCACACAGCGAAAAAGCCACGCCCGGGGTTGCAGGACCTCCTCCCAGTGCTGGTGCAGCCTGAGAAAGGCGTCCTGAACGAGTTCCTCTGCAATTTCCCGCCGCCCCACCAAGCCATAGGCATAGCGCAAAAGCGGGGTCTCCTCCGCTCCGAACACAGCTTCGAGAGAGGGTTTGGGCCCTCGCCCGGCCTCAGTGGAGGGTTGCGGGGGCATAAGGGCGACCGCGGCTGCACCCCTGCTGGGCCGGCCGGTTTGTGCATTCGATATTGCCACCTGATTGCATCCTTTCGTGAGGGAAGACACTGCTAAAGCGAAACCCTTGGCAAATTTGCCGCGATTTTTCCGTATTTGTGATCCTCAGGAAAACCAAAGGAACTCGTTCATGCCTTGCGGTAAGGCCCTAGCCACATCCGACTAGGCGCATTGCAATGCTGGGAGAGGGAGAGAACCCGCGTAAAGCAGTTCCACAAGGCCCTCGACCTCGGGGGAATCCCAACCTAAACAAACCGGCCGTCGCGCATGTTTTTCCTCAAGAAAATCTTCCAACTCCGGGATCATGCCAATCCCAACGCCGAGAAGGCGTTCCTCGAACACCTTGACGACCTGCGCGTCTGCATCACCCGGGTGGTCTTGACCCTGCTCATTTCCACCGTGGTTTGCTTCATTTTTCGGAATGATCTCATGGAGATCATTCGCCAACCGGTGGCCCAAGTTTGGGAAATTGGGGAAACCGAGGCCCTGAAGGAGAGCGGGGTCCCGCTCGACGAATGGGAAGAAGCAAAGCACGTCGCGGAAGGCTACAACCAGCTCCTCGATGCGGACCGTTCTCACTATCTCAGCCAATTCGAAAATCCTGAGAAAATACGGACCAACATTCGCGCTGTCACGCTCTACCGGGCCGCCCTCAGCTTTGAGAAGCGCGAGGCACAGGAGGACTACATCAAGGCGAACGAAGCGCTCGACGATGCACTCCGCAAAAAGATCCTCGCTCTCCTTGAGGGAGGTCCCAATCCAAGATCCGACGCCCGCGGCAAGTTGGTTCGCATGCAATCCCTCAAGCCGACCGAGGGCTTCATGCTCTCCATCAAGCTCGCCTTCTTTGCCGGCATTGTGGTCTCTTTTCCTTTCCTCCTCTACTTTATCCTGCAGTTCGTTCTTCCGGGCATGCACCAAGCGGAGCGCGGTGCCCTTTGGCCCGCCATGGTCATCGGCTTCGGTCTCTTTCTGAGTGGTGTCTTTTTCTCATACTTCATCGTCCTCCCGCGAGTCCTGGAGTTCTTCCACGAATATAGCTCGAATATGAGTATCGAGAATGAATGGCGAATCGGCTACTATATCTCTTTCGCGACCCAGTTCACCCTCATCTTCGGTCTCAGCTTTGAGCTGCCGGTCCTGGTGATGACCCTCGTGAAGTTGGGCATCCTCAATTCGGAGATGATGCGGCGCACCCGCGCCTATGCCATTCTCGCAATCTTCGTGATCGCGGCCATCATCACTCCTACCCCGGATGCCTTCACCCTCTGCCTGCTCGCCGGGCCCATGGTCATCCTCTACGAGATTTGTATCTGGCTCGCCTACTTCCTAGAGAAGAAGGCCGCCCGCCGCGAAGAAGCGGAAGACAAAGAACGTCTCGACCGCATCCTCGCGCTCAAGAAACGCCGAAAGGAATTAGGCAAAGATGACGAGGATGAGGACCCCGATCCCAACGACGATGGCACCGATCCGGATTTCCAGGGACCAGCCACCGGGTTTGATCACGAGCACGACCCCTACCACGATGAGCATGGACATGATCACGACTCCGAGCACGAGGACGAGGACGAATCGGAAGATTACCATTACCATACTGACCACGCCTCCTTCCACGAAGACCACGACCACGACCGTGATCTCGGGGACGGGGAACTAGGCTATGGGGACGACGGACACACTGGAGACGAGGCCGAGGACGACAACAAGAAGGCAGCGTCGCAAGACGATGAGGCCGCGAGCGATCCTGACGACGAGGCTCATTCCAAGACGCCGGAGTCAGACCGCAAATCCGCTTTGGAGGACCAGGACCGAGTCAAAGCGGAACAACAAGGCTTCGATTTCCACGAAGAGATTGATCCCGCTCTCACCGAAGAGGGCGAGCAGGAAGATATCAGTGACCCCTGGCCCGACGAGAAGACGGAAGACGGTGAGGAGGACGAGGAACACCTCGACCCGAACAATCTCCCCGAAGACATTCCCGAAGAGGAGAAAGACCGCGAGCGAGACGATCCGAACAAGTTGGATCAGGATTAATTCTCGCCATAAGGCGTGCGGACTTTTCCTTAACTCAGGAGCTTCTTTGCTTATATAAGGCCAAACCGGACATTTCGACGTCCTGATACTCTCCCGTTCCTACCCTTAACTCCAACTGTGTCAGCCAAGCGCGGTCGCATGGGCCCGCAGGGGAGGACCACTCGATTGCTCGGTGAGGCAGATAATAAACTTTTAAAGCAAAGCACTCTGCTAAAGAGAAACACCCCAGAGGTGCATCTGGCATTATCCCATAATTCAAAGTATTTCTTTGAAGCTTAGGACAATCTGTGGCATTGCGCCCCTGACTTCACCGCACCAATCAACCTGAAAACAAATACTCATGGCTGGAAAAAAAACAAAATCGCGTCCGACACCTAAGAAAAAAGTTACCGGCAAACGCTATACCGATGCTCAGAAGGCTCGGATCATTGCATTCGTCGATGAAGTGAATGCTGCGAAAGGCCGAGGCGGAGTCACTGCCTCCGCCAAAAAGTACGGAGTCTCTCCGCTCTCCATCAGCAACTGGATCAAGAAAGGCGCCGCTGCAAGCTCGCCCAAGAAAGCAAAGGGCGCTCGCAAGGCAACCCGTGGACGCAAGAGCGAATCCGCTTGGGACGAACTCGTCAGACTCAGGAACGATATCTCCAGTCTAGAGAAGGAGCTTGAGCAAAAGCGTACTCGCTTCAACAAGGTGAAGACCAAGATCTAAGCCACCTTCCTCCCTTAGCATTTCGGGGCCGATCCTTGCGTTCTTCGACGCCGAGGATCGGCCCTTTTCTATGCAAACGCCTCCCTCCACGGGGGCGCCATTGTCCAAGTGCGAAGATACCTAAACTCAAACTTGGCCCGATAGTGCACGACGGCTGGGAAACGATAGCTTCCAGCGAAGAGCGCCGAAGCGGAAGACCACTACCACCATCGATCCAATTCCCATCGCGATGGGGGCACTCCATCCAAGTTGAAGAGCGCCCAAGTAGACCAGGGCTCCTGTCAGCGCGCAGGTAGCGCAGGGCGAGCACGATCAAGGGATAGTGTGGATTCAAGATCGAAAAGAGTGGATGCCGGTCCAGAAAAAGATCCCGCCGCGTTCCCCCACCAACCGCGATCGCGCATGCCACTACAAACACACCCACCACATCAATACCCTGCCTGGCAGCGAGAAGGATCCCATAGATCGCAGAAACAATCACGGCGAGATTTCGATGGTCTGGAGAAGGCTCATGCTCATGAGCGGGTCGGGTCATCTCCCCAGCAGCCGAGTGGGAAATCGTCGATCGTCGCAGGAACCGATCCTTCCAAGGGGGTGGTTGGTCGGGATGACAGGATTCGAACCTGCGACCTCTTCACCCCCAGTGAAGCGCGCTACCAAGCTGCGCTACATCCCGATTTTGGTTGAAACTTGAGGGGGTGGGACGGGCGCTGTGTAACCTGTGGCATTCGTCATTGGCAAGCCGCGAATTTCCTGCCATTCCCCCCGGCCCACTATGGAAGCTACCAACGTCGCGATCCTGGGTGCCAGCGGCTACACCGGCATGGAGCTCGTCAGGCTCCTGCTGGCCCATCCCGCGGCTCAGATTACTGCCGCCACCTCTCGCACCAATGCCGGGAAGCGGATCGCGGAGGTCTTTCCCCGCTTCGGAGGTCTTTCTGGAGCAGAGCTTATCTTCATCGAGCCCGACATGGACACCGTGGTCGCCAGCGGCGCGACCATCGCCTTTCTGGCTCTGCCCCATGGCACAGCGGCTGAATATGCGATCTCCCTGCTCGCCAAGGGGCTGCGGGTCATCGACCTGAGCGCCGATTTCCGCCTCAATGAGGCCGCCCTCTACGAGGAATTTTACGGCGAGACCCACCCCGCTCCCGAGCTTCTCGAGACCTCCGTCTACGGATTGCCGGAGATTCATGGCTCCGCCATCGAATCCGCGCAACTGGTGGCCTCTCCCGGGTGCTACCCGACCTCCATCCTTCTCCCCCTCATTCCGCTCCTCCGCGAAGGGCTCATCGATCCCACCACCATCGTGGCGAACTCCATGAGTGGTGTCAGCGGGGCGGGACGCAAGGCCGATCTCTCCCTCCTCTTCGTCGAGTGCAACGAGAGCGTGCGTGCCTACGGACTGCCCAAGCATCGCCACCTCTCCGAAATCGAACAGGAGCTCTCCCTCGCTTCAGATCAAAAGGTTACCATTACCTTCGTCCCACACCTCATCCCGGTGAACCGCGGAATTTGCACCAGCACCACCGCGACGCTCACCGGGGACATGAACGCCGTGGAACAGGCCCTATGTTCCGCCTACCAAAACAGTCCCTTCGTGCGCTTGCTTGGCAGGGGCATCTGTCCCGATACTAAGAATGTGACACGCACAAATTTCATCGACATCGGCTGGCAACACGATGAGCGAACGGGACGTCTTCTCCTCCTCAGTGCAGAAGACAACCTCGGCAAAGGCGCAGCCAGTCAGGCGGTGCAAAGTTTCAACCTCATGAGCGGGTTGGAGGAAGGGATTGGATTAGAGACGGTTTAGGAAGAAGGGAGCGCGATTGATGAAAATGGCCTACAAGACGGTCAAAGGAGGCGTGTGCGCTCCCCAGGGATTTTTGGGGGCCGCCGTGAGCTGCGGGGTTAAAAATCCCAAGGACCGACGCACCGACCTCGCCCTCATCTATTCCGAACACCCCTGTGTCTCCGCGGGCACCTTCACCACCAATCGGGTGAAGGCCGCCCCAGTGAAAGTGACCCAAGCTCACCTTCGAGCCCAGGAACTTCGGGCCATCGTGGCCAACAGCGGAAACGCCAACGCCTGCACCGGAGTGCACGGGATCGAAGATGCCCGCTCCATGGCCAAGCTCATTGCTCTTCCCCTTGGACTCAAACAACGCGAAGTGGGGGTCTGCTCCACCGGAGTGATTGGCATCCCCCTCCCCATGGATCGCATCACCCCCGGACTGGCTCTGCTTCCCGGTCATCTCAACTCCAAAGGGGGCACCGAGGTCGCCAAGGCCATCATGACCAGCGACACCACCATCAAGGAGATCGCCATCACTGCTTCCATCGGGGGGCAGAAGGTTCGCATCGGCGCCTGCGCCAAGGGAGCCGGCATGATCTGCCCCAGTATGGCGACCATGCTTTGCTTCGTCACCACCGACGCAAACCTGAGCAAGACTTGCCTCCATAAAACAATCCTCGAAGCGGTCGAAGGCTCCTTCAACCGCATCTGCATCGACGGAGACATGAGCACCAACGACACCGTCCTCGTCCTCGCGAACGGCCAAGCCGGCGGTCCCAGGATCGCCCGTGGCAGCAAAGCCTGTCGCGAATTCCGCGAGGCCCTGCAACACGTCCTCCTCAAACTCGCCCAGTCCTGCGTCAAGGATGGCGAACGAGTCCGCAAGTTCGTCACTCTCGAGGTCCGCGGCGCCTCAACCTACCTCGACGCCAAAAAGGTTGCCGAAGCCGTCGCCAAGTCAGCCCTCGTCAAAGCGTCCTGGAATGGGGACGACCCGAATTGGGGCCGCATCATTCACGCCATCGGCTATTCCCGCGCCCGAATTCGCGAGGAACTCATCGATATCTCCTACGAAGACAAACCAGCTTGCGAAGGGGGCCTCATGGCCAAGACGCCCCACAAACTGCTTCGCGATATTTCCGCCCGCGACAGCTTCACCATCACGGTCAACCTGCACCAGGGAAAGGCGGACTACACGATTTACACCACTGATCTCTCGCCCGAGTACATCGACTTCAATCGAAGCGAGTATTCCTATTGGAAGAACTCCGGACTGGGATAAGCCTCCTCCCCATGGACGAGGTTGCCGCACCCAATCGCCAAGTCTGGAACCGCCAGGCCCGGGAAGGCTGCCGCTGGTCCATTCCGGCAACCGCCGAGGAATTCGCAGAAGCCTGAACAGGCCGGCCCCGCATCATTCTCACTCCGGACACGCTCCTCCCCCGGAGAGTGGTTGGACGATCTCCCCAACCGCGACGTTCTTTGCCTCGCCTCCGGCGGCCAGGTTTGAGGATCACTTTCCCCTCCCCACGCACGAGGGTGACCATTGGAGCCTAGCTCGGCTGCACAGTGCAAAAGCCATCACTCCAGCGCACGCGCACCCCCACCCCGTAGCAATCACCAAGCTGCTCGCTGGTGAGCACTTTGCGCTTCTTCCCGTCTGCGAGGACCTTTCCCTCCTTCAACAACAACACCCGATCGATCTCCGGGGGGATCTCACGCACATCGTGAGTCACCAGCATCACTCCCGTGCCGGAACGCAGAAGCCCGCGCACCGCCTCAATCAGGTTCCAGGACCCGGGAAGATCGAGCGAAGTGGTGGGCTCATCCAGAATCAACATTTCGGGCTCGTGCACCAAGGCCCGCGCCAGGAGAAAGCGCCGGCGTTCCCCCGAAGAGAGCTCACCGTAATCGCGCCACATGAGCTCATGAACTCCCGCCGCTTTCATGGCCTTCCACGCGCGTTTCTTCTCCTGCGCGGAGAAGGTCTGCCCCCGGGCCCGTCCGTAGGTCCCGTGGAGTCCGGTCAGGACAACGTCGCTGGCAAGTTCCTCGTCCTCGAAGAGACTGCGCTGCTCCGGTGTGACGAGTCCGATCCGATCCCGTAGATCGTAGAGCGACCAGTGTTCCTCCCCGAAGAGGAGCGTCCTTCCTTGTTCCGCCACCGGATGAAGATCTCCCGAGATCAAGGCCAACAGCGTACTCTTCCCGGAGCCATTCGGCCCCAGGATTGCAAGACGCTCCCCGGCTTCGACCCGGAGGGACAGTCCATCAAAAACACGATTGTTCCCCCGCCAGACGGTGACGTTCTCCAATTCAAGAACAGGCTCCTGCACAAAAACTCTCTTGCCTCTTTTTGCACCTCGCGGTGGTTCGTCCCTACCGCCTGGTTTTCCCAACCAGGTCGAGTAACACGGAGTTCGGAACCGAATTGCCGAACTTCTCAAACTCGTCCAATTGCCAGACCACCTTCTTGGTCTTGGGTTCGATCTCAATCAGGAGCGGGTTGCCCGGGCCGGCATGGCAGTTGCCCATCAGGTAGTTGCCATTTGGAAGGACCTCCAGGGTGGTCACCCAAGCCAGACGGATCTTGGGAAGCTCATTCTGCGTGACTTGCCAGACCACGGTCTTTTCGGGAGTCACTTCGATCACCGAGTGCCCGTTTCCTGTTGCGATGAGCGTATTGCCATTCTCCAGCCGGACGCAGGAGAAGGTTGAGTTTCCCCAGCTGGTCGGTCCGTGACCACCTTTGGGCTTCTTGCCGAAGAGCGGAACGGGATACTCCCAGACCACCTTCCCTGCGCCATCGTACTCCCGCACGACCCCATCCCCTTCGTGACTGGCGAGGACGTGGCCATTCTTCAGCTTGCGGGCGAGCCGGGTGTCCTTGTGCGGATGAGGCCGATCGAGCTTCATCTTGAACTCCTTGAGAATCCTTCCCTCCCGACTGATCTCGATGAATCTCCCCGCCCCGCTCTCCGCGATGAAGACCTTGCCATTCTCCAGCGGCTGAAAGGCATGCACTTCGATGCGCTTACCCTCATTACCATTCATGGTCGCGCAGTTGTAGCTCCACACGATCTTCTTCGTTTTGGGATCGATCTCCACAATTTCACGCATATTGCGCGCCGTCATGAAGTTGCCATTGGGCAGCGCATGAATGTCATGGATTCCTCCCCACTTCATCTCCCACTCCACTTTACCGTTCTCAATGACCGCGAGCTTGCCATTCCCCTGCAGGAGAACCTTGTGGGCAAAAGCGGTGGACGAAAGCGTGAGGGCCGAGGCGGCCACGGCGAATAGGTGGCGATTCATGAGCCGATAAATAGGAGGCCCGATCTGGCAAGTAAACAGTATTCAGCAACCAGAAGAGACGACGCCAACCGCGCTCCGGGCTAGGTCACCACGCGCTCCGAGATCCTGCTGAACTCTCGCGCTGAAAAACTCAGCACGATTTCCTCCAGTGCCTCGTTGCGCAATCGCGTGATCGCTTCCACGCTGAATCCCTGCGCCACCAACTGACGTGCGATCTGAGATTTGATTCCGCGGGCACGGAGATAGAAGATCTCCTCGTCGTCGATCATGGCGGCGGTGCTTCCGTGCGAGCACTTGACCTGGTCGGCATTGATCTCCAACCCAGGCATCGAGTTGGCTTCCGCCGTTTCACTCATCATGAGATTGCGACAAGTCTGGTACGCGTCCGTGAAATGCGCCCCTTCGTCGACCTGGATGAGACCGGAGAACACCGTCCGACTCTCATCATAGAGGGTATTCTTGTAGAGCAAATCCGAATAGCTTCGCGGACTGACATGATGTTGAAAAGTTCGTTGATCATACTCCTGGGCATCACGGGCAATACTCACCGAGATCATGTCAGAGTGAGCATTCTCTCCCTCCATGCGACTGAGGGATTCCTGGCGGGCCCAGGCCGTTCCTACATTCAAGATGAATGACTTCGCGGTCGCATCGCGCGCCACGGTGGTGGTGTTGACCTGGATCATGCGGGCTTGGTCGCAAAGATCCTGCAGGACAAGATAGTTGAGCTGCGATCCCGGACCGGCCACCAGGTCGTTCACCGCGATGGCCCAGGCATTGCGCGCAGTGGAGTCGGACTGAAAGTAATCCACCACGCTCACCTGCGCATTCCTTCCGGTCACCACCAGGGTATGGGGAAAGGTGATGATATGATCGCCTGAAAGCCAGTGGAAGACTTCAATGGGATCCGCGACCTGCACGTTGTCGGGCACGTAAATGAACATCCCGGTGGAGAGATGGGCCTGGTGCAAGGCGGTAAACTTGGCGGAGCCGAGGGTAGACTCGGACTTCATGAAGTGCTCTGCCACCAACTCGCCGTGTTCCGCCAGGGCCTGGTCGAGCGGAAGACAGATCACGCCCTCCGGAAGATTGACCTCCGACTCATTCAGGGTGTCATTGATGAACCCAAAGCGGGCCGCCCGCTTTTCAAGCCCCGCTGCTCCACGATGCCCTGCCGGCGGTTCCGGATCGGGAAGATGCACCCCCTCGAAGTCGAGCTGTTTCAGTCTTGCAAAGCGCCACTCTTCGTCGCGCCGCGTGGGCATCGCCAATTCCAGGAATCGCTTCCACCCAGCCTGCCGTGATGCATTGAACCATGCCGGGACCCCTTCCAGGTTCTCCGGGGGCTGCTCCAACACGTTTCCCCGCTCCAAAGTCGCTTCCATTGAATTTCGATGAATAAGAGGCCGCTCGCAATTAACCGACACTGCCTTCCATCTCCAACTCGATGAGGCGCTTCAATTCCACCGAGTATTCCATCGGAAACTCCCGGACCAAGTCGTTCACAAAGCCGTTCACCGCCAGGCTCATGGCGGCCCCTTCACTCAAGCCGCGCTGCTGCATGTAGAAGAGCATCTCGGCGGACACTTGCGAAACACTCGCCTCGTGCTGCGTGGCATGCTGGTTCCCACGGACCGTGATGGCGGGGTAGGTGTCGGTGCGGCTGCTTGAGTTGATGAGCAGGGCATCACACTCCGTATTGTTCCGGCATCCCTTGAGGTGCTTCGGAATGTGAACCTGGCCGCGGTAGGTCGAACGCCCTTCACCTACTGAAATTGATTTCGAAACGACATTTGAGGTCGTCTCGTCCGCAGCGTGAATCATTTTTGCTCCGGTGTCCTGATGCTGCCCACTGTTGGCGAGGGCGATCGAGATGACCTCTCCCCGTGCCTTACGGCCCTTCATCACCACTCCGGGATACTTCATCGTGAGACGACTCCCAATATTGCAATCGATCCAACGCACTTCGGCGTTCTCGTGAGCGATGCCTCGCTTGGTGACGAGGTTGAAGACGTTCGAACTCCAGTTCTGGACCGTGATGTACTGCAACTTGGCGTCCTTCATGGCCACCAACTCCACCACCGCGGAGTGCAGGGTCGTGGTCTCAAACTTGGGAGCAGTGCAGCCCTCCATATAGGTCAATTCCGATCCTTCGTCGCAAATGATGAGGGTGCGCTCAAACTGACCGAAGTTCTCCGAATTGATCCGGAAGTAGGCCTGGAGCGGGTGGCGCACTTTCAAGCCCTTCGGCACGTAGATGAACGATCCCCCTGAAAAGACCGCGCTGTTGAGCGCCGAAAACTTGTTGTCTCCGGTAGGAATGACTTTGCCAAACCACGGTCGGAAAATCTCTTCGTGCTCCTTGAGTCCTTCCGTCGAATTGACGAAAATTACGCCGTCCTTCTCGAGTTCCTCCTTCACGTTGGAGTAGGCGGCTTCGGAATCATATTGCGCTTCCACCCCGGCCAGGAAGGCCCGCTCTTGCTGCGGAATGCCCAGTCGCTCAAAGGTCTCCTTGATGTCGTCCGGCACCTCGTCCCAACTGCGGGTCGGCTTCGTGCCATCCGAGAGATAGTAGCGAATGACGTCGAAATCGATGTTCTCGAGATCCTTGGTCGCCCAGTGCGTGGGCATGGGCTTCGACTCGAAGGTCTTGAGTGCCTTGTGGCGGAACTCGCGCACCCAGTCAGGATCATTCTTCACATCACAGATGTAATCGACCGTCGCGGGACTGAGACCCACTCCCGCATCAAACTTGTGGGACTCAGGATAGGAAAAATCCCCCTTGCTCCGATCGATGTCGATCGCTTCCTGGGTCCCGGTATCCAATACTGCTTCTGAGCTCATATCTCAATCGTTGTTCATCCTGCCACAACGACTTCCTCCTTCAGGAAATCGTAGCCACGTGCTTCCAATTCAAGTGCCAAATCCTTCCCGCCGCTGCGCACGATCTGACCGTCGGCCAGCACATGCACGTGATCGGGCTCGATGTAATCCAACAAGCGTTGATAGTGCGTGATGACGAGAAACCCCCGCTCCGGCGAGCGCATCGAGTTGACACCGTCTGCAACCACCTTGAGCGCATCGATGTCGAGGCCGGAGTCGGTCTCGTCCATGATGCCGTAAACGGGATCCAGCATCATCATCTGAAGAACCTCATTGCGCTTCTTCTCGCCGCCCGAGAATCCTTCATTCACCGCGCGGGCCGTGAACTTGCGATCGATCCCGAGCTGATCCATCTTGGCGTAAAGATCCTTGTAATAGGAAACGGCCTCGAGCTCCTCGCCCTCCGGCATGCGGGCCTGGCGGGCGGCCCGAATGAAGTTGGCCATCGTGACGCCGGGAACCTCCGCAGGATATTGAAAGGCGAGAAACAAACCCGCGCGGCTCCGTTCGTCGATCTCCAACTCCAGCAAGTCCGCTCCATCCATCGTGACCGATCCGCCCGTGACTTCGTAGTCATCATGACCGGCAAGCACCTTGGAGAGGGTGGACTTCCCAGAACCATTGGGCCCCATGATGGCATGCACCTCGCCTTTCGGCACTTCGAGGCTCAATCCCTTCAGTATTTCGGTGCCGTCAATCGCGGCGTGCAGGTCCTTGACTACGAGGCTCATGGGTGGTGGGGGCAGTGGAGGGTAGGGGTGATCGGGTCAAGAACCTTTCGGTAGGTTTCCGCGCAAATTGAATTCAAGATCGGTGACCTCCGCTCCCCGGGGTAATTCGAGGACATCCGTGATCTCGCAGCCGCCCTTGAGCATGATGTCGTGAATGACTCCCGTCTTCTTGTCGTGAAAATGCACGTGGGGCGTGAGATTGACGCAGAAGCGAGAGGGCTCACGGTCAAAGTTGACCTGGTTCACGAGACCGTGATCCACCAAGGCGTCGAGGCAGTTGTAGACCGTCGCCAGAGAAATCGAGGGCATGCCATCTTGAACGCGCCTGAACACGTCATTGGCGGTGGGATGATCCCGGTCGTGAAGCAGGATGCTGTAAACCTCCCGGCGCTGTTTGGTCATCCGGAGACCAGCCAGCTCAGAGGGAATTTCCTCCGGGGTGGTCGGAATCTTGCCATCGTAGGTCACCATGAGGGGAAACCCTACGGGCGCGATTCCCATTCGCAAGAGCAAATTAGAATTGTTCTAATTTAAATTATAGGGGCTTTAAAAGGCTCGGAGCTTCTTGTCCGCCTTGCCCCATCCGGTTTGAGGGCTCATCCGCCTCGATTCCAGAGCGATCAAAGCCCCCCTTCTCTCTCACGATCTCGATTTGTCTCTCCAGTTCTGCGCGCCGTTCAGCAAAAAACTCGAGCGAGAGTTCTTCGATATTGAGATAAGCTCACTCTGCGACCACCTTCCGAAAACTCTTTGCAATCAGATTCCACGATGGCGGAGGCGGTCCCGTGAACCAGTAGCGATCCAGCCGAAAAGAACTCCGAGGCGAAGAGATTTGAATCCACTTCCGCCAGCTTCGCCAACCAGGAGAGGATCTCTCGGTCTACCTCGGTGGTGGTCGGTAAGGACATGGCTCACACGGCGCGCACATAAAGCCAGCCTCACGGTCATGGCGGTGTCCGGATGCCGGTGCCCGATGAGTCAAATCGCTCATGCGCTCATCTCACGGGCAAATGCCATTCAGTGCCCGCCCCAGAAGAGCACGGCGCAAAGTAAGGTTGCTACCCCATAGACAAGCCCGCCCAAGGCCAGCATCCGCCAGCGCTTGTCGTTGGCCGTGGCCCAGGTAACGAGGTCGCGGAAGGTGAAGGGCATGCCCACCCAGAAGAGAGCCTTGGTGAGGAGGAGATAGGAAAAAACGGCCACAAGCAGGCGGGTGTCTGGCTGCTTGTTCATGGATGCTTCCAAGAGCGGACCCGTCACCATGAGGGCGAACACTCCGAGCGAGCGCACGAAGAGAAACTCTTTCGCGTAGACAACCATTCCCAGGAAGGCAAGCGGGACAAGATAGCGCAGGTAAGGCTTCACCACGTTGAACTCACCGATGTCCATCGTGAGAGTGGAAATGACTCCCATGTTCTCGGGCGCAATCAACAGCCAGAACCAGATCATTCCCACCCCCAGGGTGTAGATGCCCGCGGTGTGATGCCGGGGAAGTTTGAGAAGCCACTCTTTACAGAAAGCCGGCTTCCAGAGCATCAGGCTGTGTGCGACGAGGAGATACGCACCAATCGCGTAGCCCGCCACATCGAGGGAAATACTGTCTTCGTAGGGATGCGGGCCGCCCATTTCTTGGGCGCTAGCTACGCCAGCCACTGCGCCGGGTAAAGGGAAAAGACCTTTCGGCCCAAGGTTCCCCACCCCGTTGCGACTCAATTTCTCCTCAAGAAGCGCTTGCCCGTTTCAACCGTCAGCTCGCCTAGAGCCGCATTTCCACGACAATTTCCGGTATTCGAAGCGCAGGACTCTCGCGCCGCGAAAGTTTTGTCCCGCCGATTCTTCCTCCGGACGATCTCGCTCGACCCCCTCCTTGCACCCCCTAGCCGGCGTCCTTCTTCTCTCCTTCAGATCGCCTTCTCCACGACTCACAGCGCCGCGAGATAAGGTTGGCAATCAGCAGGATCAGCGCCGCGAAAATCGCTTTGTACAGAACTGGGGGCGCAGTCCACCACATCGGGTCGGGCAGAAGGACAATGATCCCCACGATCCCGATCGTGGGCCATTTCAGCCACCACGCCCACCTTTGCCTGAACGGGTCCATTACAGGACATCCTAAGCCTGCACAGGCTCCTTCAGCAAGGCTGTTCCGTATACCGTGAATCCGGTCGAGTCTTCGATGTCCACTTCGAAGATCTCGCCCGTCATGCGCTCCGCATCACCATCGAAGATCACGATTTTGTTCTGCGAGGTGCGCCCGCTGAGGCGCGCCTTGTTGGTCTTGCTGGGCCCTTCGCAAAGAACTTTCTGGCGCGTTCCAATCAGGGCTCCATTTTTGCGGATGGCGATCTCGCTCTGGATCTTGAGGAGTTCCTGGTTGCGCTCTTCTTTCACGCTCTCGGGCAGTTGTCCCTCCATCTCAGCAGCCGGCGTATCCTTGCGCTTCGAGTAACGGAAGATGAAACTGTTGTCGAACTGCAGGCGTTTCACACAATCAACGGTCAACTGAAAGTCTGCCTCGGTCTCCGTCGGGAAGCCCACGATGATGTCAGTCGTGATCGCCAGATCCGGTCGCGCTGCCTTCATCTTCTCGCAAATCGCAATGAACTTCTCGCTCTTGTACGGGCGCCGCATCGCCTTCAGGATGCGATCGCTGCCACTCTGCATCGGAAAGTGAATATGTGAACAAAGCTTGGGCAGGTAAGTAAAGGCCTTCACAAGATCGTCGCGATAGCCGATGGGATGCGGCGAGGTGAAACGAATGCGCTCAAGGCCATCCACTTCGTGCACCGCTTCGAGAAGTTGCACGAAGGGCGACTTGCCATCCACTTTCTCAAACTCGGTGCGCCCGTAAAGATTCACGATCTGTCCCAGCAGGGTCACTTCCCGCGTCCCCTGCCCTGCCAGCCGCTTCACTTCCTCCACCACATCATGGATCGGACGCCCGCGTTCCTTGCCCCGCGTGTCCGGCACAATGCAAAAGCTGCACCGCATATTGCATCCCTGCATGATCGAGACAAAGGCCGAGGCCTGCCTGGTCCCACTCGCGACGTGATCCCGGATCGTATTCTGACTTCCCTCCTCTGCGCCCCGATCGACGAACCTCCCCTTCGTGAGTTCTTCCTCCACCCGCAGCGAGGTCATCTCTGCGCCCACTTCATCCATGCGTCCTTCCATCCGCTGACGCAGAATTCCATCCACATAGTCATACACTCGGTGATACTTCTGGGTCCCCACCACCAGGTCGAGATGCGGGATGCGATCGAAGAGTTCTTCCCCGCGACTCTGCGCCATGCAACCCATGAAGCCATAGACCACGTGCGACCGCTTCTCGCGGTACTTGCCCATCATCCCCATCTTTCCCAGGGCCTTCTGCTCAGCCTGGTCCCGCACCGAGCATGTGTTCACCAGGATCGCATCGGCCTCGTGTTCCACACCAGTCAGGGTATAGCCCCCCTCTACAAACATCCGGGCAACCTGCTCGGAATCACGTTCGTTCATTTGTCACCCGTAGGTTTTGATGAAGACCTTTGGCATCGGATTGGACCACACTAGGACGGTTCTGCCTTGCGGGGCGCGACTTATAACGCCCCAAATCCAGAATTCAACCCCTCTGCGGAAATTCAGGTTTAGAATCAGGCCCATCGGATCTAGAATGGGCTTCCACCGTGCAGCTTGGGCCGCAAATCGATTCTTTCA
>Ga0302120_10000585_pt1 | contig 16588 bp, 19 predicted proteins | sample AG5_Bottom_MG_FD_203118 | JGI IMG/M metagenome (GOLD analysis project Ga0302120, IMG submission 203118) | Marine microbial communities from Western Arctic Ocean, Canada - AG5_Bottom | ecosystem: Environmental > Aquatic > Marine > Oceanic | place: Canada: Western Arctic Ocean | collected 2017-10-01 | reverse complement strand
GGAGCCGGAGCCGGAGCCGGAGCCGGAGCCGGTGAGCCGACCGTCCCCGGAGGTGTCAGCGGGTACTGCCGGAGTTGTGACCTGCGAGGAGCTCGTCGCAGCCTGGGCGGACGACCTCCTGGAGCTGCTTGGAAGGAAGGCCCGGGCCAGGTTCTCCGCAGCGCGCTTCGTGTCCGTGGAGGACGGCACCGCTGTCATGGCACTTCCCAACGAACCCCACATGCGGCGCTGCGAGGACATGCGACCCGAGTTGGAGAAGGTCCTCGCGGACAAGTTCGGCGGGACGATCCCCGTGAAGCTGGTGGTCGGCGGGGACGTCCCCACGCCGGCCGTGTCCGACGCGACGGCCTCCTCGACGGCCGAGGAATCCATCGACATGGAGGGGCTCGTGGATGCTGATATCTCCGAGGGCTCGGCCGTCGACAAGCTCACCCAGGCCTTTCCCGGCGCCTCGCTGGTCGACCCGGACTGACCGGCGGACTGAGCGACGAACGTGTACGCCGACGCGGTGCAGCAGGTGATCGACGAGTTGGGGCGGCTCCCGGGCATAGGGCCCAAGTCCGCCCAGCGGCTGGCGTTCCACCTCATGAAGGTCCCGGTGGAGGACACCTCCCGGTTGACCGCGGCAATCAACGAGATGAAGGCCAAGGTCCGTTTCTGTGATCGGTGCTTCAACCTGGCCGAGGGGGAACTCTGCGCGGTGTGCACCGACGACCGTCGGGATGCCTCGCTGCTGTGCGTGGTGGAGGATCCCCGCGACATAGTGGCCGTGGAGCGCACCGGTGGGTTCCGTGGCCGGTACCACGTGCTGGGTGGGGCGATCAGCCCGATCGAAGGCATCGGCCCCGATCAGTTGCGGGTGAGCGAGATGCTGGCCCGGCTGGAACCGGAGGGGGTGGTCGAGGTGATCCTCGCCACCAATCCCAACATCGAAGGTGAGGCCACCGCCATGTACCTGGCCCGCCTGCTCGCCCCACTCGGGGTGGAGGTCACGAAGATCGCCAGCGGCCTACCGGTCGGCGGAGATCTCGAGTACGCCGACGAACTCACGCTGGGTCGGGCCCTTGAGGGCCGCCGCCGCCTGGATGGTGGGTGATCTGCCTGTGGAATACCGCATCTGGACATGGAAACGCCCCCCGGTGGCTCCTGCCGGACCAGAGGGCGTTCCCGAGTTGGGTGGAGGGGTGATTCCCAACTGTTGCAATCATATTACAACAGTGACGAGATTGTTACAAGTCGGGGCCAATTTTTCGTTGTTGCGACATATAGCGGGTGACTGGCGCCGAAATGGCGTTTTCAGACCTTGTCCACACTTATCCACAGTTTGTTCCACAGTCAGTCAGCCCTGGAGGGCCATGACAGTGGTCACCGGCACCCGTAGACCCGGAGGTTTCCCATGCTGCTGACCCAGATCGACCACGTCGCCATAGCGGTCCACGACCTCGAAGCGGCCATCACCTACTACCGCGAAGCCTTCGGTGCCGAGGTGCACCACCGGGAGGTAGTGGAACGCGACGGCGTCGACGAGGCCCTACTGCGTGTCGGCGAGTCCTACATACAGCTCACGACCGGAACCCGACCCGATTCGGCAATCACGAAGTTCCTGGAGAAGAGGGGTGAGGGCATCCACCACGTGGGATACCGGGTGGACGACTGCGGCCAGGCCCTGGCGGCCCTCGTGGCAGCGGGTGGACGGGCAATCGACGAGGCTCCACGTCCCGGATCACGCGGCACCACGGTGGCCTTCGTGCATCCGAAGGGATCGTTCGGAACTCTCATCGAGCTGGTCCAGGAATAGCCGGGGCACCCGGAGACGACATGGCCGGCATCGACGTCCACCTGGTGGACGGCACCTACGAGCTCTTCCGCCACCACTTCGCGGTGCCGTCGCACGTCACCGCGGAGGGAGTCGAGGTGGCTGCGGCCCGTGGAGTGCTGGGCTCGATGCTGAGGCTCCTGAAGGATGGCGCCACACATGTCGGGGTGGCCACTGACAAGGTCATCGAGTCGTTCCGAAATGACCTGTTCGACGGCTACAAGACCGGCGAGGGCACGCCTCCGGAACTGTTCGCCCAGTTCCCGCTGCTGGAGGCCGCCCTGGAGGCCGCCGGTTTCACGGTGCTGGCAATGGTCAGGCACGAGGCCGACGATGCCATGGGAGCAGCGGCCGTCCTGGCCGCCGCTGACGAGCGAGTCGCCAGGGTTCTGGTGTGTACGCCCGACAAGGACCTGGCCCAGGTCGTGGACGACGACGCCGGCATCGTCCAGGTGGATCGCAGGCGGGAGATCACCTACGACGCAGCCGCGGTGGTGGAGAAGTTCGGCGTGCGGCCGGAGTCGATCCCGGACTGGCTGGCCCTGGTGGGCGACACAGCCGACGGGATACCCGGCCTCACCGGCTGGGGTGCCAAGTCCTCGGCCGCGATCCTGGCCCGGTACGGGCACCTCGAGGCCATCCCCGCCGACCCTGCCGAATGGGATGTGGCCGTCCGTGGGGCGACGAAGCTGGCCGCCACCCTCGTAGCCAGGCGGGAGGACGCTGAGCTCTACCGACTACTGGCCACGCTGGACCTGGCCGCACCGGTCATGGATGACGTGGAGGACCTGTGCTGGACAGGTCCGGCAGACCACTTCGAGGACATCTGTTCCCACCTGGACGCCCCGCGGCTGGCCGAAATGGCACGTCGCCTCGCCGCCGACCGGAACTGACCCGCCACCGGAGGTGAGGTCAGCGGTCCAGAACCGCCAGCACCTCGACCACGGAGGTCGTCCGCGACACGATCCCGCGGCTTTCCGGCTTCACGAATCCATCGGAAACCAGCCTGTCCAGGAACTCGTCGATACCGGACCAGAACCCGTTCCGGTCCAGTAGGACCACCGGCTTGTGGCTGCCGTGCAGACCCAACTGCGTCCAGGTGGCGGCTTCGAACACCTCCTCGAGGGTTCCGAAACCGCCAGGCAGCGCACAGAAGGCGTCGGAGCGTTCGTACATCGCCCGCTTTCGGGCCTGAATGTCGGGGACCTCCACCAGCTCAGTGAGGTTTGCGTGTGGGACCTCGGTGCTGAACAGCCCGACGGGTATGACCCCGATCGCCGTGCCTCCGGCCTCAAGTACCGCGTCGGCCAGCGTGCCCATGACACCGATGCCTGCTCCTCCGTAGACCAGACCCACGTCGGCGGCCACCATGGCCGAAGCCAGTTCCCGGGCCAGGGCATGGACTCCGTCGTCGTTGCCGTCCCTGGATCCACAGAAGACGCCCAGATGGCGCCCTCCTCCGACAGGTGTGTTGTGCATCGGTGAAACGTAACCGGTGGCCGGTGGATCCTGCCGGTGGATTCCAGTTCGCTACCCTGTGCCCATCATGGCCGATCACCCGATGAACGAACGCCTGGACGACCTCAGGACACGCAAGGAGTCGGCGGTCAACGCCGGCACCGAGCGGGCCGTCCAACGCCAGCACGACAAGGGGAAGATGCTGGCCCGTGAGCGCATCGACTATCTCCTCGACCCCGGCTCCTTCCACGAACTCGACATGCTGGCCCGGCACCGGGCGCACGAGAGCGGAATCGTGGAACGGCCGTACACCGATGGGGTGGTTACCGGCTGGGGCACGATCGACGGTCGCAAGGTCTTCCTCTACTCCCAGGACTTCACCGTGTTCGGTGGCGCCCTCGGCGAGGTGTTCGCAGAAAAGATCCACAAGGTCATGGACCTCGCCCTGAGTGTGGGAGCCCCGATGATCGGCCTCAACGACGGAGCCGGGGCACGCATCCAGGAAGGCGTCGTGAGCCTCGACGGCTATGGCGGGATCTTCTGGCGCAATGTCCAGTCCTCAGGGGTGATCCCCCAGATCAGCGTCATCCTGGGCCCGTGCGCCGGCGGAGCCGTATACAGCCCGGCCATGACCGACTTCATCTTCATGGTCCGCGAGAAGTCCCACATGTTCATCACCGGTCCGGATGTCGTCAAGACGGTCACCGGCGAGGACGTCACCCTGGAGGAACTCGGTGGTGCCGGCAGCCACTCCACCAAGTCGGGGGTGGCGACGTTCGTCGGCGACGACGAGAAGGCGGTACTCGACGAGGTGAAGGCCCTGCTCGCCCACCTGCCATCCAACAACCTCGAACAGGCCCCGGCCATGCCGACCGATGATCCACCGGATCGCCTGTGCCCCGAGCTGGTCGACCTGCTGCCGGAGAGCGCCAATCTTCCCTACGACATGCGCACGGTCATCGAGACCGTGCTCGACGACGGCGGATTCCTCGAGTACCACTCGGCCTGGGCCGCCAACATCGTCTGCGGCTTCGGGAGTCTCAACGGTCGGAGCGTCGGCGTCGTCGGCAACCAGCCGATGCACTTCGCGGGGGTACTCGACATCGGCGCCTCTGAGAAGGCCGCCCGGTTCGTACGCACCTGCGATGCCTTCAACGTGCCGCTGATCACCTTCGTCGACGTTCCAGGCTTCCTTCCCGGCGTCGACCAGGAGTACGGCGGGATAATCCGGCACGGCGCCAAATTGCTGTACGCGTACTGCGAAGCGACTGTGCCCAGGATCCAGGTCATCACCCGCAAGGCATACGGCGGCGCCTACGTGGTCATGGACTCCAAGTCCGTGGGCTCGGACCTATCGCTGGCATGGCCCTCCGCCGAGTTGGCGGTGATGGGCCCACAGGGTGCCGTGGAGATCGTCTACCGACGGGAACTCCAGAACGCACCGGACCCCGATGCCCGCCGGGCCGAGCTGGTCCAGGAGTACATGGAGAAGTTCGCCAACCCGTACGTGGCCGCCGAGAGGGGCTACGTGGACGACGTGATCGATCCCGCCGAGACCCGGGTGAAGTTGATTGCCGGCCTCGAGATGCTGGCCTCCAAGCATCAGGAGACCCCCCAGCGCAAGCACGGGAACGTGCCCCTCTAGGGGCCGGCATTCCAATGGTCCGCATCGTCGCCCAGGGCGCCACCGAGCAGGAACTGGCAGCAATCCTCGCTGCCTACGAGGTGCTCTGGCCCAAGGCGTCGGCGGCCGCCGAAGCCCCGACCGCCTGGAGGTTCTCCGGACGCTGGTGGCATGCGGGTGGGTTCCGGCCGTCCAGGGACTGAGCAGGAGCCGGGAACCTCGGCCCGACCGCAACGGGTCCGGCTGTGGGGGTCACGCCGGTGGATCCGGCCAGTTCGGGCCCGTGGCCAGCGTCAGGTCCGGAAGGACCTCCAGGTAGGCCTCCCGACTGAGTTCGACGGCTCCCAGACGGGCCAGGTGTGGCGTGCACCACTGGACGTCGACGAGCCGGTCACTGCCGTTGCCCAGCAGGTCGACGAGCCCGGTGAGGGCGACCTTGGAGGCGTCGATCCGACGGTGGAACATGGACTCCCCGGCGAACAGCCCGCCAATGGCGACTCCATAGAGGCCCCCGGCCAGACCGTCGGCGTCCCAGGCCTCGACCGAGTGGGCCCAACCGAGGCGGTGGAGCTCCACGTAGGCCGATGCGATCCGACCGTCGATCCAGCCATGCTCCCGCGCAGGGTCGGCGCACGCTTCGAGCACCTCGGGGAACGCCGTGTCCACGCGGATCTCGTAACGGGCCGTGGACCGCCTCAACGACCGGCTGATCCTCATCCCACCCGGATCCAGTACGCCCCGGGGATCGGGGGACCACCAGGCCATGGGTCCGCCGGTCTCCATGGGCATGGGGAACAGGCCGCACCGGTAGGCAGCCAGCAAAGTCCCGGGATCCACGTCGGCGCCGACCGCCACCACGCCGTGCTCGTCGGCCGATCGGGCGGACGGGAAGGCCCAGGAACTGGCCGGTGGTTCTACGGGTGTGTGGCGGCCCATCGGAGTGGCTGCGGAGCGGACAACGACCCGTGGGTCAGCCCAGTTCGATGGTGATCGAGCGGACCGTTACGGCGCGGATCGGGCCACCGCCGTAGACCGAGGTGTCGTCCAGTTCGTAGAGGCCCATCATCGCCTGCAGGACGGCGATGCCGGCATCGTCGGCGTGGCCGAACACCAGGTACGTGCCCTGGTTGTCCAGCAGCGATACCTCCGGGCCCGTGGCGAAGAAGAACTGTGCGCCCGAGCTGTCCGGTCCGGCCGACCTGGCCATTACCAGATCGCCTGCCGTGTAGGTGAAGGGTCCGAGCAGGCCACCGTTGGACAACTTGGTGAACTCACCACCCTCATCGGGGATGGTGTACCCGGGCCCCGGATCCGACCAACTGTTGGTCGTCGGGGCGCCGCCCTGGATTATGGCGATGGAGGGATCGAAGCGGAAGAGGAGCGTCTCGTCGTAGTACCCGTACCGGGTGAGGACGATGAAGTTGTTGACGGTCTCCGGGGTCCGGGCGCGGTCCAGGGCCACCCGGATCTCGCCTTCGGTGGTGTCGAACACGGCCGTATAGGTGACGCCGGACCGGAGGCACCAGGTGGGCCGTGCCTCGAAGGCCAGCCTCGGAGCATCCGATCCGTCCGGGGCCGGACAGGCCTCCGGGATAGGAAGTGTCGGTGCCGGGGCGCTTGAGCCACCCCCGGAGCCGGCCACCACCACGAAGATCAGGCTGCCGACCATCATGAAGGCCAGCAGACCGGCGACGATCCGTGTCATAGGTGAGAACCGGGCGGCGGCTGACGGCTGGGTGGGACGACGGGACTTGGTGGCCATGGGGCGGCACCCTACCGAGGGCCGTAGGTCGACCGGAATACAGCGGCGTGGCTGTTGGTAATACCGCCCGGCGGCCCGAGGCCTCGCCGGTAACGTGGTGCGTCGTGGCCCTCATAGTCCAGAAATTCGGCGGCACCTCGGTTGCAGATGCGGAACGCATGCGCGAGGTGGCCGAACACGTCGCACGCACCGTGAGGCGCGGCAACCAGGTCGTGCTGGTCGTGTCGGCAATGGGCAAGGAGACCGACGAGCTGCTGCGCCTGGCCGGAGAGGTCTCGGTGGTCCAGCCGGGTCGTGAGATGGACATGCTCGTAACGGCCGGTGAACGCAAGGCCATGGCGCTGGTGTGCCTGGCGCTCCACAACATCGGTATCGACTCCGAGTCGTTCACCGGTAGCCAGGCCGGATTCAGGACGGACGCCAACCACCGGAACGCCAAGATCCTCGAGGTGCGGCCCGATCGGGTCCGTGCCTCCCTGGACGCGGGAAGGGTTCCCGTGGTGGGAGGGTCCCAAGGGGTCTCGACGGACAACGACGTGACCTTCCTGGGCCGCGGCGGGTCGGATACGACGGCTGTGGCCATGGCGCATGCCCTCGGAGCGGACTCCTGCGAGCTCTACACGGATGTCACCGGCGTCTTCACCACCGATCCCCGGTTGGTGCCGACCGCCCGACGCATGCCCACGGTGTCGTTCGACGAGCTGTTGGAGATGACGGCCACCGGATGCCCGAAACCGGCCATGCGGTCTGTTGAATATGCCCGTACCCACGGGGTGAGACTGCACGTCCGGTCAGCGTTCACCTGGCAGGACGGGACGTGGGTCGACGAGGAGGAACCAGACATGGAACAGGCAATCGTCTCGGCGGTCACACATGACACGTCCGAGGCCAAGATGACGATCGCTGGCGTCCCGGATCAACCGGGAGTCGCCGCCCGGGTCTTCCGGGCGCTGGCGGATTCCGACGTGAACGTGGACATGATCGTCCAGAACGTGTCGGACCACGGGGTGACCGATATCTCCTTCACCGTCCCGCACGCGGACCTTGTCCGCACCGTCGAGCTGGCCGAACGACTCGCCTCCGAGATCGGGGCGGTCGGCGTGTCGTCTGACGACACGATCGCCAGGGTGAGCGTCATCGGTGCGGGGATGAGATCCAACCCCGGTGTCGCTGCGACCATGTTCGAGACCCTCTCGGCATGCGGCGTGAACATACGGATGATCTCCACCTCGGCGATCCGGGTGAGTTGCGTGGTCGACGGTGAGCAGGTCGAGGATGCCGTTCGGGCGCTCCATGACGCCTTCGGGCTGGCCGGGACCTGAACCACACGGTGCGGTTCCGTGAACCGGGGAGGGTCGGCGCAGCCACGGCTGTCGTCCTGTCGTGCTGTCTCCTTGCGGCTGCCTGTGGGTCGACCGCTGCGGGTCCGGAGCCGGCCGCGGAGCTGGTGACCACGACGATCCTGCAGGTGGCCACCACGACGATCCTGGAGGTGGCCACCACGACGGTCACGCCGGCTGCCGCCCGGGACGGCTTCGTGACGGGGGTTGCCGATGCCGCCCCGATCCTCGGTGGCCTGACCGGCCACGATCTGGGTTGCGTGGCTGACCGCCTGCTCGAGGAGCTCGAACCGGCGGAGGTTGTGGCGCTGACCCGCAACGGCCCGCGACCGGACCAGTCGGCGTTGACGGTCCGGGCACTGCATGACTGTGACCTGGTCGTCGAGGTCGTCACCCTCGGGTTGCGCGAGGCGATCGAGGCTGATCCCGGTTCGCCACCCATCGATGCCGCCTGCCTACTCGAGGGAGTCCAACCGGACGATCTGGCTCCCTATCTGGAGGCACGCTTCGCCCTCGGTTCCGTTGATTTCGAGGGCCCCGAGGCGACCGACCTTCTGGCCGGGACGCCGATTATCGCCAACATGGTGCGGTGCGGCACGCTCGCTGCATTCGGGATGGCCAATACCGGTACCCCAGCCGTGTGTATCGAGCTCTCCCAACGGCTCGGTGACATGCTGGTGACGCTCATGGAGGCCGATGGGGCCGATCTCGGACCGGATCCCATGCTCCTGGCCCGTGTCTTCGCCGTGACCAACGAGATCTTCGCCTGGTTGGCCGACGAGGTTCCCCCGGACCTTGAGGCCGATGCGCTCCTCGTGCGCGACACCACGGCGCGTGTGGGGGAGCTCATGGTCGAGGGCCTGGCCAGACCCGATCTGGACACCGGCGACGAGGAAGAGGTCATGGCCGCCTTCATGGGCGTGATGACCCGCATCTCGGCTGAGTTGTCTGGAACGGAGGGCGACCTGACTGCCGCCACCAGCCGATTGAGTGCATATCTGGTGGAGACCTGCGGCGAGTCCTCCTCGATGCTGTTCGAGCTGCTCGTCGGTGTCGGAGCCACCTCTTGATGGGGACGCATGGTCTGCGCTGTCATGTCGTGCGTTGGATGGTCTCGGTGGCCGTCCTGATGGTGGTAGCTGCATGTGGAGGGACCACGGGGGAGGCGGAGCCGCCATCAACCACGCTCGGCCAGGGGGCGGTGGGCTCGACGACCACGCCGGCCGTGCCGACCACCACCAGACCCGTGCCCACGACCACGTCGGCCGTGCCGACCACCACCATGCCGGTGGTGCCTACGACCACGCTTGCCGGCGGACCGATACCGGATGCAGCGACCGGCTTCTGCGCAAGCCTGGCGGTGGTGTCCGGTGAGCTCGTGCTGGCGGTCGAGTCCGCCGTGGCCGCCGACGGGTCGCTTGACGCCCGCAGCCACCACGCCCTCCTGCTGGCCACCCGGAACCTGCTGGCATGGACCAGCAACCGCGTGCCGTCAGCCATGTCGCCCGACCTGCGGCTCCTCACCGGTGTATACGCCGAGCTGGGAGTCCGATTGGACCGGTTGGACCCCGAGGCGGTCACAATGCCGCGCATCCAGGCCCTCGTGTTCAGCTACGTCTTCGACTCGGGAGACGTGAACGCCGCCGACCTGAATCTCTCGGCCCAGCGCCTCTCAGCCTTCGTGGCCGGTTCCTGCGGCAGCGGCTATCCGCTGATGGAGTCGCTTGCCGACCTCTTCGCCGAGGTCCCGGAGGACTGATCCGTCTGGGCGGCCGGCACACCATCAACCGGGGCTACCGCCGAGCGGAACGTCGATAGCCTTCAGCCCATGGACATCGCAGTAGTGGGCGCCACGGGTCAGGTGGGCGGGGTCATGAGGGCCATCCTCCAGGAGCGCTCGTTCCCCGTCGGGAACATCCGCTTCTTCGCCTCGGCCCGCTCCGCCGGCACCACGCTGCAGTGGGCGGGCCGCGACGTGGTCGTGGAGGACACCGCCACGGCTGACTGGGCGGGCATCGGAATCGCCCTACTGAGCGCCGGTAGGACCGCTTCGATGGAGCACGCGCCGAAGATCGCAGCCGCCGGTGCAACGGTCATCGACAATTCCTCCGGCTGGCGGATGGACCCCGATGTCCCCCTTGTGGTGCCCGAGGTAAACGCAGCGGCCCTGGACGACATCCCCAGGGGCATCGTCGCCAACCCCAACTGCACGACGATGGTGGCCATGCCGGTCCTGGCTCCGCTGCATGCCGAAGCGGGGCTGCGCTCCCTGACCATTGCCACCTACCAGGCCGTGTCCGGTGCAGGCCTGGCCGGTGTGGACGAGTTGGCCAACCAGGTGGCTTCCGTCCTCGACAACGCGAAGGACCTGACCTACGACGGACGGGCGCTGAGCTTTCCCGAGCCGTCCTCGTTCCCGCGGACCATTGCCTTCAACGTCGTGTCCCAGGCCGGCTCCTTCGTGGACGATGGCCTGGGCGAGACCGACGAGGAACAGAAGCTCCGCAACGAGAGCCGCAAGATCCTCGGTATCCCAGATCTGAAGGTGTCGGGAACCTGCGTACGGGTTCCGGTATTCACGGGACACTCGCTGGTGGTCCACGCCGACTTCGAACGGGCAATCAGCCCGGAGCGCGCCACGGAGCTCCTCGCCGGGGCCCCGGGAGTCGAGCTGGCCGAGGTTCCCACGCCGTTGGACTCCGCCGGAGTGGACCGCACGATCGTCGGTCGGATACGTCGCGACGAGACCCTCGAGAATGGTCTGGCCATGTTCCTGTCGGGGGACAACCTCCGGAAGGGCGCTGCGCTGAACACCATCCAGATCGCCGAGGAACTACTGCGCCGCCGGGTCTGAGGCCCACCGCACCCGCCCGGGTGCGGACTACGGAGGATCGGTGACGTAGCGGGCCATCGCCTCGTCCATCGAGAGGTCCAACTGGTTGGCCAGGCTGGCCACCCATGCCAGGACGTCGCCCAACTCGTGGAGCTGTTCCTCCCGGGTTCCCTTTCGGGTGGCCTGAGCCAGTTCGCCCAACTCTTCGCAGAGCCACGCGACGGTGGCTGGTATCCCACGCTCGCGATCGGCGGCTCCGTAGAGGTCATCCATGAGCCGCTGCACCTCTGCGAGTTCCATGCCGCGGACCGTACCGGCCCACGCCGGGTGACGGTGACGGGGGCATCCACGCCTCGCGCGTCTGTTCGGTCCACACTCGAGCCGTGATCACCGACACCGAGGCCACCCATGTCATGCGGGCCCTTGATGCCCTCGACGAGCTGGAGGCGGCAGCGGTCAAGCTGGTGACCGCCGAGTTGGCCTGCGGCCCCGTCATAGACGGCCTAATCGCCGATCCGCTCACCGCAGGCACCCGGCTCGACGTGCTGTGCCTGGTCGACACCATCGCGACCGATCTCCTTGCCGCCATGGGCCGTGGCGAGACCGTCCAACGCCTGGTCGACGAGGCTCCCGCAGGGGGAGCCCGTGATGCCCTGGTCCAGTACCTGGCAGGCCAGGGCCGCTCCTGAACCAGGTCCCGGTCAGGGACACGCTTGATACCCCCGGGGTATCAGGAGCCGGCGGTGCCTGTGGGTGGAGCGGTCACGACTGCCTCGGTGGCACCGGGTCGACCTCGCGGGCCGGGCCCGTCAGCCCGTAGGTGACCGCGAGGACGACGACCACTCCGCCGATGAAGGTGGGCGTGGGAGGGACCTCGTCGAACCACAGCCAGACCCACAGGGAGGCCGCCACCGTCTCCACAGGTGTGAACATGGAGACCTCGGCGGCGGGCGCATACCGGGTGGCGGTCGACATGCACAGCCTCGCCACAGGGCCGAACAGCCCTCCCATCAGCAGCGTGGCGAAGAATGCACGCCGGTCGACGAGGGCGAGGTCGGCCGGCCACGCAGTGAGCAGAGCGGTCATCGTGGCGGCCATGGCGACCACCAGGGTCCGGGGCAGGTCCGGGTAGCGCCGCCAGATGACCAGGTTCACGCTGAACCCGAGGATGGCCAGGAGGGCTGTGAGGTCGCCGCGGACACCACCGCCTGACATGGAACCACCCACGATCACGGTGATCCCGCCCAGGGCGCAGGCGATGGCCCGCCACGTTCGGCCGGAGGTCCGCTCGTGCAGGGTGATCCGGGCCAGGACAGCGGCGAAGATCGGGCCGGCGGCGATGATGGCGACCACGTTGGATACGGCGGTGAGCGTCACGGCGGTGAGGAATGCGGTGGTGCCGATCGCCGACACGATGCCGGTAACCAGCAGTTGGCGTCGCCACAGAATTGACTCGGCGAGGACCCGGCGGCCGAGCGCCCGGGTGGCCATCGACCATGCCACCGGCGTGGAGAAAAGGCCGACCATGAAGGCAATGGTCCAACCGTCGATCTGCGAGTCCCGCTCGGCCACCCGTATGAGCAGCGAGTCGGTGGAGACAATGAACATCCCGGTGAAGGCCAGGAGCAGACCCAGTTGGCGACCCGAACGTGGGATCGAGGCGAGGGGGTGGAAGGCCATCGCCGGACACTAGTTGTGGAGACTGGCAGGATGACCGAACGGAACCCGGACATGGGAGGGGTTGTAGTGCGTCGTCCGAACATCCTGCTGATAACCCTCGACCAGTGGCGCGGTGACTGCCTTGGATCCGCCGGGCATCTGGTGGTGGAGACCCCGAACCTGGATCGCCTGGCTGCCGAGGGCGTCCGCTTCAACTCGCACTACTCCCAGACCGCGCCGTGTGGTCCCAGCCGGGCCAGCCTCCTGACCGGCACCTATCAGCACGTCCACCGGTCGGTCCAGAACGGCACGCCGTTGGACGCCCGGTTCACGAATGTGGCACTCGAGGCACGTGCCGCCGGCTACGACCCGCTGCTGTTCGGCCACACGGATACGACCGTTGATCCCCGGACTGTCTCCGACGATGACCCCCGACTCGAGTACTACGAGGGCGCCCTGCCTGGGTTTCGCGTGGTGCTGGACCTCCCCGAGGACCGGGATGCCTGGTACCGGTGGTTGGAGGAGCGCGGGCACGACGTCTCAGACCGGGAACGGTTCCTGCGTCCGAGGTCGGACATGGCGACACCGGAGGGGCGCGGCGCCAGCTGGCCGCCTCCACCGTTCGCCGCCGACGAGACCGAGACCGCCTTCCTGGTGGGCGAGGTGATCGAGGAGTTGGAGAGATTGGAGGGCGACGGCAGCCCCTGGTTCGTACATGCCTCGATCTACAGGCCGCACCCCCCGTTCGTGGTCCCCGAGCCATACAACGACATGGTGGATCCTGCGTCGGTATCCGAGCCGATCATCGACGAAACGGGTACCGAGCACCCGTTCCTGGCCACCGCCAGGTCCTGGCGCCACACCCGACCACCGGTCGACCCTGGCGATCTCCGGCAGCTGCGTGCCACCTACTACGGGATGATGGCCGAGGTGGACGCCCAGGTCGGCCGGTTGCTGGGGGCCCTGGACGACATGGGGGCGACCGACGACACGATCGTCGTGGTCACCTCCGACCATGGTGAGATGCTGGGCGACCACGGCCTCATGGGCAAGCTGGGCTTCTTCGACCAGGCGTTCCATATCCCGCTGGTCATCCGCTATCCGCCGGTGACCGGCAACTCCGCCGGGACCGGCGCGGTGGTCGAAGCCTTCACAGAGAACGTGGATGTGATGCCGACCCTGCTGGACCTGGCGGGCATCGAGGTGCCGCGCCAGTGCCAGGGCTCGACGCTGCGGCCCTGGCTGGAGGGCACCGTTCCCGACGAATGGCGGACGGCTGTGCACTGGGAGTTCGACTTCCGCCTCTTCGCAGGCGCTGTCGGCCTGCCCGGCCACCTCTGCAATCTGGCGGTCCACAGGGACCAGAGGGGCAAGTACGTGCACTTCGCCGGTTGGCCTGCGGTCTTCTACGACCTGGAGGTCGATCCGGCCGAGCAGCGACCCCTCGGGGAGCACCCCGCAATGGCCGGCTACGCGGCCTCTCTACTGGGTTGGCGGATGTCCACCGACGACGAGGTCCTGGCAGATCACATGGCCCTGCCAGGCGGCATGGTGGTTCTCGGCACCTAGTCGTTGCCGCCGTTTCTGCGGCTGGTTCCGGACCGCAGCGGCATTCCATGACCGTGGTCACATGTGACCACAGTCGCCGTCCAGAAACGCCCGCGTGGTGCCAGAATATGTCCACGGCCGAACCGGTCGGTGGGTTCCATCCAGGTGATCCACCGCCTCCGGCCAGACACGCAACCCAGTTGGCCCGGGAGCCCCCGGAAGCTCCGGCTGGAGCCCTTCAGACAGGAATCCATATGCGATTCAGTACCCGTTCAATCCACAGCCTTCGCCATCCGCAGGATGACGTCTACCGGGCCGTTTCCACGGCCGTGGGCCCCGGCTTCGCCATGGGCTCCAACGATCCCGTGCTTCGCACGGTCCTCGATGGAGCAGGTCAGATCGCCGCGGACCAGCGCCTCCCCGTGGACCCGGTTGCCCAGATCGCCGGCGTCGAATCCGAGATGGACCTGATCGCCTAGGCGATCCCCCAGCGGCACCTGACCGGTGCCGGACCAGAACGCAAACGAACCCGGGGCCTGTGCCCCGGGTTCGTCGCGTCCGTGGCGCCGGGCCTTGTGGGTGGCAGGGCGACGCGGCTAGGCATGGCAGGCCCGCCACGGGGATCGTGTGCAGGCACCTCGTCTCCTGGAGGCGTCGGTAACCGAAGGGGAACGGGACATGATCGGTAGGCACGAGACTGCCCGTCCTGATGGACGCCAACGCTTCGATCTGGCCGACGCCTACGCCGTCGAGACACCGGATGACAACCGTGGCCTCTACGCCCGCTGGGCCTCCACATACGAGTCGGGGTTCATCGCCGGCAACGGGTACGTGTACCACCTCGGCGTGGCCGGGGCCTTCGCAGAAGCGGCGACCGTCGACGATGGCCCCGTGCTGGACGTGGGATGCGGCACAGGCCTGGTGGGTGAGGCACTGCGGTCCTTCGGGCCCTGGGTCGTGGACGGCCTGGACCTGTCGCCCGAGATGCTCGACGAGGCCCGTGCCAAGTCCACCGGAGACGGAAGCCCCGTCTACGGCGACCTCCATGTTGCGGACCTGACGGCCACCCTCGATCTCGCTACCGGCGGCTACGGGGCGGTGGTCAGTTGCGGGACCTTCACACACGGGCATGTCGGACCGGGTGCGTTCGACGAACTCCACCGCATCGCCCGCCCGGGTGCCCTCTTTGCCATCGGGATCAACCCCGAGCACTTCACGAACCTCGGCTTCACCGCCCGATTCGCCTCGGACGTGGCGGCCGGTCGGATCACCGAACCGGTCGTCCACCGGGTGCAGACATATGCCTCGGGTGACCACGTCGGGCAGGTCTCCCCGGTGGTCGTCTTCCGGACGCTCTGCTGACGCCCGGGATCAGGCCCGGTTCAGCCCATCGCGCACGACATGTCTGCACCGCAGCACATCGGAGACTTGATCTTGCCGTGGTCGTTGGGGCACTTCGATACCTGCACGGTCGAGCCGTCGTCTCTGGTGAGGGTGGCGTTAACCAGCGGGGCGTCACACGCTCCGCAGGTGGCGTTGACTGACATCCCGCAGGACGCGCATTCGTAGGTGGCCATAGTGGGTTCCTCCCGTGGAACAATCGGAGTGGAGCCTGACACAGATGCCAACTGGATCCGGGGCCGGGAATGGCCGCATCCCGGCACTCGAGACCATCGGCAAACTTCCAGAAGTGCCGGACCCACCCCCCTCCGAGGGATGCCAGGGGGGATGAGTCCTGCTGGCCGGCCCGTAGCGTGGGCGGCGTGGATCGAACCCTCACCCGCTTCCAAGGGTCGATGCTGGTCCTGGTTGCGGGGGCCACCTTCAGTTTCGGACCGCTGACCTTCCGCGCCCTGCTGGAGGCCGACGCCTGGCAGTACCTGTTCTACCGGAGCTTCTCTGCCGCTGTGGTCGCCACGTTGACCATCATGATTCTCGGTCGGAACCCGATCCGTTCGATCGTCCAAGCAGGCCCTCGGCAAGCGGTGGCCGGCCTGGCTCTAGGAAGCTGCTTTGTCCTGTTCATCTTGTCGCTCAGCCGGGCCACCGCTGCGTTCGTCCTGTTGTTGCAGTGCACCAGCCCGTTCGTGGCGGCGATCCTTGCTCGTGTGTTCCTCCGAGAGAGGGTCCGACGGGACACGGTGGCAGCCATGCTTGTGGCGTCGATCGGTGTGGTGATCATGGTGGGAGGAGGGCTTGATGGTGGTGATCGCCTCGGAATCCTGTTCTCTCTCCTGCTCCCGGTCTGCCTGGGCGGATACACGGTCCTGATCCGTAGTTCCCCGGCCCGGGACCCGGGGGTGCCGACTGTGATAGCGGGCTTCATGGTCGCCATCGTGGCCGGCCTGGTGTCACTGGGTGGACCGGGCCTCGACCTGCCGATCCGGGACGTGGCTATGAGTTGTATCGGCGGAGGACTACTGATCGGCCTGGGCACACCGGTGTTCAACTACGCCCATCGGTTCGTGCCCCCGGCGGAGACCTCTTTGCTCCTGATCTCCGAGATCGTGCTGGCGCCGCTCTGGTTGTGGGCCTGGCCCGGCGAGGT
>Ga0302120_10000582_pt1 | contig 16626 bp, 12 predicted proteins | sample AG5_Bottom_MG_FD_203118 | JGI IMG/M metagenome (GOLD analysis project Ga0302120, IMG submission 203118) | Marine microbial communities from Western Arctic Ocean, Canada - AG5_Bottom | ecosystem: Environmental > Aquatic > Marine > Oceanic | place: Canada: Western Arctic Ocean | collected 2017-10-01 | reverse complement strand
GAAAGTGGATACCGAACCGACGTCGCCATCATCGGAGGGATCAGTTCCGCTTCCGATCACAGCATCGAGATCCCCAAGTACCTGCGGAGGGTTCAGGCCAGTGTACGAGGAAAACTGATGCACCTGCCCGAGCACAGCGCCTACCTGTACGGCGGCAAGGTCGCCATCGAGGAGGAAGGGGTCTGGATGAAACCTGGCACCAGTGACCTCGGGCGAGAGATCGCAGGGATGTTTGAAGTCCCGACCGACCTGTTGATGAACGCCCTCAAGAGAGGGAGCCGGGTCGAGTGGGTGGCGAATCGAATCGGGACCCGCAAGGCGATTCGGGTGGTATTACCAGCGAGTCAGTCGAGGGCTCGTTTCAGTGGAATCGAAAAGTCTGGTTGTGTTGCTGCCGAGGGAAGGAGACTTTCCTACTTCCAGTCCCGGTTGGAGCGGTCCAATACCCAGACCACCATCATCGTCGATCTCGATCCAGCAGGGGAACTGCCGCAAAAGATCCAGATCGAAGTATTGGGAGCGTACAGGGATGACAATGGCCGCTCTCGCAAGGGCCAGCTGGCGTTCGAGGAAGGAACCAACCATGCGGCGTTCCATTTCATCTACTGGCTCGATACCAGCGCAGCGGTCGGGCAGTTCAAGGTGCCGCAGAAGGCCCAGAGATTGCTCAAGTGAGTATCATGTCAACCAAGAAGGTGCTCTCGGAAGTTCTACTTCCGGGAGCATTTTCGTAGAATTCTAGACCCTCGGCGGCTACCATCGTTGGCACTAGGCCCGCTGGGTACCGTCAGCCATCTCCACTTGGGGATGGTCAGGCTGGTCCGCGAAAGGACAGAGACGTGAACAAGTTCATTTCCGTGCTGTTTTCAGGATTGCTGTTTTCAGGATGGATGCTGGCTGGAGCTGCACTCCAGGCGTCAGACTCAGGGGAGGAAAATGCTCCCGATCCTGCAAAAGCCCTGAGGAAAGTCAGCAAGGACTTTTTGCGGCATTCCAGCAAGAGTGGATATTCGGCACACCTCATCATCTCCGGAGGCATGGCGAACTCGAGTGACCACAAGATCATCGATCAGGCGGTCAGCGAGGATTACTTTGGCCTGGTCCGGGGCCCCCTGATGCACATGCCGGAACAACAGATCTTCCGCACCCTCGACAAGGGCGCCCAGTTCGATGGCGATATCTGGCGGGTGCTCCAGTCGACTGCGGATGGCAAGAAACTGGATCGGCTCTTCACCTTTCCCGAGAGACTACTGGCCGATGCCACCAGCAAAGGCAACAAGGTCCAATGGCTCGAATCAACGGTCAAGCCGCGCAAGGTCAAGAGAGAAGTACCACTCGGTGGAACTGCGGTTGGATCCTCTGAACAGGAGGAAATGGTCTACCATCGCCTCCGGGTGACACTGCCCGCCAAGATGGCATTGCAATACTTCATCGAGGTGCAGAACTCAGGTTGTCTGTCCGGCGGCTGATGTATTTCTGAATACCTGTCCCGTGCGGACAGGACCCAGACTCGCAGCGTGCTCGATATCGACCTGGATCCACAAACGAAGGCTCCTCGAAAGATGGAACTGCTGGTCCTCACGGGGATGCGAAATGCCGATGGTAAGACCGCCAAGGGGGATGCTGCATTCTCCAAGGGAGTCGAGCATGTCGTGTTCCGCTACGAGTACGAGATCAACTCCGAGGAGCAGGTCGACCCCTTCAAGATTCCGCGCGCTGCCCGTAAGTTGATGCGATAAGCCACTGCGGGATCTTCAGTGAAAAAGGGCGCCACCAGCGGGTTTGCTGGTGGCGCCCTTTTTGTTGCTGTGATCTCGGCTGAGCCTGCTGGCGAGAGAGGCACTCGACACCTATTCGCCGGAAGCCTATTCGCCGGAAGCCTCGAGTGCCTCGATATTGCTGCGGATCGTCTCCAGCTGCTGCTCCAGATCGATCGCAAGGGCCTTTTCTCTCTCGACCACTTCGGCAGCTGCACGACTGACGAAATTCTCGTTAGCCAGTTTCTTCCGTGATCCTTCGAGCCATCCCTGGATTTTAGAGAACTGTTCTTGCAGGCGGGTGCGCTCCTTCTCGAGGTCGAGCACTCCCGGGATGAAGACTTCCAGGTCGCCGTCGATGGCCACCGCACTGTCGATGGTTCGCTCGACCGTCGCTCCGATGGTCAAGGAAGAGAAGCTGCCGAGGTGCAAGATCAGTTCTTCCAGCGACTGGAGTTCGGACTCCGCCTGTCCTGAGGTCCGGACCCGTACCTCGAGCGGCTGGCGCGGCGGGATGTTGTAACGGGATCGTAGATCTCGGATGATCCGGATCAGATCGCGGCAACGATCGAATGCGCCTTCGAGTGCCGGGTCGCGCCACTTCGATGGCACCTCTGGCCAGCTCGCCAGGCACAGCAATTCCTGGTCGAGAAGAGGTTTCTCAACGCCCCGCACCGGTGCGATTTCTCTCAGGCTGCCCCACAGTTCCTCGGTGATGAAGGGAACGAATGGATGCAACAATCGAAGCACCTGGTCGAGGCAGGTGGCCAGTACCTGCTGTGCGGTTCCGGCATCTGGAGCGGGGGTTTCTCCTTCGCCCTGTCGAAGACGCGGCTTGATCGCTTCCAGGTACCAGTCGCAAAGTTCACTCCAGAAGAAGTCCCGCGCCAGTCCGATGGCGGCGGAGGGGTTGTAGGAATCCAGTTGCTGTTGGACCTCGGTGCATGCGGCCTGTAATCGAGAGAGGATCCACCGATCTTCGGTAGCGAGACGATCGCTGCAGGTCGGATCGAACTGGTAACCTTCCAGGTTCATCAGCGCAAAACGTGCCGCATTCCACAACTTGTTGCAGAAGTTGCGGCCGACATCGAAGCGCTCGCTGATCAACTTGGCGGCGGGAACACCGTCCATCGTGCCCAGCACATCAAACTCCTTGCCACTTTCCGGGCAAAGGTAGGTGAAGTTGTTTTGACCATGTTTTGCCGTGGCAAGGTCGATACCGTTCCCGGTGAATGGGCTGATCGCCTGTACCGGAAGTCGAATGTCCTGGGTTCCCGTTTGCATCTCGCACAGGACATATCGCATCGCATCGGTGCCATATCGTTCGATGATATCGACCGGGTCGATTCCGTTACCCTTCGACTTGCTCATCCGCTCACCCTTGCCATCGAGAATGTTTGCGTGAAGAAACACATCGGTGAAGGGTAAGTCACCCAGGTTGTAGAGCCCCATGATGACCATTCGTGCAACCCACAGGGAGATGATATCCCGGCCGGTGACGAGGCAGGATCCAGGGTAGTAATAATCGAGGCAGTTTCCTTGCTGGTCGTTGGCTGCGAGCGAGCGTTGACCCTCACCGACCTGGGCGGTGGCTGGATCGGGCCACCCGAGGGTGGAATGTGGCCACAGGGCGCTCGAGAACCAGGTGTCGAGAACATCGGGATCTCGCACCAGCCCGGCCGCCTCCAACTGATCACTGATGTGGGTCTGAGTTGGGGGTTCCTTCAGGCACACCTGCAGGTGACCGCCTTGCGCGGGAATCGCCCGGTGACCATCGAGATGGACACTGGATCCATCGCTGTCGACCAGCCTCAGGCAAACAGCGTCTTGGCCCTCAACGTGGATCGATTGGAGCAGGGACTCGATCGAACCGGCGTCGAGATCGCCAGACCATATGGGAATCTGGTGTCCCCACCAGAGTTGACGAGAGATGCACCAGTCACGCTTTTCCGCCAGCCAGCTGACGTAGGTATTTCGGTAACGATCTGGATCCGGATGGAAGGAGACCGTTCTTCCGGTGTGCGAGCTCCAGCCCGAAACCGCATCGATGGCTGCCTGTGCCAATCCATCGACTCTGAACTCGTGCTCCAGACCCTCGGCGCAGCGGACGCCTCCCTCGATATCTCCCATCCGGACAAACCATTGGAGAGACAGGTAGGGTTCGACGGGGGTCTTCGAACGATCGGAGTGTCCCACCTCGACCACTCGGTCCTCGATCCGTTCGAGCAGTCCTAGCTGCTCAAAGCGCCGAACCACTGCCTTTCTCGCCTCGAATCGGTCCTGGCCGGCATGGGGTCCAGCGGCTTCGTTGAGGGTTCCATCGGGGTTCAGGATGTTGATCGCTTCGATGCGATCTTGGTGTCGTTGCCACACCTCGTGGTCATTGGGGTCGTGGGCTGGAGTGATCTTGACGCAACCCGATCCCAGTTCAGGCTTGGCCCACTCATCTGCAATCAGCGGGATTTTCCGATCGACGATGGGTAACTGGATCATCCGACCAGCAGCCGCCATCTTGGCCAGTTGAATCAGTGAGGGGAGTAACTGCTCGACCCTCGATTCGAGGCGCTGGATCTCCGAGGTGAGATCCTCGACCTGTTTCGCTGGCGCGGCAGCCAGCCGTTCTCGCGCCTGCTGGAGACGCTCCTCCAGTACAGCGGCGGGATCGGGATGAACCGCAACGGCCGTGTCTCCCAGCATCGTTTCTGGACGAGTGGTGGCGACGATCACCTCGGAGGGCTCCCCGGGCTCGGGATCGATCACCGGATAGCGCAGGTGCCAGAAGTGGCCGTCGGTGCTCTTGTGTTCGATCTCGTCATCAGCCACGGCGGTTTGCAGGTGACAATCCCAGTTGACCATTCGATCACCCTGGACGATCAACCCATCCCGGAACATTCGATAAAAGGTCCAGGTCACTGCCCGTGCGCAGATCGGGTCCATGGTAAATCGCTGGCGATCCCAGTCGCAGGAACAACCCATCGCTTTTTGCTGTGAGACGATTCGCTTCTGATACTGGTCCTTCCACTGCCAGATGCGTTCGACCAAAGCTTCGCGGCCGAGGTCGTGGCGGTTCTTACCCTCCAGTTCCAGCAGTCGCTTCTCGACCACTGCCTGGGTGGCGATCCCTGCATGATCGGTACCTGCCATCCAGAGGGTGTTGTCACCTTGCATCCGGTGCCAGCGCGTCAAGAGGTCCTGCATGACATTGTCCATGGCATGACCCATATGAAGAGCACCGGTCACGTTGGGAAGCGGCATCATGATGACGTAGCGTTGGTCACGATCATCGGGAATCGAGCGGAATGCGTCATTTTCATTCCAGCGATTCGTGATGGAATCCTCGACGAGATTCGGGTCGTAATTTTTGGTGAGTTCCTCGGCCATGGTGCCTCTACTTTCCGTGAACCAGGAGGATCTAGGGCGGTCGAAGACAAGTCAAGGGAGACAGCGAGATCAGGGGGGTGTGCTGGATACTGATGACCTGGCGGGATACCGTGAAGAACATTCGCATCTGGTCCGATCATCGGATCGGCAAGAAGGGAGCCTTGAATGCGAGGGTGGAGGAGGATTCGGGACCTGATTTCACATGGGCTGCGAGTTCCCCGACGCTGGTTGGGCCACCCGGATCTCCGATCGCTGAATCGAAGAGCCGATCGATCCAGGCGAGACGTCGAGAAACTACTGCAGCGGCTTCATCCAGGAGTGGGTTGCGAAGTCGTCTCGAGCCCCGGGACCAGCCACTTTGAGGCGGGTTGTTACTCTCAAAATGGTGAGGATGGGGTCTTGCTCCACATCCTGTCCACTGCCGGGGTCGACCAGCGAAGAATCGTCGAGATCGGTTGTGGTGCAGCGGTCGAATGCAATTCTTCTGCATTGCTGTGCGGTTTTGGTTGGAGCGGTGTTCTGTTCGATCGAGACCCTCACCAGGTGAAGAGTGCTCGGCGGTTTTTTGAGGAGCAAGGAATCTCCAACCGAGTAGAGGTGCTGGAGGTCGAGGTTCAGCCTGACGCGATCGATGCCCTGCTGGCAGATCGATCGGAGCCTGATGTTCTTTCCATCGATGTCGACGGTTATGACTTCTGGATCTGGAAACATCTCACTGTGTTCCGGCCACGGGTCGTGGTGATCGAGGTCAATGCTTCCTTCGGGCCATCGGCATCCTGCACGGTTCCTTGGTCTTCTGGGAGTTCTCATCATGATGCTTATCGTCATCATGTCCGTGGCTGGCATCACGGTGCCAGCTTGGTGGCGATGGAGGCACTGGGGAGAAGCAAGGGCTATCGGTTGGTTGCGGTCGAGTCGACCGGCACCAATGCTTTCTTCTTGCGAGAAGACCTGGCGGTCGGAGAACTTCAGCCGCTGGACCCTGGACGGGCCTGGAGGCCTCATCAGGTGAGGAGTCGGCGGCATTCTCCAGATCGCCAAGCGATGCAGCTGCAGTCGCTTCCATCGGTGATCGTTGCGCCGGATGGATTCCCTGCGAGTTGACTGCTGAATCCGCTGGTGGCGGCTCGATTCAGAGTCGATGATATCGGTCAAATCAGCGATCAGGGAGGTGTGAGATGGATGGGTTCCAGTCGAAGTTGGTGCATGGTGGGGAGCCGGAGGAGCGGGTCGGTGGAGCCATCATTCCACCGATCTACCAGAGTGCGACCTTCGAGCAGGTACCAGGTTCTGGATATCATGACGGGCGATACATCCGCCTCTCCAATACTCCGTCTCATGACCTCCTCCACGACAAGTTATCACTGATCTGCGGTACCGAGGCTGCGCTGGTGGCATCCAGCGGTATGGCGGCGATCACCTCGACACTGCTGGCATTGCTCGGTTCAGGAGACACGGTGGTGGCGCAGGATCTGCTCTACGGTGGGACCGAGAGTTTTCTCGATGGCGAGGTGCAAAGATGGGGAATCGAGGTGCAACGCATCGATGCCTGTGATGTATCCAGCTGGGGAACACCGCCTCCGTCCGCTCGTGTGCTCTATTGCGAGGCGATCTCCAATCCGACCTGTCGGATCGGGGATCTCCGAGCACTGGCCAGCTGGGCTCGTGACCACGGAATGATCTCGGTGATCGATGCGACCTTTGCCACGCCCGCTCTGATGCGACCCGTGGATCTGGGTTTCGATCTGGAGGTCCATTCGGCGACCAAGGCGATGAACGGTCACGGCGACATCGCTGCTGGGGTGATCACCGGTCGAAAAGCGTTGGTCCAGCAGGTCAAGCATTGTCTCGACCACCTGGGCGGGCACCTCGATGCCAACGCCTGCTTTCTGCTGCACCGGGGAATCCGCACCCTTGGCCTGAGAGTCGAGCGCCAGTGTCAGAACGCCTACGCGGTGGCGAGTTTTCTAGAGGGGCATCCGGCGGTCTCGGTGACGCACTATCCGGCGCTAGAAAGTCATCCGGATCATGCGCGCTGTCAGGAGTGGTTCGGTGGCAAGGGAGGTGGGGTGCTCTCCTTCGATGTGCGGGCAGGGGTCGAAGAGGCGGAGCGGATCGCCACCTCGATGGAACTGATGGCGACCGCTCCCAGTCTTGGTGGTGTTGAGACTCTCATCATACGACCGGCCAGTTCCTCTCATGCAGCGGTCGATCCTGCCGTGAGACTACAGATGGGGGTGCCCGACTCGCTGATCAGGATCGCCTGCGGGGTCGAGGATCCCGATGATCTGGTGGCAGATCTTGCCCGGGTGATGGGAAATCGCCGATGATGAAGATCGGGTTGGTGACTTGTCTCGAGATTCCCGAGCCCGACCCAGATGAAGAGATTCAGTTGGAGGCGATCCGCCAGGCCGGGGCAGATGCGAGTCTGGTTCCATGGGACGATTCTCGGATCGATCTCTCCCGCTTTGATCGACTGATCCTCCGTTCCTGCTGGGATTATCCGTGGAGGGAGTCCGAGTTCCGGGAGTGGTTGGCGGCTGCCGACGGTCAGACTCAATTGTTCAATCCTCTGGCCGTGGTGAAGTGGAACCTTCACAAGGGCTATCTGCTCGATCTGGCGAGAGCCGGGGTTCCGGTGGTTCCCACCCGTATACTGCCCGCGGGGCAAGGATCCACCGCACTGGATCCGATCCTGGACGAGGAACAGTGGTGCTCCGACCTGTGGCCGCAGATCGTCATCAAGCCGGCGGTCTCTGCAGGAAGTTGGCTCACCGCTCGATTTAGCTCGGCTGAACTGGCCGCCGCCAGGACGTTCATCGAACAGCATGGGGTCGACCGCGACCTGCTGGTTCAGCCTTACATCCGATCGGTCGAGAGTGGTGGAGAGCGCGCCAATGTCTTCATTGCCGGGCAATGGAGCCATTGCGTCGCGAAGTCACCGCGCTTCAGTGGGTCCGATGAGCAGGTCGGAATCGCCCAGCCGGTGCTGGCCGAAGATCTCGAATTGGGGGAGATGGCGATCGCCTGCAGCCCGGGGAAGATCCTCTACGGAAGGGTCGATACTGTTCGCAATGACCAGGGAAAGCCGATGGTCGCAGAACTGGAACTGATCGAGCCGACCTTGTTCCTCAAGGAGAATCCCGCTGCACGAGCACTCTTTGGCGCCGCCTGCGTCGACTCCGCCTGATCGGCAAGTTGTCCACAACGTGTCGGCTAGTTTTCCACACTGCCTTGCATTTTTAACCTCGAATCCGGTAGTGTGCCGTCACGGCGCTCATGGGAGCTTGGGTTGACCAGGCTGAGCGTCGTGGGGAATAACCAGGGGGGAACGGCTATGGGGAAATCCAATTTCAGGATCGCTTCGATCATTTGCGCCTTGTTACTGGTGTGCGGGAGCGTCTTTGCTCAGCCAGGGAGTATCGTTACGCAGACCAAGAACAATGCTCTGATCGATGCTTCTAAGGTGAATGAACTCGGTGTGGTGAACAAGACTTCGGCCAATCAGGTGCTTAACAACCTGGTGGGAACCTGGAAGTTCGAGTACTCGCTGAGTGAGGATCTGGGCGGATATGCCGCGGGAACTCCGGTGATTGCGACCGTCACTTATCGGAGAGACTTCTCCACCGGAGGACTGTTTGGATTCGCCGAGACGTTGACCCTCAGCGGTGCGTCGGTCAGTAATGGGACCTACTTCATCAACTGGAATGACACCACCAGCATGCTCGAATCGCACGGTCGATTTGTCGCAGGTGAAGTGGTGGCGATCTTCGATGAATACCTCGACGCGATCAAAGGGGATACCTACTGCTGGATCGGTCAGCGCACCCAGGATGGAGTGGCCTCGCCGAATGTGTTGATCGAGCGGTGCATTCGCAATAACTCCTTCAATGTGGTCGTCAATGAACTCTCCGCCTCCGGCAACCCGCTGGCTCAGGTCTGGAATGTCTCAGGCGTGCGAGTCAACATGCTGAAGGAATGCTTGGGACCGTTCGTCACCCTTGCGAGTGAATGGCAATCCGAGAGTTACACGGATATTGGAGATAGAATTCGGATCGAGCACAACGGTTACTGGGCTGCGGATGAAGCTTGTCTCGTGGTCGAGGTCAAGAAGTTCACCAACGATACGATCTCCGATAACACCATCCAGACCTTCTACTACGATACCGAGATGCACCGCATTGCTTTCACTGAAGTGGGAGCCAATGGCTTGGTCTGTACCGGTTACATTTCGCCCACCACGGAGCGAAATGGGACTCCCTGCCAGTTGAGAGTGTTGGATTCAGCCTTTGGCAATGGCGCCAAGGTCAGCACTATCAACAAGATGTTCCTCGTCGATTCGAAGACGATCAAGATCGACTTCGAGTGGGCCTGGTGGGAGGGAAGCGACATCACCTCCGAAAACGATGTCGTTGATTTCGAGCAGAGGTTCGTGCTCAAGCGAGTACCCGCCTCGAATCGTGCCATCCCTCGGCCGGCTTCCTTCTAGGAGTCGACCGTTACTCAACTGCGGCGGGGAAGTTTCTTCCCCGCCGCAGTTGCTCTATATTGATATTCTTGGACCTCGAGTGGGGTCATTTCGATCCGTCGCGGATGAAGTTCATCGATTCGACCAGATCACTTACCACATCCGGATGCTCTTCAGATAGATCATGTTGTTGCGCCAGGTCAGTGGCCAGGTCAGTGGCCAGGTCAGTGGCCAGGTCAGTGGCCAGGTCGTGAAGTTTGATCGGCGCATCTCTGCTGGCTCGCATCCGTTTCCACTGGCCACGGCGTAGAGCCTGTACAGCCACAGGTCAGCAGCCTGGAGCTCATCATTTCTTGTCGCCAGCAGGCAGTCGCCCCGGACCCCGAACCTCGTCGCCCTCGATACTGGAGAGCCGATCGCCCAGTCGCTGGCGCATTCCATTCGCCCGCGCTGACATCTCGACCACCACCCCAGGGTGCTTGGCTTTGACATCGACCAGCTCGTTGGGATCGCTCTCCAGGTCGTACAGAGCGAGGCCGGTCTCGATCCCGTAGTTGTACTTGGCGGGGATGCCATTATTCCCCGGTGGGCGACCCTCGAGACTGCGATACTTGTGGGGGAAGTGTAGTTTCCACTTTCCCATCCTCATCGCCTCCATGTCGTTTCTGTGGTACCAGAAGTACAATTCTTCGTGAGGCGCGACGGCATCCAGATCTCCCCGGAGCTGGGCAACGATGCTGACTCCGTCGATGGGCAGTACGGGAGCCTCTCCGCCGGTCAATTCGACGATGGTGGGCAAGATGTCGATGGTCATGCAAGGAGTCGAGCATGTGGTTCCAGGAGAGATGACCGGGGGATATCTCATCACACATGGAACCCTTACCCCACCCTCCCAGGTCGTGCCCTTACCCTCTCGCAAGCCTCCGGTGGTGCCGGCATGGTCGCCGTAGGAGAGCCAGGGACCATTGTCCGAGGCGAACATGAATAAGGTGTTGTCGAGGATTCCGTGCTTCTCCAGAGCCTTTCGGATCTGTCCCACCGAGTCATCGATTTCGCGGATCACATCCCCGTAGGCACCAAAGCGGGTGGTCTGTCGGAAACGAGGTGAGACACCCAGGGGCACGTGCGGCATCGAGTGGGGCAAGTAGAGCAAAAACGGGCCATCGGCGTTCTTGTCGATGAATTGCACCGCACGACGAGTCAACTCGGATGTGATCTGTTCCTGGTCATCGAGGTTTTCAATGATGCGCTCGACCTGGTCCTGCTGATACCACGGTAGCGGTGGCCACGCCTTGGGAGATTCTGGATGACCGGGCCACATGTCATTGCTGTAGGGGATTCCACAGTACTCATCGAAACCCTGTGCGGTGGGGAGGAAGTTGGGATGGTGGCCGAGGTGCCATTTCCCGTAACAGGCGGTGGCATATCCGAGCGGTTTGACCACCTCTGCAATCGTCAACTCGCGGGGATCGAGGCCGATCTTCGAGGATGGAACCAGCGCTCCACTGATCCCGACTCGGTTGGCATAGCAGCCAGAGAGAAGGGACGAGCGAGACGCGGAACAGACCGGCTGGCTGACATAGAAGTCGGTGAACTTGATCCCCTCGGCGGCGAGCTGGTCGATGTGAGGTGTCGGGATCTCCGTTGAACCGTAACAGGAGAGATCACCCCAACCCTGATCGTCGGTGAAGACGATGACGATGTTGGGAGGGGAAGAGGTCTCATCCGCTTGGCTGAATCCGTTCTCGGATGCACACAGAAGGAGCAGCAGGAACGAAAGTGTTGTGGTGTATTTCATGCGAGGAGGATAACCCCCTCTTCGGTTCCGGTCAGCCCAGGATCCCGTAACCGTAGGTCACCTCGATGGCTGCATCGTGGAGGAAGCGATCGGGGGAGAAGAAGGAGGGCTCAAAGCGACTCCCCTCGCCATTGCCGATCTCTGCGGCAACTCCCCGGGCCACTGAGGGGGAGAGTTTGAAGCCGTGACCACTGAATCCGCTGACCACCCATATCCCCTGCAATCCCGGAACCGGGCCGATGAGCGGGTGAGAATCGGGGGTCATCGTGTACAGGGCACCCATTCCACCCCACGAGACTGCATGTTCGTAGTGAGGGAGTCGCTTCGCCAGTCGGCCCCGGCAATCGTGGATGAACTCCTCGCTCACTCCTTCGTCGTAGTGATCAGGATTCTCCACGAGTGCATCGTCTTTCAGTTCGAGGCAGCCGACCCGCGTCCATCCGGCCAGTTCAGGTTTCCAGTAGAGCCCATTGCTGAGATCACCGTAGATCAGTCGTGATTCCCGAGCTCCCCCGGGTGGATCAAAGAACGCCTGTTCCGGACGCATGGCGCAGAGGGGTAGGGAGACTCCCGCTTCCTCGAGAAGTTGACCTGCCCACGGTCCCGCTGCGACGATCACCTGACCGGCGCTGAGAGACGATCCGTCGGAGAGTTGAACTCCATGGATGACATCTCCTGTTCGCTCGAATCCGGTCACACGAGCGCCGATTCTGACCTCTGCTCCGGCACGTCGTGCAGCATCGAGAACTGCATGAACCGTGGTGACCGGCTGCACATTGCCGGCCTCTGCTTCCCAGGCGGCGTATTCATTCCCGGCGAAGTTTCCATCCGGTTCCAACTCCTTGAGTTGAGTGGAATCGAGGATCGTCGTCTCGACACCGAGGGATCTTTGCAACTCGACATTTCGCTGCAGATTGCCGAGATCCTGTTCGGGGCAGATGAATGCCATACCCGGACGATGGAAGGAGATGTCGATCCCGTACCGTTCCTCGAATTCGGAGTACCACTGCAGACTCTCCCGTGCCATTCCGATGGTCACCTTGTGGGAATAGTGTTGGCGCAGGATCGCTCCCGATTTGCCGGTAGACCCGGCTCCGGGGAACGACTTTTCCAGCAACAAGACACTTCCTGACGAGGACTCAGCCAGTTCCAGTGCCATCATTGCACCCATGATTCCACCGCCGACGATGATGTAGTCGCTGTGTGTCATCAGGAGCTCTTTCGTCCGTTTCGATGGGCGCTTTTGGCGTCCTCCTTGGCCAGTTCCCTGGCCAGATATCCGGTCACCTTGAGGAAGCCGTTGACCGAGGTCGTTTTCTGGATGTCTGCCCGATAAACGCTGGTGGCATTGATGTCGATGAAGCAACGACGCCCGCTGGTGGTATCGATCCATTCCACTCCACCGATGTCGAGATTGGCGACCCTGAGGATCTCCCTCGCCTGAGCGACCGCTTCGGCGGGAACATCGGTCCAGGCCTCGAAGGTGGCATCCGGTTTGATGCCAGGCTCGATGGGATTTCTTGGACACCCCTCGGCGGGACACAGGTTGTAGGTGTTATGAGCAGTGACTCGCATTGCAAAGAGGCATTCTCCATCGACGAACTCGACCCTGGCGATGGATCCATCTGCAGGGACGATCAGCTCTTGCAGTAGCATCAGATGTCCGGGTGCGAACACTTCGTCATCATCGATGAGTGCCAGCAGGTGTTCCTTGTTCTCGATCCTGCGTACGAAGGCGCCACTACCGCCAGTATCCGGTTTCAAGATCAGCGGGAATCTCAACTGGTCGATGACCTTGTGAACTGCACTGCGACTGCTGACCACCTCAGTGCGAGGAACATCCACGCCGAGTTGGCTCATCAGAATCTGCTGAGCGACCTTGCTCGTCTCGAGATGGAAGGAGCGAGATCCGTTGATCACTTTTGCTCCGGATGACTCCAGTGCTGCGAGCAAGGCATGGGCATGGGAGATGGCGCCATCATTCCCCCTCAGGTACGAGGAGGGGGAAACACGATTGAGGTACAAGGTGTGCTTTCGGGCGCTGAGAAGGTCGAAGGAATGATCCCGAACATCGATCGGCTCATAGGGAATCCCTGCCTCGGAGAGGGAATCAAAGAGCGGCGTGAGCCAAGCATCGTTCTCGAATACCACGCCGATACTGGGAAGTTGCGAGTCTTCTGGCGAGAAGGAGGAATCGACGTTGGTTGAAGCGTCTGAATCCACGCCGGCCGACAGCGGTGTCGAGGAATCGAGTCCCATGGCAACCTCCCGGATGAGATCTGAAGGGCGCCTCCCACTGTGCGTCCACTCTGAAGAACTGTACCCCAGAACTGGCTAGATTGTCGAAGTGAGGAGCGGGCGAAATGGCCTGGATGGCTCAAATTCCGTGTGGGAGCCAGATATTCTTCACCTGAGTACCACGGTCGAGCATCCGTCTCGACCGATCCGAGAGTTCTCCCGGTCGCCAGCACACCTTCATGTTACCGGCGGAGGCCGCTTCCAGTTTCCGGGCGAGAGGTTCATCGGAGACATGCCACAGCAGGTCGACATCGTCATGGCCAGCGAGCACCGGGCCGATCTCAGCGGCATCTCCAGTGAGCAGATTGAGGGCTCCTGCCGGCAGATCCGAATGTTCGATGATGCGACACATTTCGACGGCAGCGAGGGCGGCGGTCGAGGGGATCGCGATGACTCGATTTCCGGTGGCCAGTAGGGGAGCGCAGAGGGCCACCAGACCCAGCAGCGGATTCTGTTGCGGGCAGATCAACCCGGCGGTTCCAAACGGTTCGTGTACTGCGAGAACCAGCCCGCGCCAGGGAGTGTCGTGCACCGCTCCATCGTGCTTGTCGGCCCACGACGCCCACCAGATCCATCGGGCGACCGATTGTTGCACCTCTTTTTGAGCCGCTTCGGCACCGCACCCGGTCATCTGGTCGATCAACTGGGCCAGATCATCGGAGCGTGGTTCGAGGTTCTCTGCGATGAACCACATCACTTGTGCTCTTGCATGGCCTGTCATCGATCCCCACTTGCTGCGGTGTGAAGCTTCCACAGCATTGCGAACATCTTTGCGATTCGATCGAGCCGCCAGTCCGAGCAATTCCCCGGCGGGAGATTGAACTTCGAAACAGTAGCCTCCATCGGGGCGAACCTGTTTCCCTCCGATGTACAGTTTTGCAGTGCGGTCGAGGGCCGGATCGGTAGAGGTGGAATTGACGATGCCGCCGGTGGCGGAAGTGTCGCCGTCGGTCGGGGTCATCGGTTTGACATCACGAAGGTAGGCGCGAAGACCTTCACGACCGCCTTCTCTGCCGAAGCCGGATTCCTTCATGCCGCCGAATCCACTCGATGCATCAAACATGTTGGTGCCATTGACCCAGACGGTTCCCGCCTCGACCTTGCGTGCGACATCGAGGGCAGTATCGATATCCTGGCTCCAGATGCTCGCCGCGAGACCGTAACGGCTGTGGTTGGCGATCTTGACCGCCTCCTGGGGGGTGCGGAAGGTGGTCGAGACCAGCACCGGGCCGAACACCTCCTGACTGGCGATCTCCGATGAAAGCGGCGCTTCACGGAACAGAGTCGGGGGGAACCAGTAACCCTGTTCGGGCAGGTCGATGGGGGGCTGGATGCAGGTGATGCCCTCGCCCTTGGCACGTTCGCACATCGCGGCCACCTGATCGCGGTGTTTCTCCTCCACCATCGCACCGATGTCGATCGCTTTGTCGAGCGGGTTGCCGACACGAAGTCTCGACATTCGTTCCTCGACCTTGCGGTGAACTTCATCGGAGATCGATTCCTGAACCAGCATGCGACTCCCGGCGCAGCAGACCTGTCCCTGGTTGAACCAGATGGCATCGACCAGACCTTCGACGGCACTGTCGATGTCGGAATCCTCGAAGATGATGTAGGGGCTCTTGCCACCCAGTTCCAGGGTCAGCCCCTTGCCGCTCCCGGCGGTCGCTTCCCGGATGATCCGACCCACTTCGGTTGAGCCGGTGAAGGCCACCTTGTCGATGTCAGGATGTGAGACGATGGCGGCTCCGGTTTCTCCATCGCCGGTGACGATGTTGATGACTCCATCTGGCAGTCCCGATTTCTGGCAGGTTTCGGCAAAGAGCAGTGCACTGAGCGATGTCCATTCGGCGGGTTTCAGTACCACGGTGTTGCCACAAGCCAGTGCCGGGGCGATCTTCCATGCCAGCATCAGCAGTGGGAAGTTCCACGGGATGATCTGGCCGCATACTCCCCACGGTTCGGCGCCTGGATCGGTTTCGTCGAGCAACTGTGCCGAGCCTGCGTGGTGGTAGAAGTGTCTCACCACCAGTGGAATGTCGAGATCTCTGGTTTCGCGAATCGGCTTGCCGTTATCGAGAGATTCGACCACGGCAAAGAGGCGGCTCTCCTTCTGGATGTTACGGGCGATGGCATAGAGACAGCGAGCTCGACCGTCGGGGCCCATCGCTTGCCAGGTGGGTAAGGCGGTCCGTGCCGCCTGCACTGCGCGATCGACATCGTCTGAGCTCCCCTGGAGAACATCGCGAAGGACTTCGCCGGTTGCAGGGCAACGGGAGGAGAAGCGCTTCGCTGCTGTTGGAGCCGACCATTCTCCTCCGATGAAATGGGCTGGCTGGGTGCCGCTCTTCTCGATCCAACTGCGAGCTTCCTCGGCGGATTCCACGGCGGGCCCCCAGTCGAGGGTTTCGAGCGACTCTGCAGGATTGTGTTTATCGGGTGACATCATTTTTATCCCATCGGATGCCGGTGGGCGGCGGAATACCGTCCGGTGGCATGAAACTCCAGTTGTCTCTCCAGATCCGAAAGGAGCGAAGAGGCTCCGATTCGATAGCGGTTGGCTGCCATCGATTCGGTCCCCAGTTCCTCGCGGATCAACATCAGGAAGGCGATCGCCTCCTTGGCGGTACGGATTCCTCCGGCGGGCTTGAACCCGGCGAGGATTCCGGTCCGTTCGCGATACTCTCGGATTGCTCTGAGCATCACCAGCGCCACCGGTAGGGTGGCATTGACCGGTTCTTTTCCGGTCGAGGTCTTGATGAAATCGGCACCCGCTCCGAGACACACTCGCGAGGCTCGTGCGATGCGCCGTAGGTCGCCCAGTTCTCCGGTGGCGAGAATCGTCTTGAGGCAGGCGTTCTCTCCGCAAGCTTGGCGATAAGCGCGGATCTCTTCATCCAGTTGTTGCCAGCGCCCCTCCAGTACCA
>Ga0302120_10000580_pt1 | contig 16659 bp, 15 predicted proteins | sample AG5_Bottom_MG_FD_203118 | JGI IMG/M metagenome (GOLD analysis project Ga0302120, IMG submission 203118) | Marine microbial communities from Western Arctic Ocean, Canada - AG5_Bottom | ecosystem: Environmental > Aquatic > Marine > Oceanic | place: Canada: Western Arctic Ocean | collected 2017-10-01 | reverse complement strand
CTTGTCGCTCCGAAGACACTGGCCCGATTCTGCTGAAGGCGATCCCATGCCGCTATCTCGCCCTTCTTTTCATAGTTCTTCTGATTTATACCGCCACGCCAGAAACCAACAGCCGCCCCGCCGATGCCCGCGGCGATGCCTCCGGCGGCAGCCATCACAGGAACCAGCATCATAGAAGCCCCCCCAGTTATAGGAGCCAATGTCAGGCCGATGTGTGCACCTGCGGTAGCGCCAATGGTTGCACCTATAGTGGCGGCACCAAGCCCAGTAGACAATGCGGATGCACCTGCCCCGCGCTGCTGCAACCCCGACTTCATCAACATCGCTCCACCCGTGACGCCTGCCGCTTGCACGCCCCACTTCGGGATCATCGCCAGCATCGCAGCAGGAGACGCTCCCGCAATACCCTGAAGAACCTGATTGTCGTCGTCTAACGACATGGCAAGCGACGCCAACAACGGTACCGCCAAACCCATCGCGCCACCGGATATATACCTATTTCCGAACCAACGACCACTGGCCTGTTTGCCGCCCGGATTCACCGGAGTCCAAGGATCGGTACCGTTCTGTTGCATGCCCAGTAAGCCAGCCATGCTGAGTTGTCGCTGCGCGTTTAGCGACCCGGTCGCCTGAGATCGCATATACCGGGGATTAAGTTTCTGTCCCAAAGTACTGGATATCGCATACTGGTCATTGAATCGATTCTGTCTCACACCTTGAGCAAACGCCCCAGTCATACCGCGACCCATGCCGGTCATCCCCAAGAATCCACCTGCAAGAACCGCCATAGAACCGAGCCCACCCAAACCATTTAGCACAGTTACAACAGTAGTCAACGCTGTGACCAAAGGCAGCAACGCGTTGACAATCGTCATAACATACGGTATAGCCCTAGAAAACGCATTGGAGAACTCTTCAGCGAAATCGCCCAACTTTGGAAAAACATCATCTTTGAGGAACCGGAAAAACTCCGACCATTTATCGATGCTCTCAAAGAACGGACCGGCAAATCTGGTGACCATCTCAATGAAGCCACCAATCATTCCCCCCATATCCTCTCCGAACCCTATGAATGCGGCAGCGTTCTGATCAATGAGATCACGCCAAAATTTGATTCGGTCTTTAGCAGTATTCCAAACTTCTCCGAAAACGTTCTTGACCATCTCCCAAGTAGTACCAGCAGCCCCCTCAAAGGCATGCATCTTGTCGCCCAACATTCCGAAGAACCGTGTAGCACCCGCTGTGAAATCCCTCCACCATTCCATAATGTCGTGGAACACTTGCTTCACCCGTGGGAGATCTTCAACAACAATCTTGACTATCCAGTCCAAGAACCGCTGCGTCTGATTGACCAAGCCGGGGACCATGTCCTCCAATCCGACCTTAGTTATAACCGAAGACATCTGACGCAGAGCGGTCCTGAACATTTTTTCTATCTCAATAAACGCGTCTTTAAGCGGGTCCAAGAATGGAGCACCTATCTCAGCAAAGATTTGATAAAAGCGTGTAACCATTCCCTTGACGACACCCATCAAGGTGTTTTCCAACTGGTTTCCCCGGGTTTTCAATTCCGCCGGAGTCAACTGTCCTGACAGCAGTGAGGAAATAAGATCAACGGTGGGTGTACCAGCAGCCTTTTGTGCTACCCCCGTATAGATGCTTCCCTGTGCTCCCAGAGTTTCGCTGAAAGACTGAGAAGATCCTTGAGTCACACTCTGGCCCAGAGTCTTCGCCATGGCCAGATAAGCCCTTGGATCTCCGTTGGCGAGCCGTGCCAAGGCGGGCATAATCTGACCCATTTGCCCCTGCGTAGCGGCATTCCTTCCCAATGTATTCATTACCGCAGCGTTATTGGTTATGCCCATCATCTGCACTGACGGCGATGTCATCGCTTGTCTCATTGGAGCAACAGTTTGAACCATGTTGTTGCCAAAATGTGGAGTCATAACCATCTGGGCAAATTCTTGATTGGCCGCAGCCAACACACTGACAAGTGTGATCATACTGGCGGTCAATCCAGCGACGCTAGCCGTCATAAAACTAACCGTAGAACTCCACGCATTCATGATGAAACGGCCAGTTGCTAAAGATGCTTTCATCAACAACAAAGTCGCAGTGACCGCAGCAAGTTCGATACCGAACCCCTTCAGGTTCATCCTGAGGAGTTTCCTACCGAAATCACCGAGACGGGCGCCAACCCTACCTATTGCCCTACCAAGAGCGAAATCCAGCGTGTCCCGCTGGGTCATCAACAGTTTGTTTGTTTGACCTGCAATTTTTTGGAAAGCCTGAAGGCTAAGAGCACCACTAGCCAATGCCGTCTGAAGATCAGTCGAATCCCCTTGGATACTTACTCGGACTGTCTCATTCTTCATAAGATAAACCTTTTAGTAACTTGTTATTTTATCTCTTTCGACGCGCCGCTTCTGCCTCTTTCTTGTGACGGTCACGATCGTCAGCAATAACTCTAGCACAAGCCATTCTTATGGCCCAGTCCTCTGCACTACAATCCATAAGTTGTAAAGGATCAGTTCCCCAAACTTCTCCTAAACGAGCAGCACCTTGGATTATAAAATGATCAGAATACTCATCTACGATAGACTCGTAGGGTTTACCGCTTCCTCTACATCCTCCCCGTATCCAGCCATGTCCATGATTTTCAAAGCCGTGGCTTCCAAATGCGGGTCAATACCAAAGAAGTTCCGAATCCCATCAGGGATGGGACGAGTGTCGCCGGTCATCTCCAAGATCTCATCAGAAGCGAAAGTGTACGGCTGACCGTTCGGAGCCATAACCTCTTTCTCGTTAATCAAGAATCCACGACAACATGTACCAACGACATAACAAGCGAAACGAATACTGTCGAATCCATCCTTGCTGGTTTCCCCCGAATTGCGACGCCACGCCTTCAACTGGTTTTGCGTAATATTCGGAGAATATTTAACAACTACCCCTTCACGCTCCGGAACTGGGATTTCAATTATGGGTCTTTCGACCTTCTTGGAAATCTCCATCCGCAACTGATCCAGAATCGATGACTTATCGGTCGCCGCGCCTAGCGGATCCAACTTTGCATCAATGAGAACTTCTTCAACCGAACCATCGTTAAAGGAATCGGCCACACCATAAGTGATCTTTTTATCTACCATAGGTTTAATAGTACACCCCTCCTAGGGGCGGGTCAAGTTTTAGGATAATTAAATTATGTAGGACGTTTAGTCTCAGGTTCCCGGAGCAGACAGAGCCACGATCGGTCCAACGGAGAACGTCAGGCTGTACGACGCCGGAGCGCCAGAAGAAGCATCGCTGTCCGGTTCCGTCAATCCCACCAACAAAGCATTGTTGTACTGCCGCATATTGCTCAGGTCCGCAAGGTCACAGTTCAATTCACTGAACGTAATGGTATAAAAAATATTACCAACATGATGACGAATCGTGGCCAGAAACGCCGAGTCGCGATCCTTGTCATAATGACGAGTCAAAGTAATATCACCGACATCCGCCGTGGCACACAGAACCTCAGGGAACCTCTGCCCGCCGTCGTAAACCTTTTCGACAGCAGCCGTGATCTCGCCACCAGTAGCCTGCGCAAAATACGCAGTGCCATCAGCATTATCCCCCGGGGAAAAAACCGGAAGGGCAGTTTCATCCGAAGGATCAATCGAAGCCACGATTTGTCTCTGTGATACTTTAGCCATGTTCTACTCCCTATTAAAGAACGCCAGCAGTCATGTTGGACTTAGTGATGTTAACTGTGATCTTATCACCAACCGCTGATACACGAACTGCAACATCAGCAGTAACCAGACCAGTAGCAAGATTGGATGTTGGGTTATTGGTGGAATTCACTACAATCGAATAACCATTATCGATTTTTGCACCAGCAATGTCGTAACCCTCATACACGCCGCCCGCTATACGAATCGGATCAATAACCGCCAACAACGAAGACTCAATGGATGCGAACAACGAACCACGACCGTCAATCGTCTGGAACACATGCTTTTCAAGCGACTTCTCACACTTGTTGACAATATGGTTCATCGTGTCCCGATGAGTAATAAAGCGCCAGTTGTTCTCATCGCTGGAAGCAGACCGTGCCCCGTAAACCCTGACCCTGCCATTAATCAATCGCAAAGCATTGATCCGGGCATTGTCCAACTCATCACCAGTCGCCTTATCCATCGTCACCGTAGAGGGCATGGAGAGAGCCGTTACAAACTTAGACTGAGAAATAACACCTGCGCCAACTCGCCACGGACCCTTCGCTGCCTTCACAGCACGAGCACGGGCACCCGCCACATACGCAGTCGGATCAGTTGAAATGGTTAGCCCGGCATTGGCCGGATCTGGAATCTTCACCCACGGATAGTAGAAGCCCGCATAATGAGCGTCAGTATCCGTATAGATCGCTGGTGAGGCACCACTAATCGCCGTCTTCGCTCCAGTGTCCGTCGCACCAGAAGCAAACGCACAAAGCGCAATCCGATCATTGGCTTTAGCGTGATCGATCAGAGCGTGCCAATAAGCCGACGCTGTGGCAATACCGGGTATCGCAACTGCACCGGGGCCAAGATCCTTACCGGCCTTGGCGAGAGCCTCAATATAATTGTCAGCCGCAGTTCCATCGGCAACAAGCGTTCCGTTTGCACCACTGGTCAAAGCGGTTATGGCGGTTGCCACGGGGATCAGCGTCATGCTGGTTTCCTTGGCAGCGGTCACAAGGTGCGGCACTCCGAGATTGACAGCGTTTACCATGGAATCAAGTGTGGTCACATCGGCGGTTTCCAACATGAGAACATCGTCAAGGTATACCCTGACCCGGATACCACTGACGTTACCGGCAACGATCTGAATATCCAGATTCGCAGCCCAAGCGCCAACATCAGCAGCGGTGAACGTCGCAACGGTAGAACCGTTGGTGTCCACAAAAGCCTTTGAACCTGCTACGGCGTCATCAGCGACAGTACGCTGAATGTACAGGCGACTTCCGCCTTCTTCAAAGAAGGTCTGGGCATAAGAAGAAAGGTTCCCAGACACATAACTTCCGAAATACTTTTTGTATTCCGTCAAGTTCCTTACTAACTTCGGTTCTGCCGCAGCCCCCCGTTCAGTGGTTCCGACCAGAAACGCCTGACCCGAAACGACTTCACCGGAGGGAACCGGACCAGACCGTACATCTGTTGTGACTACAATTCCCGGCATCCCTCAGCCTCCAATAGACTCTTATGGAACGAACTACTCTGGAAATCTTACATGCCATCTGCGTCGTTTCGCTGCATGTATGAGTTGGCCATATGAATATAGCAGACGCAACCTGTCCCTAGGCTGAAGGTATAACCTTTTGCGAAGCAGATGAATAAGCGCCAGTACCATCTGCATTCAAAGCGGCAACTCTGAACTGGTAAGAGGTTCCATTAGCCAAAGAGGGCACAACATAATAAGGAGTTGTGGACGTAGTGTCTGCAATAACGGTTACCCAAGTTGTACCAGAATCAGTCGAACCTTGAATGACGTATCCACTAATAATATTTAGCCCACCACCGTCATAAGTCGAAGCACGCCATGTCAAAGAAACCTGAGCGTTCCCTCCCGAAACCTGAAGGAAAGTTGGGGCGTTAGGAACCTTTTCCATCAAAGACTCATTGACAACACTCGTAAGCATTGTCCCCGAATTGGCCCGAACAACCGTTTCATACAGATTCAATTCGTAGGACAGGTACGACGCAGCCAGAAACCTCTCGCCTTTGAGAGTTGTCAGATCAGAAAAGTCTTCTGTGATACTCCCCTCATCAATCTTGCACTCGGCATTTACTCCAACAGGATTTATAGGTGAGGTTCCCGACAAACGTAACGCTGGTCCGTCCAATAATGATTCCCGAACCACTGTTGTCATATGGTCCCGCGCTAGCGTGACAACATCCGGACCGACGGCACGCACCCACGCATAAGTTCGCATCCCGTAAGTCACATCATAAATTGGATCATGATTAGCCGTGTAATCAACTCGTTCCATATTACGAGTACTCTCAACGAGCGTGATAATCGTTGGCCAGTTCTCCAGAACAAACGGTTCGTAAGTCAAATACTTGACCGGATTCGGCAAAATCGAATCATCAACCAGCAACGTGTTGCGATAATTCATTAGTCGTGTCGGTATGTCCGCCGCAAGATAATCGCTCACATACTTCTTGGCCGCTGCCGGACCTTCCATCTGGGCGACCATGACCTACCTATCCCGTCCAAAGTGAAGTTGACCTTTCAACCTCTTATACGCCCTAGTACCGGGCCTACCATAAACAATGTAGTCTACTATTCTTTCACCCAACTTCTCAGCAAACCGGTTGGGGGTAAACACAATCTTACGCTTCGGCATAAACTTAGTACCAGTTTGATGGAACTTCGCGTATTCGATATCAGTTCCAAATGATGCATCCTTATGGCCTATATGATTCCCACGACCACGAAGGGTCACCAGATCCCTATACAGGTCACCCGTTCTAACCATCGTCGGCAACGGTCCGTGGTGCGCAATCTTCCATGAGTGATACTCCGTATCCAACGCATTCCATTTATTCCCAGAAGCAGCACCCCCAGTAGCAAAGTTGGCTGCATTCCACTGCTGGAGTTCCCTACGCGCCCAACGATACGAGTGAGCAAAACTTTGAGAACGCCGCGTCATTCCGGCAAAAGATGCTTGTGTTTTTTTTATGCCCTTGACTTTATATGAAATACGAACAATCCGCGTCATGCTAGGCAACCCTGACGCGACGCCACCGTTTAACAGAGTTCATTTCTTCCTCAGTAAAACCAGTAGTTAAAGGTGCCACGTTCCTAGTCGTCAAATCCTTCATCCCGACCACATCATCGTGAAGGTTTTGAACCTCCCGAGACGCGGCTCTAAGAACAATCAATTTCAACGCCGTAGTATTATCTGCGGCAGCATCCAAACCAGCCGTATAATTAATCACAATTATATCATTATCTTGAACTGAAAACATATCTACGCCATATCTTCGCACCACAAAATCACTACCAACCGTTTGCGTCGTGGCAGAGGAATCACTCTGGCCCTGTACGGTCAGACTGGCCACAGAGACAACAGGTGACCTGCGTGTATACAAAACAAATGGCGGCTTCGTTACATCTGCAACAGCCGTACCTGTTCTGTCAAGATTGTAATCGTAGAAAAAACTGTATTGGGACGAACCGCTATAATTCGCTGGAGCAACGTGTGATTCGGAAAAGGACGCGGCTGTCACCGGTCGCCCGATGTAATGCTCCAGATCGGCCTCAAGGCCGTCCACAATCATTTGGGCCGCCTCTTCCTGAGTATTGGAAAAGGTAATATCCATATACTTCTTAAGGTCAGAAGTAGTAACTAGTGCCACGATTACCCCCTATCGGCGGCTCCCGCGTAAGCGTTCTCCAATACGAGCCAGCCCCCGCCCCGCTGCACGAGCGGCACGATCGACTATCCCCGGGCGACGCCTACGGCGCGTACCACCTTCTCGATCATCGGATTCGTCAGGAACCGGCATACGGGGGATCTCCTTGAGGCGATTAAACAATAGAAGTGTAGCGCATTGTTTCTATGTTCTGGCTCTAGTAGTATCCTTTTCAATGCACAGTTCATCGATCGGTCGCAACAGACTCATACTCACGCTCCATGAAAAGGGATACAGCCTTGCTCAACTTGCACAACGGTTTGACCTATCTAAATCTCGCATCTCTCAAATAGTAAACAACAGAATGGGTAATCATGAACACTGATAACGAATTCGATCGATTGATCAGTCGGATGTCACAAGGAGATTCTCCGAACACCCAGCGTTCTGCCGGTGCGAGCAAATTCTTGAGTCTCATGTCAGCAATAGCCGTCATCAGTTTTTTCGGTGGCTTAGTCATCATGGTCCTCAACACCGTTATCAACGACGCATACTCAAACCTTAACTATTTTGAACCCGGCATCGGCTACTGGAACGCTACGAGGCTGTTCTTCTTGAGTTGGGTCTTTTTCGCAATCTTCTCCGGACTCAAAGGAATGCAAAAAAAATCATAGTCCGAGGTTGTCAATCGCTTTCACCACCTGTATCGTTTTTCTCACACGGTAACTAACTACTAACGGAGGATTACTCGTGGATACCAATGAAGAGCAGGAAGTCCTGCGTCGCATCATGTCTTCCACCCAGAACACGGAAGACACCGACGCCAAAGCAGCGCTCCGCAAGATTCGGCAGCGTCGCAAGATGACTGCCACCTATAAGGCACACAAGGCTCTTGAGGCTTTGCACGCCGAACAGTACGAGCGACTGTTCACGCAGGCTTACACCGAACTTGGTTCAGATGAACGGTACGTCGAAATCGTCTGACCAACAAATTGTAACGGCTGGGGCGGCTATGACATAGCCCCAACTGCGTCCCCGTCCCAGCCGGGCGGGCGTCTGGAGAGGGTTGTTCTGAGAGGTTCAACCCTCTCTTTTCGCGTCCCGCCACATTCAACATTCATGGTGTAGGGTCTGTGAATGATAGGTCGATCCAACACTTCCATAATGTCTGGCGTGGAATTCGTCGCGCTAGATTTTGGTCCATGCATAGTGTGCGGACACCCCACCGGAGACTGCTCACCAGAAGACCACAACATCGTTTTTGAAGACTTAAATGACGAAAACATGTTTCTAGTAGAGGAGGACATTATTCAAAGACGATGGATTACCCCTAACCATTTGGGGAAGGTACTAGTAGTACCAGCAGGGAAACGAATCAGCAGGTCAGAAGCAGAAAAATTGGGTTTGATTTAACCCTTTTAGTATTCCTCACTAGTGTCATACTGTGAGTCACCATTCATACACTTCACAGTAGGCTAAAGGTCGATATGCCATTATCACAAGAATTCCTAACACCCTACTCTTCAAAAGCCCCCCCTTGGGGTTTTAACGGACTAGGCTACATAGTTTACAAGCGTACTTATGCTCGTATCACCGAAGATAACCAGACGGAAGAATGGTGGCAGACCTGCCAGCGAGTCGTAGACGGTGCAAACGCCATCGGCGCAGAACTCACCAAAGACGAATCCGAACGCCTGTTCGACTACATGTTCAACCTTAAGGGTCTACCCGGCGGGCGCATGCTCTGGCAATTAGGAACACTCAACAATTTCAGGCTCGGTGGAGACAGTTTGTGTAACTGCTGGTTCGTGGACATCAAAAAGCCCGAAGATTTTGCATGGATGTTTGAGCGTCTCATGCTGGGTGGTGGTGTTGGTTTCTCCATCCTCCACCCACAACGCCTCGGAATCGTTCGACAGGGCGTCGTAAGCAACCACAACGTACCAGACGCCGACTTCATCGCTCCCGACAAGCGGGAAGGCTGGTCAGAGTGTCTTTTACGAGCGATGAAAACTTACCTCGGTAGCAAAGATGATCCGACGGAACTGTCTTACTCCACGGAAATGATCAGACCTGCGGGTGCCCCCATCAAAACCTTCGGGGGAACAGCGTCAGGACCGGGAATTCTGGTAGAGGGAATCACAAAAATCTGCGCGCTTCTAGACGGAGCGGTGGGTCGTCACCTCAAGGCCACCGAAGTTCTAGACATCAGCAACATTATTGGTTCTGTAGTCGTTGCCGGAAACGTCCGACGAAGTGCTGAAATCGCTCTCGGAGATCCATACGACACCGACTACCTCAACGCCAAGCGGTGGGATCTTGGAAACATCCCACCCCACAGAGCCATGTCGAACAATAGTGTTGTCACATCCGACACCGCCGCCCTCCCCGACGCCTTTTGGGATGGATACCGTGGCAACGGCGAACCATACGGTCTGTTCAATTTGGAAGCCGCACGGAAACTTGGACGTAGTCACGAAGTTCGCCCAGATAATACAATCGAAGGAACCAATCCCTGCGCTGAAATTGGCTTGGCCAACCGCGAATCATGCAACCTCGCAGACATCTTCCTCCCGAACATCGAATCACAAGACGAACTCATCGACCTTGCCAAACTCCTATACAAGATCCAAAAAGCAGTTGCGGCCCTCCCGTATCTAGACCGTGAATCAGACGAAATCACAAGCAAGAATATGCGCCTCGGTCTCGGGGTTTCCGGCATTGCACAGGCAAAAGAGAAACTAGATTGGCTATCACCAACTTATGAAATGTTGCGTGACTTCGATCTATACTGGTCCGCCTACAAGGAATGGCCCCCATCCGTTCGGCTGACAACAGTCAAGCCAAGCGGAACCCTCAGCCTTCTCGCTGGGGTAACCCCCGGCATTCACCCCGGATACAGTCGCTACCACATTCGTCGTGTCCGCATGGGTGCCAACGACCCGCTTCTCTCCTACTGCGAATCCCGTGGCTACACAGTTGAGTGGGTAGAAAACGATGACCGCACTAAAGTCGTGGAGTTCCCTTGCGAATTCCCAGAAGATACTGTCATCGCTACTGACATGACGGCGATACAACAACTTCAACTACAGGGCAGACTCCAACACGATTGGGCCGACAACGCCGTATCCGTCACCGTCTACCTCCAACCGGAAGAACTCACTGAAGTTCGTCAATACTTGAAAGAAAACTGGCATTCCATGAAATCCGTTTCATTCTTGCTGCATAGCGAACACGGATTCCAACAGGCACCACTAGAAGAAATCTCTCACGAGACTTACCTAGCCATGAAAAAAGTGGTCAAATCGGAAAAAGTTCTCGTCGGCATTGGAACTAGTGAACTATTGGATGACGATTGTGCCACTGGAGCCTGTCCAATCAGATAACATCTGTTCATGGCAGACGATCCCATCCTTCTCTTGCAATTGGATCACGTTACTATCTCATTGGAAGCAGCCATAGATCAAGGTGTCTGGACAGAAATAGACGAAGGCATCTGTGAACACTGTTACTTCGTAGGCGTCGTCTTTGAAGCCAACGACGAACTCATGGCGACCTTGGCCAAAATCGAAAACCCCGCAACGGTTTGCAAAGGGTGCTTGATCCATAGAACACTTTGGAAGTCGTACTTGGATATCTATCCCTGAACAACCTTGTTCACAGTCATCTCTATAGAACGTAGAAGCCCCCCGGATTGCTCCGGGGGGCTTTTACTTAATCGGTCAAGTCAGTGACTGACCTACTCGCTACCTAAGGCTTAGGAAGGAGCGGCGTCGAAGGTGACTTTGACGAACGACTCGGGCCGCTTCACCGCAAGGGCGAGACGCTGCTCCGCAAGAACGACAATAGCGTTCCTTACGAAGAAGTCCGAATGCTGTTCGCTGACACGAATCGTGGCTTCCTCACGGTCGTACAACTGAGCACCCTGACCGAACGAACCGATGAGAGCAGTGCCCTCAGTGATCGCCGGGGTGTCCACGACAGGAATCCGCCACATACGGGCTTCTGCACCCTGCACGATGGAGACAGCCATCAAGTACTGGCCATTAGAATCCTTGACCAGTTCGATGTCTTCCCAATCGTTGGGATGAAGAATAATGCCCGAAGGCTCGTAGTAAGCGAGGAACGACAGAGTCGCCGCACGCCGAACTGCGTCAGCCTTAGTGTCCTTGACGGGCAAGGTTGCACCAGCAGACCATGAGTATGTCTGAATACCAGAGGTGTTCAGAATACCCGTAAGGTCTTCACTTGTGCCAGCACCCGATAGGATCTGGTAGTCCTCATGCAGCCGAAGGCCGTAGAGGAGTTCGTTGTCGATGATTGACCGCAACTGCGGCTCATCGGCAAGAACGTTGCGGTGGGCAGCCTCCCAGTGAGCGATGGTCCGCACTGGCGCCTGAACACCGGTGAATGCCATCGTCGTCTGCGGCTTCGCACCGAAAGCAGACGAAACACGCTCAGGAACAACGCTTGCGTTGTTCGTGAACCCGCTCATACGGAAGTACTCAATGACAGCAGCATTAGTACGCCGAACCGGGAAAAGATCCCGAACTCGGGTCCGACGATGCTGCTGTGTGATAATGGGATCACGCTGAACGGTGCCGAATGAACTCGGTGTGCCACTAGGCAGGGCCGAGTACATATCCTTGACGTTGTAATCACCTTCGTAAAGGTTCTTAACGCCATACGGGCTATCCATTGTGCCGGAACCACGACTCATCATCGATTGGAACTCATCCGACTCAATAAATGCCTCACCAAGGCTCTTCACGCCAGTGGGAACGGTGACCTGAGCCAACACACCCGCCTGATCAGCGTTAGCAACCGCAGCAAGAGACTCAACCGGAGCCTCTTTACCCCAGTCAGAAACCCTCTGCATGTCTTCCATGGAATCGATCAGAGACTTAATCTCTTTGATCTCACCCATGTTTGTATCGAAAGACGCCTTACGTTCTGAATCGATGATGATTGTACCATCTTCGGAACGGAAAGAATCCGCGATATTGTTATTGGCTGCCATCTTCTCACGCAAAGCGCCCTGAAGTTCTGTCAGCCGACTCTCGTCAAATGCCATAGTCGTAACTCCTGTTCGACATAGTTGAATGGTTTTGATGTCGTGTCGGCTTAGGTAAGCACCATTACCGATTTGAACAGAAGTAATCTTAGGTTACGAATTTACATTTTCGCTGCAACTGCTATAGCAGTAGTCTAGGAAACTTTCCAACCATCTGGAATCAATTCTGTTGCGCCAAGAGCCCGTGCGCGCTTTTTTATATGCCGTTTAGCCGCCGGTTTATTTTTCGCCCTACCAAATGCTTGTATAGCATTCTTCAAATCACCAACATCACGAATCGGATATGAGCCGTCCGGCATTGCCATTCCCCTGTCCGCATACTCCCCACGCCGCTCATTTGTATAATCACGCTTTCCTGAAACCAAACCGCCGCCCGGCAAAGTCTCTACTCCACGCACTCCACTATTGATTAGAGGTTCCCAATTATTATTACGAGTACGAGGAAGATCGATGATCCGCTTCCTGCGTTGCATGGTCGGAGTTTCAATAACAAGTCGTCTTGTGTCGGGAGAATTTCGTATAGCAACATATTCCTCATGGTCGCCACACGGCATCCACCTGCCGATGCCCATTTGATGGGCACCAGTACAACCGATAGAGGTAGCCACCGCTTCCGCTTCCTCCCTAGTACTGAAAGTATTCTTTTTGTCTAAAGAATGCGGAGCCTTCTCTTCGCACTCTATACAGAAAGCCTTCTCACCGCTTTGATCCCGATCTTCCCGGTAAGCGGCACTGCCCTCTTCAATCAAAAGAGTCAACGCTTCCGGTGACTCACAAAAGCCCCAACCGCCTTCTTTCTTATGAGCGCCAGTACAGCCCAACATCTTGGAAACCTTAAGCGCCTGTTTCCTCGTCGGCAATGCCTGATCTTTAATCGGGTCTTTAGACATGACAGTTACTTCTTCTTCGTCGTCTTTTCAACCTTGGGAGCAGGCGGCGGAGCGGGTGGTGCAGGCTCTTCTTCGCTAACGACTCGTCCATGGTTCGGATCAAACTGATTCTTCTTACGCATTACAACCTCCGTTATAGTGACATCAACTTATCTGGTATTTCTGTGATTCGTAGTTTAAACGAATACGGCATGTCCTCAGCCTCACTAAGCATTTCTTCGTATCTGTTCCTCTCACCGATTTTGAACACTACTTCTGAATACGATCCTGCCATACTCGCAAATGGTGCATCAGTCTTCAAATCACGAGTTCTCCAATTGGTGTTCTTGTCTTTAAAATACTCTTTCCAAGTATCCAACCTTCCACTAGTTGGAGAATGTACTGAGAGTTCCGCAGCATCAGAAACAAAATATGTATTTCTAATTTTTACAACATGGTCTTTATATGCCATTACGCTGCACTTTCTAAACATGTGTTGATGTAATCCACTACCGCCAGCATTTTATCAGACGATGGATCAAACTCTTTTACGGAAGGATCCGTATCCACAATCTCCTCCCCATCTACACGACCAAGAATGGCGTCAACAATACCGTCAACATTTCCCAACCTTGGCAACATCTCGGCAGAGTATGTCTCTATCATCTCACGCAACTCCACCAAAGACCGCGCCTTCGGTAAATCCGAATAGGGTCCTACCGATGCCAAGCGCTCCACCCAATTCGGATCACCCAACATCATCCTGAACCGCTCAATAGCCGTGCGGATAATCGTGTCAAACCGTTGCTCCAACTCTGGATTATCGTCAATGGCATCCAATACGTCCCTCCGCCAGTTCGGGTCCATGTAAAATCCGGTCCACCCGCTGATGTCACGGCTATGGAAGATCCGGGCAAGGCTCGTTGCAAGATCGTCAGATCCATACGTCGATACCGCACTTCCAGCATCGAATCCCCCCTCCAAATCAATCGGCACAACTCCTGCCGTACCATCAGGGGCATGTGCCGAGATTGCGTTCCCATTATGACCATCCATATCATTGAGAAGCATTCTGGCTAACCAATTCATCAATCGACCCTCCAACCCAACAACACCAACTTCCTCATGTCCGCTATCCCACTGGTGGAAGTCCGACACATCAAACCCGTCAGACGAATAATCAGGTGAAAGCAACTCCCCGATCGGATGCCCATTCCACGCAAACTCCATAACAACAGTAATACCACGGTCGGAAGGAACGCCTGAGGCATCCATAAGATTTGGACCACTCATCCTGTACGGAAGCACGGGGAAACCAAGATTGTGCAGCACTTCTGCGGCTGCCCACTCAACAAGTGAGACAATTTCATGCGTACCGCTAGACGCCTTGAGGACAAATCCCTCTTGACCGTATACATCTGGCTCCCCAGAATCGCCGGGAGACTGGTTAATACGCTGCCTCAAAATAGAGACTTGGGCATGGGTACCGGCAACCTCCAAAAACCTCTCCCCGGGATGTCTGGAAGAATTCGTAAGTAACGCGTGCGTAAGAAATTCATCCGGAACATCCGAGATGTCACCGCCAGAACGAACATGTACAGCCGCCTGATGTCTCGTCTTCATCCCCTTATGCCCTATCGGTACCCGTTTTCCTCGCACGAATCCATCAACCACATCACCAGCAATCCCCAACCCAGCAGGCCGTGGCCTAATCCCAGTCGAAAGCAAAGACGTAGACCCGTCAAGGTCGTCCCCGGTCCATCCCTCAATATCACCCAGCGGACCAAGTTCAACATCTCGCTCCCTGTGCAGGGCTTCCTGAATAGCCGTCCTTACCTCCCCTATCAATATGTCACGCTTTTCTTGCAGCGCATCACCGGACGGACCGTGTAGGGAAAGGTATGGAATATCCGCTAGCACTTCTTCTATGCTCTGCAACTCACTTATGATCCCTCCCACATCTTCGTCAGCGACATAACCCTCCTCTTCGGGGAAGATGCTGAGAGCGTGCATCCTCTCCTGCGCCAAAGGCTCTACACCTTCAAAACCCCACAAAGCCGATTTATATTGACTAATATTGTCCCGAAAGGCTTGCAGTGATATGAGAACATTCGGCCGGTCATCTGGACCACTTTGGGTGTACCCACCACCCAACAAGGGTGTAGGACCCGGACCGGTCCACGCTGCAATAACATCTTCAACATCCTCCTCCCAATTCGCATCCAGATCCTTCATGTCACCGCTCTTAACAGCAGCGATGGCCCTCTCCAAAAGGTCATTAGCGTTATCCCCATGTTGCATAGACCACGCTCTTTGAACTCCCAACCTCCTCATCGCCTCCTCGTGGTGGATGGCAGCCGTCAAATCACGGATATCCCCACGGGCCTGATCCCTCAGACCCCGTGGAAGAGTAGGATCCTCTTGAATCGCATACAACTCTCCTCGTGCGGCCATTAGATCCCGTAAACGTTGGGGAGAATGAGGAGTCCGAAACACCTCTAGATTTAGTTCTTCTAGACCCAACGAGTCATAACGTTCCATGGCCTCATTGACACTGGTGCGCTCTACTCCCCGGCGGTTGCCACCCGCTGCTCCTGCAAGAGGCGGATCCCCCCTGTCGATCTGTGGGCGTGTTTTCCGACGACGAGCAATGGGTCGGCTCCCAAGTCCTCGCAGTTCGTCCGCTATGCGATCCATTTCGTCTTGATCGCCAATCGTTTCAGCATTGCGGTACTGATTCCTAAGCATGTCCAATTTCTGAAGCAAACTCGGCTCAGCGTTTGCTGTCCCCCGGCCCCCAACTGGAGCACGACCTCCCCTTGCGGGCCGCCTCTCCAAAATATCTTCGATCAATTCTTTTTTGGGTTTATCGGCAAAGGCAACACCCAAAGACCTAGCCGCTTCTGCCAATTCCGGCTTGGTCCACTTTGCCAAATCCTCAAATGTGTAATCGGCGTCGGGATCAAACACTCTGTCAATGAAACGTCCCCTCCTGTCCCGAAGGGGACCACCACGGCCCGCGGTATTCGGCCCCCGTGGAACACCCCCGACAAGCGGTGGATCCGGATCGAATCCGGGGTACCCATCATCCGGCCAAATCGTGTTGTCATCGGGTGTTGAGTTACCCCAAATTACCCCTTCCATATTGGCGCCAGTGAAGTTCACTCCGGCAAGATTCGCCCCATCAAAGTTTGCCCCCCTGAGATCCGCCCCAGTGAAATCCACTTCACTAAGATCCGTTCCCCGGAAATCTGCCCCCCTGAGATCGACCCCTCTAAAATCCCCACGAGAAAGATTCGACCCACCGAAGTTGGCTTCCTTGAAACCC
>Ga0302120_10000578_pt1 | contig 16665 bp, 10 predicted proteins | sample AG5_Bottom_MG_FD_203118 | JGI IMG/M metagenome (GOLD analysis project Ga0302120, IMG submission 203118) | Marine microbial communities from Western Arctic Ocean, Canada - AG5_Bottom | ecosystem: Environmental > Aquatic > Marine > Oceanic | place: Canada: Western Arctic Ocean | collected 2017-10-01 | reverse complement strand
CCGGAGAGACCGTCATCTTCGGCCTGGATTTCGGCCTCCTGTCCTTGACCGACTTGGACATCGGACTGTTGTTTGTGCTGGCCCTCTCCGGACTATCGGTTTACGGGGTCATCCTCGGAGGCTGGGCCTCCAACTCCAAGTACTCCTTGTTGGGCGGCCTACGCGCATCGGCCCAAATGGTCAGCTATGAGTTATCCCTGATCATGACCGCCCTGACGGTGGTTGCCCTCTCGGGCAGCATGGACCTACGGGAGATCGTCGAGGTGCAAAACACCGGCAACCCCCTGGCTTGGAACTGCTTCACCCCGGTGATCGGGCAGGTGGGCTTGATCCTGTTTGTGATCGCGACCTTTGCCGAAACCAACCGCCACCCCTTCGACTTCGCCGAGTGCGAGCCGGAATTGGTCGGTGGATTCCACACGGAGTATTCCTCCATGAAGTTCGCCCTTTTCTTCCTGGGCGAGTACTGCGCCATGACAGTCATGGCTTGTTTGACCACGGTACTTTTCCTCGGCGGCTACTCGGTCCCTTTCTGGGAAGACGCCCCTTGGATGGTGGAGCTTGCCACCTTCATGGCCAAGACCTCCTTCTTCCTATTCCTCTTCATCTGGGTGCGCTGGACCTTGCCGCGTTTCCGTTATGACCAGCTCATGAACTTGGGCTGGAAGGTCTTCCTTCCCATTGCCTTGGCCAACCTCTTGCTGGCCGGCGCATTCATTTCTCTCACCTAGACTAAAAATATCCAAGCCATGGTTGTTGTCCAACGTAGAGAACTGACTTTCTGGGAGCGCCTGTACCTCCCGGAGATCGTCCGTGGTCTTGTGATCACCTTCAAGAAGATGTTCGAGCCCCGGGTCACTCGCCAATACCCGGAGCAAGCCATGCCCACCACGGAAGTCACCCGCGGTCAGCCGCGCTTGGCGGTCAAGGACGACGGGAACATCGCATGCGTCTCTTGCGGCCTGTGCGAAGCTGCCTGCCCGGCCTATGCGATCACCATCGATGGCCAAGAAACCGACCGTTTCATCGAGCGCGAGCCCGAGCGCTTCGATATCGACATGCTGCGCTGCATCCTGTGCGGCTTCTGCGAAGAGGCCTGCCCCAAGGAAGCAATCTTCATGAGCAATGAGCTCGAACTGGCGAACACCACCCGCGAGGGCCTGGTCTACGACATGGAACAACTCAAGCGATCAACCAGCATTCTGCAACCGCGCATCGACTATGTGCGCAAGATCAACGACCGATGGTAGACCTTCTGTTTTATGTGGCTGCGGCCCTCTGCGTTCTGTGTGCCCTGGGAGTGGTGGTTTCCGCCAACCCGGTGCAGAGCGTGCTGATGCTGCTCGGTAGTTTCGTGGGGATCTCCCTGATCTATCTGCTGGCGGGCTTTCAGTTCCTGGCGGCGATTCAGATCCTGGTCTATGGGGGCGCGATCATGGTGCTCTTCCTGTTTGTGGTCATGCTCCTGAACCAGGGCGATCCGGCGGTTCTAGCGTCTGAACAAGGCCTGTTGTCCAAGGCCCAGCTGGCCGGTGGCTTGGCCGTTGCCGGTTCCGCCTTAGCACTGCTGCTGGCGGCGGTGGTGCGCACGGAAATCCCTCGACCCATATTCGGATACCTCTGGCCCGAAGGTGGATTGGATCCCCTAGTGGGCATGGCCCAAGCCATGTTCGGACCCTATGTGCTGGCCTTCGAAGGTGCCTCGGTGCTCTTGCTCACAACCGCCGTGGGTGTCATGACCCTAGCCAAGCGTCAGCGCAGCAAACCGAGCGTGAAAGCTGCCCCCCTATCAAGCACAACGGAGGGCTCCGCATGAACGTTCCCAGCGAACACCTCTTGATCCTTGCCGCGATCCTCTTCGCCATCGGCTTGGGAGGTTTCCTCCTGCGCCGCAATGTGATTGTGGTCCTGATGAGTATCGAGCTGATGCTCAACGCCGCAAACATCGTTTTCCTCGCGGGAGCGCGCCAACATGCTTCCGAAAGCGGGCACTGGTTGCCTGACGGCCCGGTGATGGTCACCTTTGTGATTGCCGTTGCCGCGGTGGAAGCCGCCGTAGGCCTCGCCTTGGTGATCGCCCTCTTCCGTCGCAAGCAGACGGTTTCTCTGGACCAACTGTCCCCCACCAGCGACTGATCCCATGGACACCTCCCTCGTTGATTCCGGACAGTTCTGGCCCTGGTTGATCCCGGCCTTGCCCTTGCTGGGAGCGCTCCTTGCGGGAGGCCTGCACTTTGATGTGCTACGCCGCCGCAAGAACAACTCCGATGCCTCCGGCGCACCTGTTGCGGCGGGCATCGCGATCTTGGCCATGGCCGGCGCTTTCCTCTTTAGCCTCAAAGGTTTCTTAGCCCTGCGCGCAGGCGACGGGATCATCCTCAGCACAGCCTTTGATTGGATTCCCACCGGGGACTTCACCGTGCGCTGGTCCCTGATGATCGACCAGCTGTCGTCCCTGATGACCTTGGTGGTCACGGGCGTGGGCTTGTTGATCCACATTTATGCGGCGGGGTACATGAAGGGGGACGAGGGCTACGCCAAGTTCTTCGCCTACCTCAACCTGTTCGTGGCGATGATGCTGATGCTGGTGCTCTCCGACAACATGGTGGGCACTTTTGTGGGTTGGGAGGGCGTGGGGCTTTGCTCTTACCTCTTGATTGGCTTTTGGTACAAGGACGGCTGGCGCGCGGAAGCTGCCCAAAAGGCTTTTGTGGTCAACCGAATCGGGGACGCGGCTTTCTTGCTAGGTATGTTCATCCTGGCCACGACCTTTGGCAGCTTGGACTACTCGGCCATCAACGGCGAAGTCAGCCTGCTGGCCCAAGATGGACTGCCCTGGAAGTTATCCCTGGCAGCCTTGCTGCTCTTTGGGGGTGCCTGCGGCAAGAGCGCCCAGATCCCCTTGTTCGTGTGGCTGCCCGATGCCATGGCCGGACCCACTCCGGTCTCGGCCCTGATCCACGCTGCGACCATGGTGACTAGCGGCGTCTACTTGGTGGTTCGACTCAACCCGCTCTTCGCGGGGGCACCCATGGTGCTGACCCTGATCGGAGCGGTGGGCGCGGCAACCGCCTTTGTGGCTGGCACCAGTGCCCTCCGCCAACGGGACTTGAAAGGAGTCCTGGCCTACTCGACCGTCAGCCAGTTGGGCTACATGTTCTTGGCCCTGGGAGTCGGCGCGTTCTCCAGCGCAATCTTCCACCTGGTGACCCACGCGTTCTTCAAAGCTCTTCTGTTCCTCGGTGCCGGTTCGGTGATCCACGGGATGCACCAAGAACAGGACATGCACAAGATGGGCGGGCTGAAATCCCACATGCCCAAGACCTTCATCACCTTCCTGGCGGGAGCCGCTGCCCTTTCGGGCCTGCCTCTCATGAGCGGCTTTTTCTCCAAGGACGAGATCCTCGCGGCAGCCTTCGCGGGGGGCGGCGTGTCTTTGATCCTCTGGGCCATCGGCCTGGTCACCGCAGCCATCACCGCGCTCTATACCTGGCGCATGGTCGCCCTGGTGTTCTTCGGCAAGGAACGATTTGACGTCAACTCCGTGCACCCCCACGAATCTGGGTCCCTGATGACCACGCCCCTGTTTGTGCTGGCGATCCTGTCGGTTGCCGGAGGTGTCCTGGGTCTGCCGATCGTCTTCCACGCCCCGCACCTGCTTGCCGAGTGGCTGGCACCCGTGCTGGAACCGGGCAAACAGATTCTTGCCTTAGCACACGATGGGCATGCGCCCCACCTGTCGCACTTGGTCGAGTGGATCCTGCTGGGCCTCGGCGCAGCGATCGCCCTCGGCTGTGCCCATATCGCATTCCATGCCCACCGCGAAGGGACCGCAAGCGACTTGGCCTTCGAAACCAAGAACCCAGAACTGGCCGAGACCCTGTCCAACGCCTGGGGCATCGACCGAGCCTACAAACGGCTGCTGGTGCAACCCATCATGGCCGCAGCCGCTGCCCTTTCGGCGCTCTTTGACTTGGCGTTGATTGACGGCACTGTCAATGGAATCGGACGTTTTGCGGAGCGCACGGGCCACAAGGTCGCGCGTCAAGCAAACGGTCACCTCGGCAGCTACGGGCTGATCATTGGTGGAGCCGCTTGCGTCCTCGCCGCAGTCTGGATGTGGATTGGAGCCTAATCATGCCTTTGCTCACCCTGATCATTTTCACGCCCCTGCTCGGGGCCCTCTTACTGGCCCTCGTGCCAATCCGCGAAGTCAAAGTGCTGCGCGCCATCGCCCTGGGTTTCACCCTGGTCACGACTCTGTTGGGCTTTTTGGTCTGGCAGGGCTTTGACCCGGGAGAGGCAGCTTTGCAGTTGACCGAGGTCCACCCCTGGTTCGAGTTACCCGGGGCCCTGGCGGCGAACTACTCCCTCGGCGTGGACGGCATCTCGATCCTGCTGGTGGCCTTGACCGCATTCTTGATGCCTCTGGTTTTGATCTCCACCACTCAGGCAATCACCACTCGCGTGCGTGAGTTCCTGATCTGGATGTTGATCATGGAAGCTGGCATGTTGGGCGTCTTCCTCGCGGCGGACCTGTTCCTGTTCTATGTGTTCTGGGAAGTCAGCCTGGTGCCGCTCTACTTCATGCTGGGCATTTGGGGCGGTCAGAAGCGCCTATATGCGACGCTCAAGTTCTTCCTGTTCACCCTGGCCGGTTCCCTGGTCATGTTGATCGGAGTGATCGCCCTGGTGTACCAAGCGGGCACCCTGGACATCGCGGCCTTGACCCAGTGGGCGGGGGCAGAATCCCTGTCCGTCCAAGGTTGGCTCTTCGCCGCCTTCGCCCTGGCCTTTGCGATCAAGGTCCCCCTGTTGCCATTCCACACCTGGCTGCCGGATGCCCACACGGAAGCCCCCACTGCGGGTTCGGTCATCCTGGCGGGTGTCTTGCTCAAGATGGGAACCTATGGCCTGTTGCGCTTTGGCATCGCCATGTTCCCCTTGGCGGCCCTGGAAGCCTCGACCCTGTTCATGATTCTGGGGGCGGCAGGCATCGTCTACGGCGCATTCTTGGCCATGGCCCAAACCGACGTGAAGCGCCTGATCGCTTGTTCGTCCGTGAGTCACCTGGGCTTTGTGGTGCTGGGCATGTTTGCATTGACCAGCGCTGGCCTGCGCGGCTCGGTTTTGCAGATGGTGAACCACGGCCTCTCCACCGGCCTCTTGTTCCTGTTGATCGGCATGGTTTACGAACGCCGCCATTCCCGGGAACTGTCGGACTATGGGGGCATCGCGCGGGTGATGCCGATGTTTGCCTTCTTCTTCGTATTCTCGGTCCTGTCCAGCGTAGGCCTGCCGGGCTTGAACGGGTTTGTAGGCGAGTGGTTGATTCTACTGGGTGCCTTTGAAGCCAGTCCGGTGCTGACCGCGGTGGGCGTCACGGGAGTCGTCTTCGGCGCGGTGTACCTCTTGCGAGCCACGCGCCTGATGCTGTTCGGCGAAATCACGAGCGATCAGAACCGGGCTTTGACGGATTTGACAGGACGAGAGATCGGCCTTCTGACGCCGATCTGTTTGCTTTGCCTTGTGATCGGCGTCATGCCCGGGCCGTTCATCGAACGCACCGAGGCAAGCCTGGAAGTGATCGAACAACGATTGGATGCGGCGCGTGACCAACAAGCGGCGCGTGCCGAGCTAGAACGACCCGCCGTCCCGGCTGAGGAGAGCGCACGATGAATTTCGAGTCCCTGCAAGACCTGTACTCTGGGGCCAGCGGAGCCCTCGCTCCCCTGCTTTGGCTGACCGGTGGTTTGCTCGCGGTGCTGATCTGTGACATCACCCCTGTGCTCATCAAACTGCGTCCAGCGGTGGTGCCTGCGGCCCTGCTTGGAGCCGCATGGAGCGCCGCGCAGCTGATCGCCAATCCCAGCGGCCCGGTGCTAGGCGGTACCTTCATTGGTGATTCCCAAACCGGCGCCTTCACCCTGATCTTTGTGCTGGCGACTCTTCTGGCTTGGGGACAAGCCCGGCGTTACTACGATCAAGAAAAGGCCTTCATTGGAGAGCACGACGCCCTGCTGATCACCGCCCCCATCGGCATGATTTTGATGGCCGGCGCCCAGGACATGATTGTCTTCTTCATCGGGCTCGAGCTGCTTAGCATCCCCCTGTATTGCTTGGCGGCCTTCCGGCGCACCCGGGACGAATCTGTGGAAGCAGGCCTGCGTTACTTCATCTTGGGAGCCTTTGGTGTGGCCCTCTTCTTGATGGGGGCCGGCCTGGTTTACACCGCCGCCGGGACCCTCAACATCGAGAGTCTGACCCATGCGCGCGTGGCTTTGGGGACGCCCCTCGGGGGAATGGGTTTGGCCTTGATTATGGGCAGCTTGCTGTTCAAGGCGGGAGTCGTTCCCTTCCACCTTTGGGTGCCTGACGTGTACCAAGGTTCCCCCACGCCCGTGACCACCTTGATGGCCACGGGAACAAAAGCCGCAGCCTTTGCATTCCTGTTGCGCTTTGCCCCGGTGCTGCCCCCGGAAGCGGGCTATCCACTGGGAATCATCGCTGTTGTCACCTTGGCCATGGGCAACCTGGGTGCTTTGGTACAAAAGGATCTCAAAAGGTTGCTGGCATGGTCCGGTATCGCCCATGCGGGCCTGTTGCTGTTGGTCATCGCTGCTGCTGTGACTGCCACGGGAACCGGTGAACAAGCTCAGATTCTGAATGCTGCCACGAGCGCGCTTCTCTTTTATCTCTTGGCCTATGCCTTTGCCGCCGGTGGTGCCCTGGGCCTGGTGGCTTGGATGGAGGCGGACGGTGAAGACCACACCAGCCTCAGCCGCTGGCAAGGATTGGGTTCCGTGCGGCCGGGGATAGCCGCGGGCATGACCCTATTCCTGCTCAGCTTGGGTGGAATCCCCGCAACCGGCGGATTCTTGGGCAAGTGGTTGGCCTTTAGCGCAGCGGTGAGGGCGGACATGCTGCCCTTGGCTGTGCTCGGAGCCCTGACCAGCGTGGTAGCCATGGGCTACTATCTAAGGGTGGTGATCACCATGTGGATGAAGCCACGGCCCGAAGCCTGGGCAACTCCCCGGATCGATCGGCCCCTGGCCGCCTTCCTCGCGGGATTCTGCGCAGCCATGGTGTTGGCCCTGGGCTTGCTCCCGGGCTTCGTGCTGGGACCCCTCTTCTAGGCCCCTCTGTAGCCCAGTCTCAGGCCAGGGGATAGGCAGATGCACGGTACCGAGTGGAAATGCCGCCCTTGGGCCACGCTCAATTTGAGACGGGGTGTCTTGATTTCCTTCCACCCGAAGGCGTCCTGGAGAGTGGAAACCGCTATTTTCGGGGAACCTCCACAGAAAAGGAACCGTCTTTCCCCCAGATCGGGCTTGGCCTGATAATCTCTACATGATCAGCCTCTTCTAGGCTCTCTTCACCTCAAGACCCCTTTTTTAGAACACTTACCATGCGTACAAATCTCCTTCTTGTTCCCGCCGCCCTCCTTATGAGTGCTGGCGCATTCGCCCAAGGCGATGACTGCTCCACTGCCACCGCCGTCGGCGGCGCAGGCACCTGGGCCTTCGACACCACTGCGTCCTCCACTTCCGCTTTCTCGGGTGGCTCTGCGTGCACCAACGCCGGTTCACTTGATGTGGGCCCCGACCAGTTCTACCAGTGGACCGCCGATGCGGCCGGTACCTGGACGGTCGACCTGATCGGTTCCCTTTACGACACCAAGATCAACGTCCATATGGGCAGCGGTTGCACTGCGACTTGCGCCTATTACAACGATGATTACTCCGGTCTTCAGAGTGGCGTTGTCATCAGCGGAATCAACGCTGGCGACACCTTCCTCGTTCAGATGGGTGGCTGGGGCGGCAATAGTGGCCCCGGAACCCTCAACACGGCCAACGCTGGCACGGGCGGCATCGCCAATGATGACTGCTCCACCGCCACAGCAATCGCCGGAGCAGGCAACTGGTCCTTCGACACGCTTCTCGCCACGACCACGGGATTCTCCGGTGGCTCAGGCTGCACGAATGCCGGTTCCTTGGACCTGGGCCCCGACGCCTTCTTCCAGTGGACCGCTAGTGCTGCTGGCGACTATGCCATCGATACCTGCGGATCTGCCTACGACACCAAGCTGAATGCTCACACGGGCACCGGCTGCGCAGCTACCTGCACCGCGTACAACGATGATGGCCCCTGTGGCGCCTTCAACAGTGAACTCCAGCTGACCGGCGTCAACGCTGGTGACACCTTCCTCATTCAGTGCGGTGGCTGGAATGGCAACTCCGGCGCTGGCGTGCTCAACATCACCACTTATGTGGACCCCTGCGCGGGTCAAGTTGCGGACCAGTTCGCTCCTAACCACTCCTGTGCAGCTTCTGCATCGATTGGTGACGGAACTTACAGCCTCAACACCAAAAAGTCTGAGCCGGACTTCTTCGACTTCACGGTCCCCCTTAACGGCACCGTGACCATCGATGTCATGTTCCTCACCGCCAATGGCGACCTGGATGCCATGCTCTACGAAGCCGGCTTTTGTGACGACGACCAGACCCTTGGTTGCAACAACACCCTAGCCTGTGGCTTCACCGGTTCCGACAACGAGAACTTGAGCTGGACCAACACCACCGGCGCTGACATGGACTGCACCTTGCGTGTGCACGTTTGGCCCAACAGTGGACCTGAGTGCAACGATTATGACCTGACCTTGATTGGAGCTGGCGCCAGCGGCCCGGCCCTGTTCTGCAGCCCGGCCAACACCCACTCCGGTGGTGGCTCTGCAACTCTGGGAGGTTCGGACTTCAGCGGACCTGGCATGTTCCACTTGGACGCCCAAGGCGGCCCCGTGGACCAATTCGGCTACTTCCTGGTGGCGGCTACGCCGGTGGACCCGGGCATAACCGTCGGCGACGGTCAGCTTTGCCTCACCGCCCCGATTGGTCGTTACAACCCGAGCGCGGGCCCGGCCTTGAACTCGATCGGCCGCTTTGATGCTGGCGGGATCTTCCAGAACCTGGGCGGCACCTCGACGGTGGGCTCGGGCTTTGACGTTCCCTCGACCCTGCCGAGTCCTCCGGGCGGCGTGATCGTTGTGGGTGCCACCTGGCACTTCCAGCTGTGGTACCGCGACGGCGCCAGTTCGAACTTCTCGGACGGCATCTCGGTCGACTTCTGATCGCCTCCCGGGGTTCTTCCCCGGAGCCAAGGCAAACAAGCGGGCGTCTCCCCTATTGCGGGGGAGGCGCCCGCTTTGTATTGGTTTGGGTTTGGAGACAAAATAAGGGGATTTCCGGGCACCGGTTGGGTGCCACACCCTTCTTGGAAGCTTCAGAGGGCGGATCCGGCCGCCGGATGTCAAACACCTCGCCTAAGAGACCTTGCGGTCTGGGACTCCCTCTGCACAATAGAGAGGATCGGATGACTATCCGTGTTAAGGGTGTTTTTACCCTCCTTCTTCACTTTCTCCCCAATTCTCTAATGATTTCCACTCAAAACTGGATGCAAGCTGGAGCGCTAGCCGCCCTGCTCGTAGCCCCCTCGTTCGCCCAAGGCGACGACTGTGCCACCGCCCTCGCCGTCTCCGGCGCTGGCAACTGGGCCTTTGACACCACCGCAGCCACGACCACTGGTTTTTCCGGTGGCTCCGCGTGCACCAACGCCGGTTCCCTTGATGTGGGCCCTGACCAGTTCTTCCAGTGGACCGCCGATGCGGCAGGCAGCTGGCAGATCGACACCTGTGGTTCCAACTACGACACTAAGCTGAACGCCCACTCGGGTACCGCATGCGCGGCAACTTGTACGGCCTACAACGATGACGGCCCCTGCGGCAGCTTCCACAGTACGCTCACCTTGACAGGCGTGGCCATTGGCGACACGTTCCTGATTCAGGTCGGTGGCTGGAACGGCAATGCCGGCATTGGCGTTCTGAACACGGCCCTCTTGGCAGGAGCTTCCTCCAACGAAGATTGCTCGATCCCCGACGTCGTCGCTGGCGTAGGCTCCTGGGCATTCAACTCCTTGGGAGCCAGCGTGAGCGGTTTCACGGGTGGCTCAGCTTGCACGGCTGCTGGATCCCTCGCCATGAACTCTGACCTGTTCTGGGAGTGGACCGCTGATGCAACCGGCAGTTGGCAGATTGACACCTTTGGTTCGAGCTTCGACACGATGCTAAGTGTGCACACGGGCAGCGGTTGCACAGCCACCTGCACTTACTTCAACGACCAGTCCGGAGGTAACCAAAGCAGTGTGATTGTCGGTGGTGTGGCCATTGGCGACACGTTCCTGATTCAGGTCGGTGGCTGGAACGGTGCTGCCGGTCTCGGCGGCCTGAACACGTCTGCTCTTGGCGCAGGCCCGGGCAACGACGATTGTTCCGTTGCCGATGTAATCGGCGGACCCGGAATCTGGCCCTTCAATACCGTCGTTGCATCCACCAGTGGCTTCAGCGGTGGCTCGGCCTGCACAAACGCCGGCTCCTTGGATGTGGGGCCAGACCTATTCTGGCAGTGGACTGCTACAACGACTGGTGATATCGAGATCAAGCTGGAAGGCTCCCTCTACGACACGAAGCTCAATGTGCATACAGGAACCGGCTGCGCAGCGACCTGCCTGGCCTACAACGATGACAGCTACGGCTTGCAAAGCGCCGTGACCCTTTCTGGCGTCAACGCTGGCGACACCTTCCTAATCCAGATCGGCGGCTTCGCCGGCCAAGCTGGCACGGGCACCATGGAAATTCTGCCTTGGGTTGACCCCTGCATCGCATTGGGCGATGACGCCTTCGAGGATAACGACACCACTGCCACCGCCACTGTGATGGCGGCCGGATTTAATGCGGGCCTCATCTGTCACCAATCGGACCCGGACTTCTATATCTTCACCCTGCAGCCCGCGGAAATTCTGACCCTTGACATCATCCCGTTCCTGGACGATCTGGACTTGAGCGAGTACGACGGTCTTGGCAACTGGGTTGCGGACTGGAATACCAACGGCATGACCCACAGCAACACCACTGGTGCGGTGGAGACTTGGATCGTTGAGATCCGTGACGACCCCGGCTTCGGTGGCGACTGCAGTGACTACGATATGACTGTCACGATTGCTCCCGATCCCTGCCAAAGCGTTGTGCCGGACCCATTCGAGGAGAATGACACCTGCGCCACGGCAACTTCTATCGGTGACGGTGCCTACATTGCCCTAAACACGTCCAAGACGGACCCGGATTATTACTCCCTGACCGTAGCCGACGGGGTCACCGTGACCATCGATGTCAACCACTTTGCCGCCAATGGCGATCTGGATGCCATGCTTTGGGAGGCCGCCTTTTGTGACGACGACCAGGCATCTGCTTGCAACGCAACCTTAGCCTGCGGCTTCACCGGTTCCGACAACGAGAACTTAATCTGGACCAACACCACCGGCGCTGACGTGGCCTGCACCTTGCGTGTGCACGTTTGGCCCAACAGTGGAGCTGACTGCAACGATTATGACCTAATCGTAGTTGGTGCAGGCCCCGGCGGCCCGGCCCTGTTCTGCAGCCCGGCCAACACCCACTCCGGTGGTGGCTCTGCAACTCTGGGAGGTTCGGACTTCAGCGGGCCTGGCATGTTCCACCTCGACGCCCAAGGCGGCCCCGTGGACCAATTCGGCTACTTCCTGGTGTCGGCTACGCCGGTGGATCCGGGCATACCCGTCGGCGACGGTGAGCTTTGCCTCACCGCCCCGATTGGTCGTTACAACCCGGCCGCGGGCCCGGCCTTGAACTCGATCGGCCGCTTTGATGCTGGCGGGGTCTTCCAGAACCTGGGCGGCACCTCGTCGGTGGGCTCGGGCTTTGACCTGTCTGCAACCCTGCCGAGTCCTCCGGGCGGCGTGATTGTTCTGGGTGCCACCTGGCACTTCCAGCTGTGGTACCGCGACGGCGCCAGTTCGAACTTCTCGGACGGCATCTCAGTCGACTTCTGATCGCCTCCCGGGGTTTTCCCCGGAGCCAAGGCAAACAAGCGGGCGTCTCCCCCATTGCGGGGGAGGCGCCCGCTTTGTATTGGATTGGGGCTTGGGGTTCCCAATATGGGACAGGAATTGGCTAGTGGGTGCAAAGTGCTGGATGATTGGGAACTAGGATCCTTTTGAGCCGTGGCCTGTCATTGCGGGCCAACTGCACCCTCCACCTTCCCGGAACTGAATCAAGACCCAAGCAGGGCTGTCATCATGAAACCCACCCTTCAACGAGCTCTCCTTCTAGCTGCCAGTATCAGCTTCACAAGCCTCACCTCTGCCCAGGTAGGCGACACCTGCAGCACGCCGGTGGTTATCTCGGGTACTGGCACCTATAACTGGGACAACACCCTCAACACCACGTCTGGCTTTGACGGAGGCGACCCGGCCACATGCTTCAGTCCGGCCAATGCGGGAACCACGGGCTCGGACACCATTCGCCAGGATGTGTTCTTTGCCTGGACGGTCCCGGCTACAGGAAACTACATCTTCGACACGGAAAACTCGATCGGCATCGACGACACCAAGATGTCCATCCATTTGGGGTCTGATTGCAGCGCGACCTGTGTTGCCTCGGATGATGACGGTGGCAGCGTGCCCGATTTCTCTTCTCTCATCCAACTGACGGGCCTGACAGGCGGTGACCAATACCTGATCCAGGTGGGCAGCTGGAACGACACCTCCGATATTGGCGACGCCCTGCTGAACATCACTCACCTGATCCCACCCTCGAACGATGATTGCTCTACGCCCCAGGTCATTAGCGGTCTAGGCACGTTTAACTGGGACAACAGCTCTGCAACCACCAGTGGTTTTGACGGGGGAAACCCCACTGGCTGTTTCAGCCCGGCCAATACGGGAACCACAGGAATTGACTCGATCCGTAAGGACCTCTTCTTCGCTTGGACCGTTCCAGCAGGAGGCGGGGACTACCAGTTCGACACGGAATTCTCCCCGATCAACACGGACACAAAGATGTCGATCCACACAGGGGCCGACTGTTCAGCAACCTGCCTGGCCTCGGACGATGATGGAGGGGTTGACCCGGTTTACTCATCCAAAATCGTGCTTTATGGGCTTACAGGCGGCGATCAGTACCTGATTCAGGTCGGTAGTTGGAACGATTCCAGCCCCGCTGGCGATGGATTCCTGAACGTCAGCCTGCCGCCGGCTACTCCTGCCAACGACCTATGCTCCACCGCCACGGCGATTAGCGGCAGCAGCACCTGGGCTTTTGACACGAGTACCGCGTCCACCAGCGGATTCAACGGGGCAAGCTCTTCGATTTGTAACTCGGGCGCCCTGGACATGGGCGGCGATGTGTTCTTCCAGTGGACCGCGCCCAGTGCTGGTGATTACCAGTTCGACACCTGCGGCTCGCTCTACGACACGAAACTCACTACGCACCTAGGATTGGGCTGCGCATCCACATGCGGAGCTCACAACGATGATGGCGCCTGCGGTAGCGGTGCCAGCGAAGTCGTGCTGCTGGGACTCTCGGCCGGCGACCTGATTCTCGTGCAACTGGGTGGCTGGAATGGACTGGTTGGCTCGGGCATCCTGAACATTGCCCCTTGGGCTGATCCCTGTGGGGCTCTTGGCCCCGATGCCTTCGAGGAAAACGACACCTGTGCCACCGCCCAACCGATCATCGATGGGGCATACCCCGGGCTGACGGTATTCCGCACGGACTTGGACATCTACAGCCTCACCGTTCCCGCAGGAGGCACCCTCGATGTGCTCTGCGACCACAACATTAGCGATGGAGATATCGACTTATTCCTGTTCGATTCAGTGAGTTGCGAAGATGACCCCTCCGTGGACCCGACTTGCGCGGGTTCCCTAGCTTGCGGCTGGTCCAGTGTGGCTCCCGAGTCCTTGACCTGGATTAACGCCACCGGGGCCGATGTGGACTGCACCCTGCGAGTCAGCCTCTGGCCGTCCAGCGCGGGAGACTGTGTGGAGTATGAGATGATTGTCACGGGCGCCGACGCTGGTGGACCCGACCTGTTCTGCGATCCCGCCTCGACGAACTCGAGCGGCACCTATGTGACCCTGGGAGGTTCGACCTTCTCGGGACCCGGAGTGTTCCACCTTGAGGCTACGGATGGCCCCGTGGACCAGTTTGGCTACTTCCTAGTGTCTGCAACAAGCACGGACCCAGGCATATCAGTAAGCACGGGCCAACTGTGCTTGGGCGCGCCTATCGGCCGCTACAACCCGAACTCAGGGCCGGGACTGAACTCAATCGGCCGCTTTGATGTGGGAGGTGTCTTCCAGAACTTGGGGGGGACTTCCTCCACCGGAGCGGGCTTTGATCTGCCGAGCAACTTGCCGAGCCCTCCGGGTGGACTGATTACGAGCGGTTCCACCTGGCACTTCCAGCTTTGGTACCGGGACCTTGCCGGCACGTCTAACTTCTCGAACGGACTCTCGGTCTCGTTCTAGAACCCCCAAGACCGAGCCTCTGTGGCTGAATGCACTGTACTTGCCTGGAAATCAGGCAAGTAACAGTGCTTCGGTCATCCAGTCTCATCCTGATACACATGGGCCATCCGTGCAGTCGGGCGTGGATAGATATGGGACAATGTGCCCTGAACGAAACCGTAAGTGTCTCGCAGAGAGCCTCCCTGTTCCCTTTGAAGTCTTCAGAACCATACATCTGGCATACTTCAAGACGGTTAGAAAACTAGCCCTAACCACAATGCTCCGCACCTCCACACTCGCCCTGCTCCTTCTGGGACTCCTAGGCCACGCCTCCTCGGGCCTCGCCAGCGCACAAGATGCCTGTTGGGATCCGACGCACATCGACGGAGTCGGATCATGGGCCCTAGACAACACCAATGCCACTCCCAGCGGCTTTATGGGTTGCGGCATGAACATGTGGCGAGACGTGTTCTACCAGTGGACTGCGCCCAAAACAGGCGGCTACATATTTGAGACCTGTGGCACGACCGGTGACACGATCATGGCGGTCTACGACGGGGCCGGCTGCCAGGCAAATTGTCACCGCTTCAATGACGATGGTTGTGGACTCCAAAGCCAGATCACGTTCGGAATGCTGCAGGCGGGAGATCAAATCCTGGTGCAAGTGGGCGCCAAGGACATGGCCACCGATATCGTTGGGCAACTGACCGTGCGCTGCATGCCGTCCTACAACGACGAATGCGCGGCAGCCCACTGGTTCTGGGGCAAAGGCGTCTTGCCCTATAACAACGGCTGTGCGAACACGAGTGGTATCAATGCGTCGAGCGGATCCCCCTGTGACACCTTCACGATCAATGACGATGTGTTCTTCCTTTGGGTCCCCACCTACAGCGGCTCATTCTGGATCGGAACTCAGTCTTCGGACCCGGCTGCGGACACCCTCTTGCGGGTCTACCAGTACACCGATTGCGGCAACCTAGTCTGCGTGGGTTCTGACGATGATGACGGGCCGGGGATGCTCTCACAAATCCACTTGCCGGTTGTGCCCCTGGGGTTTCAGTACTTGATCCAATTGGGGTCCAAAACCCCCGGTGCTGGCGGGGCCGGAATGCTCGTGGTGGACGACAACCCCTGCGCAGTCTTGACCAACGATGTCTTCACCCCCAATCAAAGCTGCTCGTCCGCAGCTGTGGTAGGCAACGGCACCTATGCCAACCTAGCAGTGGGACCGACCGAGCCCGACTACTTTGAGCTGACCGTTCCCGGCGGCGAGGTAGCTGTGATTCAGACAGTGACCGACTCGTTCCCCATGCCCCTGGAATTGGCAATCTACACCCCCTCCACCTGCCCTAGCCAAACCGTAGGCAACTGTGCAGGCTCGCTTGCCTGTGGCCAGGTGATCTCGAACAACAGCTCCCAGTTACTTTGGTCCAACCCATCGTCCGCCCCTGCCCTGATTAAGCTGCGAGTGATGCCCCCCCCGGGCACCACCTGCTTGGGCTACACCTTGGTGCTAGGCGGTCTTGATGGCAGCACGACCATTGGTTGTAACCCCGCCATGCCCAACACCTCGGGGCTGCCCTGCACCCTGGCGCCCTCCTCGTTCTCGGGCCCGGAGCGGTTCCACCTAGAAGCGGTCAACGGTCCGGTTGATGAATTCGGGTACTTCCTAGTCAGTCACTCCCTAGTGAGCTCCGGCATCACCGTTTCGAACGGTCTCTTGTGCTTGGGCAATCCCATCGGACGCTACAACTCTATTGCTGGGGTCAATAACTTCAAGCGCAACAGCCTGGGACAATTCAATGACCAGGGAGTCCTGATCAACCAAGCATCCACATCCAGCGTGGGTTCCGGGTTTGACGTCCCCACCCAACTGCCCGGCCCCCCGGGTGGACTCATCACCGGCGGCCAAACTTGGTACTTCCAACTGTGGTTTCGGGACGGTACAGATTCGAACTTCTCCGATGTGGTCGGAGTGACGTTCTAGAGGACCCGCGACCTACTCGCCAGCCAGTAATTTCCTGCAAGCGGCGGGAAGGTCCTCGAGGGGCACCTCTTGGCTTTGCTTGTTGCCCATTTGCTTGAGTTGCGCCACACCGCGCTGCCACTCCTCATCCCCCACCACAATCGCCAGGGTGTGCCCGCGCCGGTCCGCGTACTTGAATTGGGCGCCGAGCTTCTTCGGCTCAGGATAGAGTTCCACATTCAAGCCTGCAGAACGCAACTCGGCCGCCAACTGAATGTGATCAGGTATCCGCTGGTCACCAAAGAGCACGAGGAACACATCCG
>Ga0302120_10000576_pt1 | contig 16675 bp, 15 predicted proteins | sample AG5_Bottom_MG_FD_203118 | JGI IMG/M metagenome (GOLD analysis project Ga0302120, IMG submission 203118) | Marine microbial communities from Western Arctic Ocean, Canada - AG5_Bottom | ecosystem: Environmental > Aquatic > Marine > Oceanic | place: Canada: Western Arctic Ocean | collected 2017-10-01 | reverse complement strand
CAGTGAATATCTTGATATTCTGAGGGAGGTATTTGCCGAGTGCCATCGGGTTTTGGTTCCCGGTGGCCGAGCGGTGGTAAACGTCGCAAATCTTGGGCGCAAGCCCTACATCCCTCTCGCCAGCCATATCAACCTGATAATGAACAACCTCGGGTTTCTCCAGCGAGGAGAGATTATCTGGGATAAATCGGCCAGTGCCGGCTCATCCTGTGCCTGGGGGTCATTTGCAAGTGCCTCAAATCCTTGCTTGCGAGATGTGCACGAGTACATATTGGTGTACTCAAAGGGGGTGTTCAAACTGCCGCGCACCAAAGAGGAAAAAGCCGGGGCACGCGCTGATACCATCGACAAGAAGGAATTTGTCGAACTGACTAAATCGATATGGAGATTTCCCACCGTTTCCGCCAAGCGGGTGGGCCATCCGGCACCATTCCCGGTCGAGTTGCCGCGTCGTTGCATCGAGATGTACACCTTTGCCGGAGATGTAGTACTCGACCCCTTCCTTGGTTCTGGCCAAACTGCCATTGCCGCATTGCAGACCGGTAGGCGTTACATTGGAATTGATCTCAGTGAGGAATACTGCGAGTTGGCTGAGCAGAGAATCGCTGAAGCGGAAAACGCCACCGACAGAACTGTGGACGAACCCCCAGCGGCGGCAGACTTGGAAATTGAAACTTGATTTATCGGTGAGAAGGAGGGGGTTATTCTTCAACCGCTGACCCCAGCGCTGGGTATGGCGTGGTTAGAGGACGACCTGCTCGGGCCGGAAGGTGAGGATTGGCGAGTTCCGGTATCCGAGTTGGCCAATCGCCAAGCGGCGCTGGCGCAATCACTGGGAACAGCCGGATTGTCAGGGGCTCTTATTCAGAATCCGGTCGACCTGTATTATTTCGCTGGAGGTCGGCAAAATGCTTCTCTTTGGATTCCTGCAGATGGGCAGGTTACCCAATTCGTCCGTCGCTCAGAGCGTCGCGCCCGCTACGAGGCGGGAGGCGATGATGCACCGCACGAGGTAATTCCGTTCCCCCAGATGTCCGAATTTGCCGATGAATTACGCGCTCGCGGCGCTGGTGCGGGGGTCGGACTACAGATGCAGTCGATTCCATCTGCTTTTGCCGAGCGCTTCTCTACGGCTCTGTCAGGGCTAGGAGTGGTCGGCGATTGTTCGGCCTTGACTCATAGCCAGCGCGAGGTGAAATCAACGTGGGAGATTGAGCAGATGAGCTTCGCCGCTGAAATTCAGTTGACGATGTTTGAGGTAATCGCTGAAGTTGGCTGTGAAGGGGCTACAGAACTCGAATTGAGCGCCGCTGCCGAAGCCATCAGTCGCTCCGCCGGATTCGGTGGGAACATCAACCTACGACGCTTCCCGATGCAGTGTGACCGGGTGGTAATCGCCGCCGGTCGGGCGGGTGGAATACCCTCTTTCTTCGACGCCGCAATCGGTGGAACCGGCCCTCACCCCGGTGTCGGAATGGGTGCAGGATTCAGCAAGGTCAAAGCTGGAGAGCCGGTATTGGTAGATATTCTTCATTCCCACCGTGGTTATCTAATCGATATGACGAGAATGTTCTCGCTTGGGCCACTCGATGCGGTTTGGCAAGAACGGCTAGAAGATATGTTAGCGGTCAAAGAGATGGTTGTCGATGTGCTCGACCAAGGGAAAACCTGTTCTCAGGCTTGGCAGGATGGTCATGCTCTAGCGGTGGAGATGGGTCATGGTGACCACATCATGGGAATGAAACCCGAACAGACGAGATTCCTCGGCCATTCACTGGGATTGGAGTTGGATGAAAGCCCGGTGGTAGCAGCGGGCTTTGACCGGCCGTTGGAGGTCGGTGGAACTATGGCGATTGAGCCAAAGGTGGTCTATCCCGAGGGTTCCATTGGCAGTGAGGATACCTGGGTGCGCGGCGAGCGCGGGATGGAGCCTCTTTCCGCTGATGGTGCATTCCCGTGGCACCACCAGTGGTAATCTGGTTGAGTTTCAATTTCTCGACCTACGGTCATACACAGGTTCATGGGGTGTGCTTACGGGAACGAGACATGGCGAAGCCGTACTCGAGTGGTCATATCGGTATGGTAGCGGCAAATTTCACCGATATGCGAATCTCAGGTCAGGTCAAACATGACCTCGTTGATTTGATGGTCAACGAACTCGACCGTCTGGTGCCACAATATGAGGCCGATACAATCGCTGCTGATGCAGGGCGCAAGACCCTTGGAGATGTTGGGCGCACCAGATTGAATTACAACCGAACCCGAGAATTATTGATTGAACGTATAAGCGAATTAGAGTCGGTAGGCTCCTCTGCAGTTCAGATGGCGATAGATGACCTAGAGACATATCTGGCCGGCATAATCCGTCGTGCCGAATCCGCGGCTGAGAAAAATCGGGTGGGCACCATCAAGCCGCGTCATTTGGTCGCCGCCATGGATGAAATCTCAGCACCAATTCAGGATTCAGAAGGAGGAGATGATTCTGGATTGGGAGACTTTTTGCGGACCGGCGAAGATTTGGACGAATCCGAGGCGGGCATTGCTGAGGCATTAGGCGGCGGTCAAGTATTGACCCCCAAAACCCTTCGACAGATGGCCAAGCAATTCGCCGGAATGCCGGTGACCAATGAGGCCTTGGAAGAATTACTCCTGCTCTACTATGACGTGGTTGAAGAGACTGAACACGCGATGCGCACAGGACTCATGGCTGAGAATCCCGAGCCATTTGTCAACCATCTTTCCAAGTTGCAGGATTTGATGCGGCTGGGTTGGATGCGGCGAATGCTCAAACGAAGCGGAGAGATAGCACTAGAGCGAGGCTACAAGCGGGTCGATATCGAACAGGTCGTCAATCTCGACCCGTTTGAATAATTACTTCAAAATGACTAGAAAGAGAGTTAATAACTGAATGCATTGGGGGCAGTGTGGTGGTAATATGGTAGAAATAGGCGACGACGCCCCCGATTTCAAGCTTCACGATGGCGACCGAAATATTGTAACTGGTGGAGAATACAAGGGTCAACGAGTAGTATTGGCTTTCATTCCTGCAGCTTTCACAGGTGTGTGCAAGAAAGAGATGTGCACTTTTCAGGATTCGCTAGGTGTGTTGAATGATACAAATTCTAAGGTTTTTGGAATAAGTGTAGATGCACCATTTTCTAATAAGGCATTTGCAGAAGATAATGGAATCACTTTCCCCATACTCTCAGATTATACTAGATCCACTATAAATGCGTATGGAGTTCCCTTGGAAAACTTTGCAGGTATGGAAGGTTATACTGCAGCACAGAGAGCCGTATTCATCATTGATGAGGAAGGGAACTTGATGTGGAAGTGGATTGCCGATTCACCCGGTGAAGAACCGGATTACGCAGAAGTTCTAGAAATTCTAACTACTTGATTGTGAAGAGTTTTATGACAAATCAAAACGATCTAGGTTCATCACTTTGTTCCATGCAGCGATGAAATCTGCTACGAACTTTTCCTTGTTATCATCTTGAGCATATACTTCAACGATGGAACGAAGTTGTGAATTGCTCCCGAAAACAAGATCGAACCTTGAAGCTCTTCGCACGACATCACCTGTGGAACGGTCTCTTGCTTCGTATGAATTACTACCCGTTGGCTTCCATTCGACGCCCATATCAAGAAGTGTGGTAAAGAAATCGTTTGAAAGTTGATTAGTGTTGTTAGAAAACAATCCACGGTCATCTGAACTGATACCCAATGATCTTAATCCACCAATAATAACGGTCATTTCTGGAGCGGTTAATCCTAGAAGTTGCGCTTTGTCTAGCATCATTTCTTCTGGGCTGACTGAGAAGTTCTTCTGGAGATAGTTGCGAAATCCGTCTGCAACGGGCTCAAGAACGTCGAATGATTCTGCATCTGTTTGTTCTTCCGATGCATCGCCGCGACCAGGTGTGAATGGTACATCGACATTTGTTGCCATCTCAATACCAACGTTGCCTGCCAAAACAATTACGTCAGCCAAACTTACTCCGTGTGATTCTGAAATTCCCCCGAGGGTTACGAGAATTCGTGCGAGTTGGTCAGGTTTATTAGCTTCCCAATTTTTCTGTGGAGCCAATCGAATACGAGATCCATTAGCACCACCCCGCATGTCTGAACCACGGAATGTCGAAGCGCTTGCCCATGCAGTTTCGACCATCTCAGTTATGGTCAAGCCGCTTGATTTGATCGATTCCTTCACAGAATTCACATCGTAATCTGCCTTACCTGCAGGCACTGGGTCTTGCCAAATGAGTTCTTCATCAGGGACTTCCGGACCTAAATAACGAGGCCTCGGTCCCATGTCACGGTGAAGTAATTTAAACCAAGCGCGGGCAAAAACATCTGCAAATAAGTCTGGATTTTGGTGGAACTGCTCTGAGATTTTTCTGTATTCAGGATCATTTTTCATTGCCATGTCTGCTGTTGTCATCATTGGTGAAACTTTGACACTCTCATCCTCTGCATCTGGCGGCATATCTTCCTCATTAGGATTAATCGGATGCCATTGGTTTGCACCTGCAGGACTCTTGACCAATTCCCATTCATACCCGAGTAGGAGATCGAAATATCCGTTGTCCCATTGGGTAGGGTTTGCTGTCCATGCACCTTCGATACCACTAGTAATGGCGTCACGGCCTTTCCCGGAGCCGTGTGTATTCTTCCAACCAAAACCTTGTTCTTCAATAGATGCACCTTCTGGCTCAGGTCCGACCAAGTCTCCATCTCCTGCGCCATGGGCCTTTCCGAAGGTATGCCCTCCGGCTACCAAGGCAACAGTTTCTTCATCATCCATCGCCATTCGAGAAAATGTTTCACGAATATCTACTGCACTTAGCAGAGGGTCAGGTTCGCCGTTTGGTCCTTCGGGATTAACATATATCAAGCCCATTTGAACCGCAGCAAGTGGATTCTCTAGGGACTGACGAGTATCTTCATATCGTTTGTCACCAAGCCATTCTGTTTCTAAACCCCAGTAAATATCTTCTTCTGGGTGCCAAATATCTGGACGGCCACCACCGAAACCAAATGTCGTACCACCCATTGATTCGATAGCAACGTTCCCAGTTAGGATGAGCAAATCAGCCCAACTGATCTTGTTTCCGTATTTTTGTTTGATGGGCCATAGCAAACGTCGAGCTTTGTCTAAGTTTCCATTGTCAGGCCAACTGTTGAGTGGAGCAAAACGTTGCGCACCAGTACCGCCCCCCCCTCGTCCGTCACCAGTACGATATGTTCCTGCTGCATGCCAAGTCATTCGAATGAAAAACGGCCCATAATGTCCATAATCAGCAGGCCACCAATCTTGGCTGTCCGTCATCAAGTCATGAAGGTCTTTCTTTAACGCATCATAATCAATAGTTTTGAATGCTTCTCGATAATCAAAGGCCTCACCTAATGGATTCGATTTCTTACCATGCTGATGAAGAATGCCCAAGTTAAGTTGATTTGGCCACCAGTCTCTATTTGTTGTTCCAGTATTACCTGTGGTTGCTGCCCCATGCATTACTGGACACTTGCCAATGTCCATTTCTTCCCCGGTGAATCCTTCCATATTACTCTCCCCATAACCTACCAATTTCTTCCAACTTATCAAACTCTCTAACTGAATCACAGTAACTGAATAAGCTGAAAACTTATTAGCAGAAATTATTCTCAAGCATTATTTATTGTTCTAGTCCATCTTTCCGCAGCGGGGACTCCAACAACCTCGATATGCACTGATGTGATTCCTTTTTTCTCAAGTAATGCCAATCGTAGATTAGCCACATTAATTAGGCAACAAGGACAATGTGCACGCTTAGGGGTAATTGCTATTTTTACAAGTCCATCAATATCTACGTCAACATTGCCAACACTACCGTTATCGGCCATTTTTCCATGTCCGTGTGGTTCAGCCCAACCAGACAGAGTGTTTGCAACTTGTCGTTGTATCTTTGCCAACTTACGATTAGACAAATAATCACTCACCGGGTTCACGGAACCACCCACGGCGCCAGAAATAGGTTATCATGGTTAGTCCGAAAGCAATCATCATGGCCATGATCACCCAAAACCCGCTCCGAGTAGAGGCGTCGAATGGTAGGTCGGTATTCATTCCGAAGATTCCGGCGATGAGGGTCAGTGGTAACATGATTGCACCAATGATGGTAAGGGTAGTCATAACTTCAGTCAGACGCTTATTGCTCTCGGCCAATTTCAGATTGGCATTGGTCAGATAGGTGTCTCGTGTCGAGGTTGCGCCCAAGGAGTAATTGTTTGTCCGCTTGACCAGAGTGGTGACTAGGTTCTGTAGGTCGGTGAAGTGGGTAATTGACTTCTCGTTCACCAATCGCTCGCCAGGTCTTAGCAACCGGATGCAGGCCGAGTGTAGTGATTCAACAGATTTCGAAACCTCACGTAGCCTCTGTTTGAGCAGGTGCAGGTCCTCAAGCATGTTTTCATAAAGAGTTGATGGGTCGAAAACACGGAATTCCAGAGTGTCCAATTCATCGGAATACCCGGCTAGACGTATTGCCCAATCGTCGGCAATCGAGTCGAGAATTTCATACAATAGGTAATCAACGCCAATCTCTAGGTCTTCTTCATCAGCACGAAGGAGTCGCTTGGAGAATACCTTCAGAGCCGGGATTTTAGTGTGGCGAACGGTAATCATTAATTTTTCCTGTAGGAAAATCGCCACCGGTTCGGTATCGAGTCGATTCTTGTCGTCGTCACGGGCCTGAATTACAACGAAACGATGGTTGTCGAATTTCTGCACCGTGTTGGCGGTATGGCCACTGGTATCTTCGACCGCCAGTTCGTCGAATCCACAATCATCCAACAGGAAATCGCGAATCTCCTCATCCGGATTGACGATATCCAGCCAAGCAAGACCTTGACCAGCAACACTCTGATGTAGAGACGCTAGAGAAAACGCCTCCTTGGAGAGGCGGCCGCCGGCGCTGGTCTGAAGACGAAGTTCGGCCATGATTCGCCGTCAATACTTCACTCTCAAAGGTTTTCATTACCCTGAAGTATCATCTTCAGGGTCTTTTGCCCTCTCAATCGACATCTTCTGCCGCGCTTCAACCTCATCCAGTTTGGTGCGGATTCTGCGGCGCAGTGCCCATATAACGAAGGTAATTACCGCGATATTAATGGCTAGAATGAACGATTCATTCACCGTCCATTGTGAGGTCGACATATCTTTTCCTCACAGCGGTGGCCTTATTTCGATGTCGAGCGAAGTTTTTGCCACGCCGATACACGATAATCGGGCATTTTCGGCTATTAACTCATCATCAAGTCCGGGGGGAATCTCCTCGGGAAGTGGTACTTCGCCACTCAACAGGGTTACCATACAGGTGCCACAGGTTCCAGAGGTACAATTGGTCGGGATTTCGACCTCGGCAATCTCGGCATGTTCGCACAAGGTAAGTTCGGTATCTAGAGGTGCTGACCCAAGTAGGATGCTTCCACGGAAAAAACGCACTTGACCTAAGTTCGGCGACATTTCATCACCTTGAGAACTCAACACCTTAGCGTTCCTCGAATCGAGTCCACTGACCGGTCTGCTTGTTGAAGTAGAGGCCGGCTTTCTTCATCCACTTGTTGAACTTGGTGGCACCGGCGCCGGTGCGCAAGATGAAATCCTCGCGGTCTTCTTGTGCTTGAATATAGCCCTTGGCTGCGAGGGTCTGGTTAATCCAGTCATCAATGGTCATCAATCCGGCAGAGAGTGCACTGGCTTCAGCCGCGGCTGCAAGTTCATCGGCGGTCGCCCCAGTGGTTTCTAAGTCAGCTTGGATGAAGTCGGTGACGGTCTTCAGGTCGCGACTTGAAGGGCGGCGAGGCACCGGGTTGCGAGGCTTGGCATCGGGGTCTATTTTGATAAGGCTGCCATTGCTCAACAAGCCTTCGACACTATGCGATAATTTCGGTGTGAAGTTATTCTCGCAATCCCAGCAGATGAATGTCCACTCGTCGCTACAACTGGTGTCACGGCTGGAGCGCGGGTCTAATTCTTCGCCACACTCGGGGCAGGCATGGAGGATTAATTTTGGAACCACAATGCGACGGAAGTCGACGATATCTTGAGGTGTGCCTTCCAATTCAAGCATTTCGTGGTCACGCGCTGCTTCTAAGCCGCGGGTCTCTAACTGGTCACGAATTTTGACTTTCTGGTCATCCTTGCTCTCATCATTGAGGTTGTTTTCCAATTTGACAATTAACTCAATTGTCTTACCTAATCGATTCATTACGATTTTCTGGGCGCGGAAGGCTTCGACCTTAGCAATCTTCAGGCGCTCTTTCTGCTCGGCCAAATCGGCGAGAATATCTTTTTGCTTGCGCTTGAACCGCTGTTCTTCGATGCGGTCCATCTTCTTCTTTTCTGGGGCTAGAACCTTGGCGAGGAAGCGCTCCTTTCCGTGGGTTTTGTGGCCAGCGTTGATAATCGAAAGTACGCCGTCAGCAATGGTGGCTTGCAGACCATAGTTTTCGATTAACTGATCTTTGTCAATCTTCTTCAAATCGCCGATTTTCAATCCGGCATCAGCCAAATGGTTGGCCGTTGTATGGTCGATTCCTCGACGTAATAGAGCAAGGTAGGTGTCCTTCTTTGCCATCCATATCCCTCCGAGCGAGCAAGGCCATGTGGCAGCCCTATGTGAACCCCCCGTAAATCACTCCTCTTTATTGGCTTCAATGTGTGATACTAAGACTAACCAATCGGTGGTCGACAATTGCTCTGGCCGGGCTTCGAACCAGCCAGTAGGTAGTTCAGTTAGGTTCTCCTGCCGTAATACAGATTTCGCCGCGGCGCGCCAAGCCTTGGCATACCAACCCTTCACTCGAGCAATGCGTCTTGGTATCACTATGATGCGATTGCGCATCTTTTTTCGGCGCTCGGCAAAACATTCGCGAACGACCATGCGAGCGAGTTTCAGATCCGGTAACGCTACATTCTCAGGCATCTCATAGCCCTGAATAAGCGGGGTGAGGCGCACTAGGCGACTGTGCACGGCTGGAGCCGGGGTAAATGCGTGAGAGTGAACGATTCGCTCGGCCTCAATCTCCCACTCAAATGCGGTGGTTATTCCTAGTGGGCCACGGCTGGTTGGGCCTTCGAGCATGGCGAGGCGGGTAGCGAATTCATCCTGAAGCAGAAGAACGATGGAAGTTAATCCTCGGCCACTACGGTGATGCTTCAGCAATCGGTCGATTAGAGGGCTGGAAATCTGGAAAGGGATATTGGCAATGACATGGGTGATTCCGGCTGGGAATTGGATAGTCAGCGCATCCCCCTCGACAAGAGTCAAATCCCCACTTTCGATATCCTTTGCGAAAACTCCCTTCAAATGTTCACAGGACTCGGCGTCGATCTCTACCGCAACGACCTTTGCGCCACTGTTGAGGAGATGAGCGGTCAATGTCCCCGGACCACTTCCGACCTCGAGAATGACATCACCAGCACCGACGTCGCCCAGTTCGACCGTGGCGGCTAAGATCTCGTCATCCTTGAGATAATGCTGACCGAATTCTTTGTTTGGAGTTTTCACTGCCGTTAACAACTCGATGAGTGAAGCGGTGTCCGGATAAGACATGCTCATTCTTCCTGACGTAACAATAAATCAACCAAGCGTGGTTCAAGGTGGGGGTCGGCAATTTCCTTTGCCAGTCTATCAGCGAGAAGTTTAGCGCCATCGATTCCGCAATCGGCATCGAGTTTACTGAATTCTTCCCATCCATCACGGCCACGTAGGTCGACCATCTCAAGCGCCTTCTTGTTGCCGATACCCGGTAGTATGGCAAAAGCGTGCATCTTCAGAGAAAGGTTGCCGGCGCGATTGTAGAATGAAAGGTATGGCTCTGGATTATCTTTGATTATTAAGTTGATAACCTCTGGCAGAGAACCTTGGGCGTTGGTCGAGAGGTTTCGATAACGAATCAGACCCAGGACATCATTGATAATCGTGGAATCATCGAGAGCGAGGATTGTTCCGGGTTCCTGTATCTGAGCACTGCTATTCGGTCGAATTCGAATCGTCTGGAGACGTTTTTCAGTGATTCCGAGAATCAGCCCCCCAACCTCATGGTTGAGAATTCGACAAGAGACCTCGTCCGCTAGCGGGTCCTCTTCGGGCTTGTTTGCCCTTGGGTCGTCGTTAAATGCGCTCATGAAAGTCCACCTTGGACATAGGCCTATTCTATTCCGACATGCTGGCGTATGATATCAAGGATTTCCTCGATTTCACTGGCCTCTATTGTAATACGGCGGCTGCCTAGAACGGCTCTGACATCGCCCGAATCCATCGGCATCAGCTCTGCTAACTTGGCAGCAATGTCTGAGAATTTAGCGATCTTTTCTATTTTCATCAAGGCCTCTAGCATGTCGTTGAAAACCTTGGTATCGGTTTTGAAACCGTTGCGTGCATCGCTGGCTGCCCACTCGGCGTGCTGTAGAGCCATCTTCTGTTCGTAGGTCAAGAAACCACGGCGCTCTTGCGCATCGATGAGTTCGTCGCGGACGTCAGCAAAATTGAGAAACTTTTCTTCATTCATAGTAATCCATCCTCACTCCAGTGGCCGTAGGTGCTCTGGACGAGCTACCACGGTCTTTTTCATATTGCCATCTTTGACTGCGACCACCCAAGCCTTTCCTTGCTTGGAGGTGATGAAACCGGTACGACCTTGGAATCGGCGATGTGGCATCCCCGCTTGCTGGCCACCATCTAGAACGATAGCGACGCGGTCACCCTCTAAGTACTCGTGTAGAATACGCCTGATAACTACTCGGCCACGGTCGCTCTTCGACTTGCGTAATATGCTCCGCGTCCCTTGTCGAGTACCCTTGCTTCGTTTCATTTTTCATCATCCTCAGGCTATAAGCACGCTACGAGCATTGCGGCGACCTACCTCGTCCATTTAAGCCCGCCGACGCGCTAAGCGTGCCCTTCGGTCAACTAATCTGCGTGAATATCTGCCACATCCAACCATACGACCTCACAGTCGACCGAGAGTAGACCGGCGACACTAGGGGTGGTTCTGCCACCATCTCCGTGGATGGTTTCTTTGACGTAGGTGCCTGATTCACAGCGTAGAGTAACCTCGGCGAAGATTTCATCATCGACCATTTCAGCACTGGAACCAGTGACTTCCAGCACACTTCGCTTGCGAACCTTGTCGGCGCGACGATGGGCAACTCGGGTAGGTGTCCTCTGCTCGAGAACAGTGCCGGCAAGTCCATCGAGGGTGGCGATGATGGTATCGAGGTCTGGTAGTGGCGGGGAAACGTTCTCGGGTTTGTCAAGTTGGAGTTCTTGATGGTAGTTTAGAAGGCGCTCAATCAGGATTGGTTTGGTGCCGGTCTTCGCTAGGTTTTTCTCTTCGCACATCGCTACCAGTTCTGCCTTCTTCAGTATTGACAGTGATTTTTCATCCACCGCAGCAGTTTGGGTTTCTTCCTCTATGGGCGCGGTGGTTGGTGTTTCAGATTCGGCATTGGTCTCTTTGCGTCCGCGTCCCCTACGGCGTTTTTTCCTACCCCGGGCAGGTCGTGGCTCGGGCACTGGCAGAGTTCCCTGCGGCAATAATTTAAAGCGGAGGCGGTAGGATTTCTCGGCCGGTGTATCCTTGATTCGGACAACTTCTGAACGGGTTGAATCACGCATTGCTTCTACTTCGATTCGACCCGCTGAGTCCTGATTTATTTTCTCTTCAAGTTCGCTGGCCGCAAGTGTTCTTCGGTGCGGGTTCTTGATTTCGATGACAAAAGGTCGGCCACGCCCCATGCATCTAACGTCAATATCCTCTCGTCCCATGCCATGGAAGGCGTGGTCATCACCGGAAAAGAGGGGAAGAATCGGTTCGCCGATTAAATCCTGCACCGAAGTTTCGTATTGCTTTCCAGTGTTATTGCAACGCTCACAACCCCGTCCTTTGCAAGCACGGCACGGCCAGCGGGTTTGGGGGATTCCTCGCTCAAGTTTGCGGTATCGCCCGTAGATGTAGTGTGAGCGCACCTCAATCTGAACCCCTAGGGTCAACATGTCGACAAGGGCTAGAATCTGCGGTTTCTCGTTAACCAATTTAACCGCAGGAAGTTTTTCGACCAATACTTTGGCGATTTCATCGGTCAAACATGATTTCAGAGGTAAGGAGCCGGCGGCTCCATAGCGCTTGCGCAAATCATCTTCAGCCTCGGCTTGGACTTTGGGAAATTGTCCACCGATCTGTAGGCGTGAAAATTCGTACGGCCTCAATTCATCGCCAATCAAGTCGGCTAGAAGTTCGGTTTCAGCGAATAATTCTTCACAGAATGGACAGATGGTGCTATCATCATGTGCTTCGGACATATTAGCATCTCGCCCGATCACTAGACTTCGCACATCTCTACCAGACTCAAGCAGAGTCTGGCCGTAGGTTTTCTTGCCACCGACGCGGCCAAGACAATGGTCACAAGTTCCCAATCGCACTAGATGTTTCAGTCCCTCGGCGGCGGGTGCAGTTGGTATTTCCTGCAGATGGGTATCGAGTTGCTCGGCCGGAAAATCGTCGAATTCAGCGTCTTCATCATCCGACTCGGTATCGTTGCCAGGCTCTTCGTGGGTTGCGAGGTCTTCCCATAAATCGTAATCCGTACTGCCGAATCCGGCGTTAGAGAATGAACTCCAATCCTCTTCGACCTCACTGGGTGCATCTGCATTGATACCCTTGTCCTTGGGATCAGTGGGCTCAGATTTCCCTTCATTATCGGCCATCGTATCACCCTTGCGAGATATCTTGCCGGGGCCAACCCCGTGCCAGACAGACCGGCGTGGTGACTTTCATTCAAGAAACCATCTGCTGTTTTCTCGCAGCTAAGAACAACGTCATCAGGGTGAAAATCATCCCTTCCGCTGGCAGGAATCCCCTTTCATCTTCAAGGATTAGGGTAGGCTCGCCATTGAGTAGAATGAAACTGTCGCCGATGGTGCCGTCATAGCGCATGTATTCGACCTGCATCGATTCAATGCTGGCATTGAAACGCATCATCCCGTGTGATTTCTCTCGGTAAAGCGACCACTCTGGTTGTTCTTCGGAATAGTCGTACGAGCCCCGGCCGGCGGTGCCGACCACCAAGTGAATAGGGGCGTGAGTTCCGGCGAATTCTCCGCCTTTACCGAAAGTCCCCTTCTCTTGGACGACGCTGTCGATAACCGGCCACGTACGCTCGTAGAAATGGTCATGCCCCCAGATGACGATGTCGACTTCATTGTCGACGAACAATGTCTCAAGTTGTTGGCGAATGGTTTCGTTGATGTCGTGACCGGTTTCATCACCATGTGAGGTGTACATCGGTTTGTGACCATATACAACCAGCCAGGGAGTGTTATCTCGGTTTGCGTTGGCCGTTGCCAATTCATCCCCGAGCCACGAGTGCTGGGTGCTACCAGTGGAGAAATCGTGCTCGGTGCTGATGCCGATGAATCTCACCGGGCCAACTGTGAAAGCATGATACAGGTCGGTGTTGGAGTCGTTGGGAATCTCGAATCGAGTCTCATAGGCATCGAATCCATAACCGGGCTCATTCTCGTGATTTCCAGGAACCACCATCCATGGCATGGTCGACATCGAGGGCTCGTTTTCACGGAAGTAATCATCCCATACAGACTGGTCACCATTTGCGTAGGAGATATCACCGGAAAGAATCAGCAGGTCGAGCGGGAATTCCGCGATCTTATCACCGATAATCAGTGCTTCAGAAGACATGCCGTGGTCGCCGAAACCGTAGAATTCGAGTGGTGAAGAAGGGTCATATGTCGAGAAGGAAAATATCGGCGACCACGAATCACCATCACCGACGCGGTAGGAATAGTTGCTCGCAGGCTCAAGCCCAGTCATAGTTGCGGTATGGAACACCATGTCGTGGTCATAGCACTCCTCATCACCACTCGCCGATTGGCTGAGGTCTTCCTCCAAACCGTACTCGACCTCGGAACCGGTCTGGCCTGGGGTTGCCCAAGATACCTGCATCTGGTTAGGGTCGTCGAGCAGGGCTATGTGCACCTGCTCGGGCATATTACTTGCGAATAGGGTAGAAGCTGGGCAGTCGAACAAGTTTCCGAATTGGGCTTGAGCCGGAGTTGCGTAAGCCGGCAGGAGCAGAAGAAACATCACCGCAGTCAGCAACTTCTGACCTGCCATGGCTGAGCCGAGTAGGCATTGTGACGTGAAACCTCGCCTGCTCAATATCACAGGATATCGTCTAGCATATTTGAGAAATCGACCTTGCCTTCGGAATTTTTCGGCGGCGTCTGCGGGGCTTCCGGTCTATGTTGAGCCTCAGCAACCACATTGTAGGGGTCTTCGATTTCATACAGGTTATCTGCTGGTGAATGGTAGGTCTCAGGCATATTGGCCATTTTGGCATAGTCGTAGGTGTCGGGAATGACCGCTTCTGCAATGCTTACTGTGTGCGCTTGGATGAAGGCCTCCCTCTCCTTATCTTGCTTGGCACGGCTGTCGGGCATCACCGCAATCGCCGCACAGGTGAGAATCAGGCTGGCTATTAGAGAGAGAAGAATCATCACCGAACTGAAGAATCCGAACGAGGAGAACAGCCCCATCGGCGAGAGGGAGATTATCATGAATCCGGATATATCACTGGCGGCAGAGCCTACCAATGCTAGACCACTTGCACCACCGACCGCGGCCAATGCGGTCTTTCTCGTCACCCCCTTGAAGCGCTCCTCACGATACCTTTCGGTAACGTGGATACAGTAATCGATTCCAACCCCTAGGGAAATCGCGGCGATGGCAACGGTAACAAGATTCAGACTAGCCCCTACCGCAGCGATTATTCCGTATAACCAAATCACGACGGTTAGAATTGGCAGAGTGGTCAATAGAGACTGAACCAGCGAGCGGAATCCCCACCACAATGTGAGAATGACGAAAAGGGCGCCGAGAATTAAACTAGATTGCATCTGTGACTGCATCGCATCGGCAGCGACGAAACGGGTTATTGGTCGCCCGGTCCACATAACCCAGGAGACCGGATTATCTTCATCAGAGAATGCTGAAGCGATATTGCCGCGTATTCGGAAATCACCTGCGGTCAGATTGATGAAGGGAGATAGGTCATCCTCGAGTTTTTCAATGAACGGATTCATCGATGGAAAATCCTCGGGCTGGGTGATGCCGAAGCGCAACAGAGTGCGACTGTAAGTCGGCTCTTTTCCAGCCACGGTCAGATGAGGTGAGAGGGGTTGTAATTCTTGGTCAGGGTAGATGTACAGGGCTACCAGAGAGGGGGGGATATATGGGACACTACCGGCCGCTGGGATGCCGTATAGTGAGAGGAAACCATAGAAGAAGACCAGACAGCCACGGTTATTGAAATCGGGCAGGGACAGCGGCGCTCCGGTATCGCTGCAACCGACCCCATGACCTGGTGACAATTTGGACGTGTTCCAGCCAACCGCCTCAAAGGGCGTAGAATTACTGAGCAAACTGGCGCTAAGGGCGTAGACCAATTCATCGACTGCGTGCACATCGACCTGACCGTCAGGGGTACGGGTGATCTTGTCGGCTAATCCCCCTACATGCGCGTTAATATTGTTTCTAGTCTCATCGATGGCGGCGAAAACCCGGGGGTCGAGAACATCACCCTCGATGAGTACTTCTGCAGGCTCGCCCTCGTCTACGAATCGGGTATTGATGAGGTTGACCGAGACCGCCATATCAGAAGATTCATCCAAGAAATCCTCGACCTTGAAATCACCTTCAAGGCCGGCCATTCCAATCGCTGCAGGAATTGTAATGAGTGCCGCCAAACCCAACACCACCCATTTGGTCTTATCTCCAGCCACCCCTTTCGTGGTGTTGCTCAACCAAGAGGCTGGAATGAGATGCAACTTATCCTCATTTCCTGGGGCTAGCCTACCGCGTTTATCGAGCCATTGGTCGAAGGAGAGCCTCACTAGAGGTGCCCATATTCCAGTTAGGATAAATGCAGCAAATACGCCCAGTGCTGCCTCGATTCCGAACGAGCGCAGAGCGGCGATATCACTGAAAAGATTCGATGCAAATGCAGCCATCGTCGTTAGGCTGGTCAGCATTATCGCTCTCCCGACCTTGCTGACGGTGACATTGGCAGCTTCTTCAAGAGAAGCGCCTTTCTTGCGCTCCTCCTTGTAGCGATGCAGGGCGTGTAGAGAATCGTCGATTCCCAGTGCCAAGACGAGAATCGGCAGAAGGTTGGAGAATTGGCTGCGAGAAATTATCCGGATATCGAGATAATCGCCGAGATTTGAGACATGGCCAATGAGCCCCTGCATCCACAGTAGGGCGCCGCCTAGGGCGACCACGACGATGGCGACATCCGAGGCGCGGCGCAGGCTCAACCACAGTAAAAAGATGATTGCCAGGCCCATGAGGGCGATTAGATTCATCGAGGATTGGACCTCGCGGGTAATCTCAACATTCACTCCCGCACCGACCAGAATGGTGATGGCATGATTGTCGGTTGAGCGAATCGTCCCTTCCAAGTGCATTATTGACCACTCTGCAGCACAAGGCCCTGATTCATTCGTCAGTTGTCGGCAATATTCATCATCATAATTTGGGGGGTGGAAAATCAGTTCATTACCATGGACGATATAGCCGCCGATGATTGGCCAGTCGATGTCATCTTCAG
>Ga0302120_10000575_pt1 | contig 16678 bp, 21 predicted proteins | sample AG5_Bottom_MG_FD_203118 | JGI IMG/M metagenome (GOLD analysis project Ga0302120, IMG submission 203118) | Marine microbial communities from Western Arctic Ocean, Canada - AG5_Bottom | ecosystem: Environmental > Aquatic > Marine > Oceanic | place: Canada: Western Arctic Ocean | collected 2017-10-01 | reverse complement strand
CATATAGTGTTCCAGAACTAGGGCCAGTGACGTGTCGAGGAGGTTAGCGTAAGAGACAGCCGCTGGAATACCAAAGAATAGCCCAGACTGGGGGATGTCGAGGTCAACCAGTAGGGGTTCTGCTGGGGCACTAATAAACTGTGCAGGCATACGCTCTCCTAGCGTCCTCTGGGCAACTGGGGGTCCCAGCGCTCGCTAGGACCTCATACTAATGATACACCATTTAGGCCGGGAACGCAGAGGGCCAAGCGTAGTCGTTGGTGGCTACAGCGATGGGCCCGGGGTCGAAGGCGAACTCCTGATCAAGGTACTTCTCGATGCCCTCGAAGGTGATAATAACATCGTCTCTACCCCTACCACGTACCCTGTAGGTAGTGACGGCGTAGTACCGGCCGTCGTAGAAGAACATATCGTTCAAGTGCTTGCGGTACTCGCTAACGTCACTGATACCAGCGTCACGCATGTCCTTGACGGACGCAACCCCGTTGGCGGTCTGGAGGGGGTGACGGCCGTCGGCCATGGCCCTCTTGGTGTCCTCTGTCTCCTGAATCTGCACGACAGGGATGAGCACGCCGGTCTGGTAACGAAGGCCCCCAGTGGACTGTAGGCCCTCGTCGTACACCTCGTCGTAGAGGCTGTCCGTACCCGCTGTGCTGCCGAACGGCTGTAACTCATACCAGATGATTGTTTCCCCGGTATCGTGGTGGTACCTGCGGTAGTTATCCCACACGTGCTCAATTTCTCTACGCACGTCAGTCATTAGAGGTACCTAACGCCAGATACGTAGCCTTCCGGGGGATCGGTTTCGATGAACACGTCGTCACGTAGATCGTCGTCCTCCTCAGCGATGGTGATCTGCCCATCGTCAAGCGGTGAGTAGATGCGCTCAATCGGTCCGTAGTCGCCCAGTTCACGGGACTTCTGGACCGGGACCAGACGGTTGGTGGTGCGGGAGGTGCGCCTCAGGTTGAAGACCTCAATGCGGTCCAGACCGATGTTGAGGGCCCGGGCCTTCTTCTCGTACTCCGTGGTCCAGTACTGGAGGAGTTGCTGCACCATGCGGAACCGCTGGCTGGCGGGGATGTGGACGGCCTCAGAGGTGGTGATGTCAATGTCCCGGCTGTACTCCGTCATCAGGCCCCAGAGGGCCTCGATCATGGCGTCGATGCCGATAACGTCCCTGACCACCGAGGACAACTGCTCCTTGTCCATGTTCAGATTGTGGAGGTGCTGGTTGAGGGCCAGCGTGGCATAGAAGGTCAGGTCGGCGGGGAGGAGCCACTCGAAGTAGTAGCCCTCTATAAGAAGTTTCGTACCTGACGCCTGAGCAGCACCCAAGCGCAGAAGGCCGTTCCTATCGTCAAGAGAATACTGACTGCTAGTAAGTTCCGTTGTTGTACCGCTGACATAGGTTGCTACCCAGAGTTTAGTGGAATCGACATTCAGGTGGCCGAGGTCGAAGGTGCGGCCTAGGGCGTCGAAGTCCAACTGGAAGAACCGGGGGAAGTCACGCAAGTAGTTCCTTGCGGTGGTCTCGATGTCTGTCTGCGCTGCCATACAAACAGTTTACTACTATTGGGCAGAGTCTGCGCCGGGCACTGAGTCCTGCCCGGGCTGATTCAACGCAGGGTATACATCCCTCAAGCGGGAGGGCATGAACCGACGGACCAATGTAACGTGGATGTTAGAATAAGTACTATCGGGCTGCGGCAGGTCAGCCATTCTCAATAGCCTCCAACCGTTCAGACAGTTCCTGAATGGCCTTGACGATGGGTGCCGTGAACTCGCCGTACGTCAAGGCCATGTACCCTGTCTGTCCCTCAGGACCATCCCCGGGCTTCTCATACACCGCCGCTTGGGGTACGCCGTGCTCCGTACACGCCTCTTCCACATCCTGAGCAACGAAGCCCCAATGCACCTTCTTCGGATCGTCTTTGAGTACGTAGGACCTTGGGATGAGGTCCTCCACGAAAGTGAGTCCGGGGGACTCCGAAAAGCGCTCTTTCAGCGCTCGGTCTGACATAACAACAGGACTATCCGTAAGCACGATCTTCTTATAGGTCATGTATATTGACCCAATCTGCCAGTTGGCCGGGGAGCCCCCCAGAGGAAATAGGTGCTGTGTATACAGGGGACCCCCTACCTCCGCATGTGCTAACAGTGCCCCTATTTCGTCAACCTCGGTCGTAATGGTGATGTCACCCGATCCATCGACGCCCGTAACTGTACCTGACACGTTCCCGGTGAGTTCAATAGTGCGCCCCTCCGTCCAGTTGGACGATACCGCCAAGGTGTCACCTCTGATGGTGAGGCTGTCCACGTTGAGGTTGCCAGTGACATTGGCAGCCCCGTCCACATATAGGGTGTAGTCGCCGTTACCAGAGTGCTCGTTGGTACCAGTTCCACCAATTACCACCCCGGTGTTAGTCCGGTAGAAGTTAACCGCCTCCGCCGGGTCGATGGCGAGGGAGTCCTGTGATGTCAGGGCATTATAGCCAGCAAGTTTAGTCCACTGAGCGGACCCCGTGATCTTAGTCTTGACCCAGACGTTTGATTCCCCGGTTGTTAGGGCCGCTGCGGTGTTGATCCTGATCTCCCCAAGCGCTCCTATAACAGTATCACCGGGATCGGTTGTAACCCCTGTCGGATTGGCCTGAGGCAGGATGAAGGAACGCTTGTCCACGATGCCAGAGGACGCTATGTCCGTGGCACCTGACGGATAGTAGGCCACCGCCAGAAGAAGTTCCGTTGCGTCGTCCAGTGCGGGATAGACAGCGTTTGTGGCGCTTTCTGCCCCGGCGTCGGTGTGCCCGACGACGATGAAATTAGAACCCACCTTCCTGACCAGCACCAGTATGAACTTTGCCAGTCCCGAGGCTGATGGGATGTTAAGGCTGATCGGACTAGGTCCAGTGATACTAAAGTATTCTCCGACCAAATACCCGGTCACAGTCGTAACCGACAGGGTGTTGGACGCCGAGCGGGTGACTACTCCCCCACTCAGTACTCCTGACTTACGGTTACCCAGTGACTGGAAGTCACCCTTGTCCGGTTCGGCTAGGTCAGCAGAAGTGGTGTCTGGCCGGTTGGGTACTGTGTAGGCCATGTGCTACCTCATGCAAGGGTGTCGTAGATGTTCCCGTGGCCTCGGAGATAGTCGTACAGGTCCTTGGGCAACTCGTAGGTGTCTCCATCTACAAAGTCATACGATCTCCCAGCGAAGTTCATACGCCACGTGCCCTTGACACGTCCGCGAGTGGTCTCGGGGGACACTACGATAGCGTCCTCCACGACCTCGACTTCCTCGACCGGGGCCTTCTTGGCCTGTGCTTTCTTTGGTGCTACTTCAGTTACTTCTGCCATGTTATGTTCCGTGCCTTTCCGATAGGCTTATAGGTAAGTGGCGGGGGGGCGGGCCACGTAGGACCCGGCCCCCCACAACTATAGCAGAGCGTTATCGCTATTAAGCGATTGCGCCGCCGAGGGTGTTGATAACGACCCGCGACTCGGAGGTGATGACCCCGAAGCCCCAGATTGCATACCAAGCGAGGCCATGCTCACGACCGAAGTCGATCACGCCACCATCGCGCAACTCAACCGGCAGGGCAATAGCCTGACCGAAGGCGTTGTCGCCAATCATGATGGCGTTGTAAGCGGTAGCCAAGGGCTGGACACCAGAGGTACTGGAGTCCGAGTCCCACGCAGAGTGCGGAAGCGTGGTTGCGCCCAGACCCTGTGTGACCTGAGTGGTCTCAATGAAGACCACGTCGTACAGGCGACCGATCTCACCGAGCATGAAGTTGCCGGGTGCGGCGTACTTCGTGACCTCAATGAACTCGGGCCAGTCACGCAGTGAGCGGCTCTGTGACGGGTGGACGAAGCACACGTAGGTGTCGCCAATGCGAGGGATGTTCTCCCCAGCAAGCGTCTCAACCGCGTCCTTGATGGTCGTGGGTGAGAGGTAGCCCGGTGCAGTCACCGTACCAACGGTGCCACCATCGTACGGCGAGACCGTGGTGCGAGCACCAGAAGCCTTGGTCCGACCGAAGGTGAGCGACGGAGCAACCGTCGAGCCACCACCGAACGGGATACCCGCCTTGTACAAGGTGTTGCGTGCTTCGATGTCCATCGACTGGGCCATGTGACGGCCTAGGAGACGGGACGACGACGCCATAACGTCATCGAACGAAGCGTTGAGCAGCAACTCGGTGACCGAGATTGCCTGACCACGCTCTGAGACCGTGATCTGGATCTGGCTGGCCGAGAGGGCCGTGGGCTCCATACGGGTACCTTCCGTCAGGGTCGCACCAGTATTCTGATCGACCGTGAGGTTGGTGTAGCGCATGAAGTTGACGGTGAGACCCGGCATGACACCGAGTTCCGTCTTTTTGACAGCGAACTGCTCGAAGCGAAGCACAGGCATAGCCTGAAACAAGATTTCCTTGCTCCAGATAGTCTGGATCGCCGGAGTCAGCGCCGTATCAGATGAGTAGCCGGTCAGAGACGACTGGTCAGCAGCCGTCGTGATCGAACCACCCGATGGGGCTGGCAGGGCCATAATTAGGTTCCTCCGTTAGGGGACTATAGGTAATGTGTTGTCTAAAAGCGGCTTTGTGAAGGCCGCGCCTTGAGGAGCCTGTCTCGCATTTGCATGTACTGATCCATCGGCATATTGCGGATGTCTTCCGCTGACAATGTTTGGTGGTCCGCTTGAGTTTCCATTGGCCCAACGGGGGGAGCCGTAACCGGCGACCCCCTCAGCCCACTGGTAGCAGACTGCTGGATTGATTCCAGTATAGCACTACTACGGTCCTTAAGTACCGCAATAGATAGGTCAATCTCATCTTCCGTAATACCGGAAACGAGATCACGTAGTTCAGGAATGATGAACTCCTCCTCCTGTTGCATTGTACGAGTGAGGTACTCACCAAGTTCACGCACACGACGCTCCTTCTCCAGCATCGCATCCTGTGTTTCGCGCTCTTCTTCGATCTTGGACAGGCGCTCCTGCCATTCCGCTTCCACGGTGTTGATCTTCTCGTTGAACTCTGTCTCACGACGAGCGATTAGTTCCTTCGCACTGAGTTCTTCTTCTTCCCTATGCTTGAGGGCATCGGCCTCGATCTGAGCCAACTTATCGGCCAGTGTCTTAGCCTCATCGTTCTCGTCAACCAGAGTAGTCAACCTACCCTCCAACGTCTTGACTCGTCCATCGGACTCCTCAAGGCGCTTGTAGAGTTTATCCTTCTCCTGCGTACGAATGCGCTCCACGTCTTCCTCGGTGAATACTCGACCAGTGGCGGACTCTTCTACGCCCACCTCAAATCCAGTCTCTGCCGTTTCAGACTCTGCGGGAATAGTAACCTTGTCGGGTACTACTGCGGCCTTATGTTCTTCTGCCATTGTTATTGCTCCTTAATTGGTTTGGCAAATACTACCGTTAATTATGATACTTCTTAGATGTCCTTTGAGGGTACACGGCGCTGGGCGAACCGGGCACCGTATGCCCGTTGAATCAACTTGTCTAACAGACCAGCATCTGCGCCGGTCACCATGGGATCAGGGAAGATTTGCTCCCCGTTCTCACCAGTTCCTCCACCACCCGGTGGCTCTGCTCCCTCGGCGGGCAGCATACCGGTGGCGGCAAAGATCGCTTGCTGGACTTGAGCGTCAAACATCTGGAGCGTTCCAGCGTCGAGGGCATCGTCCATCTGTTCCTCGAAGACCTCGGCCATCTTCTCGTTCGGGAACTCTTCCCCGAGAATCTTGAGTGCGCCACGCTTGGACTCCAGACCGAGTTGCAGTTTGGCCTGAATCTCGTTGAGTGCGATGAGCACATCCACCGGCAGCGGATCAGGCCAGTGGACAGTGGTCTGGTAGGTCAAGGGATCGGTCGGGTCCAACTCAATGGCGTTATCCTTCTCGGGATACTCCGACACAGCAGCGTCGTATAGCAGCATCTCTGGTTGAAAGATCGCTGCCGTACGGATGATCAGTTCGTTGACGCGCTCAAGGCCCTTGGTAAAGTGAACCTTCTTCATGGTATAGCGGTTCATCATCGGCTGGTACTGGATAGCCAATGCCACTCCGCTGGTATTGGAAATGGGCTGGGTCTGTCCAAGGGCTGTCTCGGGTACGCCCGTCATTTCGTGCATTGTGCGCTTTATATGCTGTATATATTCAAGCGCACCGGACATTTCACCCCGGGACTCTAGATTAAACACATTACTGTCCTTGGGCAGCCCAGCCCAAACCTTCTTCGGACCCCTCTCCAACTGGCTAGCCTTGGCCCCGGTGATGATGGTCACGGGAGCGGCGTGGTAGTTGATGATGTCCGAGACTTCAGCCATCTTCTCGTTCAACTCTCGGTTGAGCGGGATGATGTCCCAGATGTCGCTCTGCCCCCACGGGGAAGATGAAATCGTGGTGTTGGGAATGTGTACCACGGGTACGTGACCGATGGCGTTGGGGTAGGTGTCCACCAACTCATCGTTGATGTACTGCTCAACAGTTTCATCCGTGAGGATTTCTGTGAACGTATACACCTGACGGGTACCCTCTGAGGCCGTGCCCCAGAAGCGGTACTTCAACTTAAACCGCAACAGTCGGTTACGGTCGTGAGGATGGTATTCGGGGAAGCAGTGCGCCGGGTTCAGGGGCAGGATGCGAATCTTGCCCGCAATGGGTATGCCGATGGGGTCCATGTAGGGTTCCTCATAGGCGACCTTGACGAAGCAGTCCCCGGTGACAGAGGCCAACTGGCCCATCTCCCAGAGGGTGTGTTCCTTGTTGTTGTGCTGTCCCCACACCTTGTTCAAGAGGTGAGGGATGATGGCGTTGTTCTGCTCAGGGGTCCTGAACTGCACGCCTTTACCGAAGCAGAAGTTCGTGATGTAGTCCGACATGGTGCGGACGTAGTTCAGATAGAACTGGGACTCACCGAACTCACGTCGGTACGCCCAGTGGTGGCCGAGGTACCACGCCCACGCTGCCGAGTACCGGTTCAGTCGTGGGCCGTGGACCTCAAACTCTTCATCGGCCAGTTCAACAAGGCCAAGGGGGGATATAGCAACGGTGAGGTCACTAGCCGATGCCCGGTAGGACGGGGACCAGAAATCAACAGCCATAGGTGTATAGAGCCCTGTTCAAGAGTGTCTTCCTATTTCTAGTATACACCATCATTCAACAATGGCGGCTCCGGGTCAATCGACCAGTGAAGCGGTACCCTTTGTGCCACGCTTCGTGGCGATGGTGCCCTTGACGACAGCCAAAGCAGCAGAAACTCCAGCCGCCAGAACCATCTTCCATTGCTCCACGCCCAAGTCCATGACGCTGTTGGTACCAACGGCACCGATAGCGGCCTGAACGAACGTAGAAGCAGTTCTTTCGAGTAGGTCTCGGTTGAACATATATCTCTTCCTTGATAGGAAATGGGGAAGGTCCCCCGTGTAGGGGACCATCTACATTATACCCTACTGGGAGTATTCCTTGCCCCGATATAGCGACCATCCGTCCCGGATAGTAACCATCTCCACGTTAAACTTTCCGTCACCCTCTTCATATTGGACGACGGCGAGTCCCTGTTGCCAGTTCTCGTAACTCGTGAGGGGCCGTCCGTCAAGGTCAGTGCCACCCTTGGTAGACGGCACAGCGCCGTCAATACGGGCAAGGCAACCCGGAGAAGCGGCCATCACTGTACGTGGACCGTCGTAGTCTTCTCGCGTCTGCTCGGCCCACTCCCGGCGGTGAATGTGCCCGTAAAGAACGGACACCTTCTCCCGCTTCAGGTAGGCGTATGCCGTGCTTGCCCCTGACCTGACGAGGTCCCCGTGGATGACCTTAAGGTGCTCGTTGATCCAGACACACGAGGCGGGATAACCAGCAAGGTAGTCAATCCCGAAGTCGTCCAGCCGACACAGGTTGGGCACACTCAGGACAGGCCAACTGTCGGGGCGCTTACCGGCACGGATACCGAAGGCCGCTGCTGCGTTGTCTAGCATGAAGTTGGTGAGGCGCTCCTCGTGGTTGCCTGCCAGCCACTTGATCTCAGCACCGGGGGCAGCGGACCGCAGTTGAGCACACACCTCAGTGGCCCGGTCCACCGCAGCCTGCGTGGTCTGCTGGAAGGCCGGGGACAGCCGGTACTTTCCCAACTCTGGTAGGTCCAGATTGTCACCAACCAATACGACTAGGTCTGGGTTGCTGTCTTTGGTGATTGCCAGAGCCAGCGAGATGGCGGTCTCATCATGAGTCGGCTCCAACTCTCCCGCCTTGTTGCGGAAGTACCCGATCTGCATATCGGGGAGAACCACGCAGGTCTTTAGTGCCGACGCCTTCTTGGTGGCAGCACTCTTGGGAAGTTTGATGGCGGGACCGGGTTGGATGACCGGCCACTCCGGCCCACTTTCCCACGCTGGAGAAATCTGGATACCAACGAGATCATGTATCTGAGCCTCACCCTCGGCGTCCTTTGTTAGTGACTGGTACAGGGACACCTTCTTGATGTCCCCAATGTTCTCAATGTCGATCTCGTGCCTCTCCAGCAGAGAGGCCAGTTTGCCAAGGGCGTGCTTGGGGGGTCCGTTGTCGAGTTTATCTGACAGTGAACTGGTGCTACTCATCTGAGTCGTCCCGGCTTCGGCAACTGCACGAGTTCCTCAGGTGCCGCTGTATGGTTGCCGACGACAGGGAATGGCCCTGACTCGTCAGCACGTTCGCCAACCACGCTGTGGAGTAGACCTTCCTCTGACCATTGTTCGGGTCAGTGCGGACCTTGCCCAAGGCCCGATCAAGGGCGTCCCTCTCCTCCTCCGACAACTCCCCGCGCAGCCTCTCATAGAGGCACTGCCTAGGGGAGGGGTCCCGCAAAGGGGTCTCCAAGGCTTCAACCAGTGTGACCTTCACCGAGTCATCCTCCTAATCACATACCCCTTCTCGTATTACGTATACTACACCATCTTTGTCCCCTGCGGGGGACACCTCACTTCTTTGCTGTGGCCTTCTTCGATGCGGCCTTCTTGCGGGCATCTCGCTTGGGGGTCTTGTGCCACTCCAAATGGCCGTCCAGTTTCTCGCCGTTACCGTCCACCGAGGTCTTGATGGCCTCAAGGTCACGGGACAGGCCGGTGAGTTTGTTCGCCACCACGGCATGATCTCGTTGGTTCTCGTGCCGGAAGTTACGGATAAAGACCCCGAACACACCGAACACTCCAGTTACCGCTGCGGCTGCGATGAGCCCCCATGCTTCAGTCATGGGATAGAGTATGACACATGGAAATCATCCTTACCGAAGAAGAGTTCCTAGACATCTACGCCACCTTCCAAGTGCACTACGAGGGGGGCCTCAGTGTTGACACCGACGACGCCGACACCATCCGCAAACTCATGATACTGGAGAACCGAGCGTGGGATGCAGTTAGGGCGGTACACGAACGACATTATAGCGACTCCCACTGATCTAACTGACGAGTCTCAGACAGGTAATCGTGGAAGGTCCTTCCCATATTCCTGTCCCCCTTCAACCTCTTGTACGTGCCCCATACCTGTGCCTGAGCAACATTCGGAAGAACACCTCTGGAAGAGGCTAGGTCCGTGTACATCCTCTGAAGGTTAGTGTACCTCCGGTTACGTGTGTCCAAGCCACGCTCTTCCCCGGAGATACTCCATCCAGTAACGGCATCATGGGCGTGGCGGTCAATGGTAACCGTTGATGGGTCGTGGGGGTCTGTCAAGTTGGCGTGGAAGTCCCGGGTCTTAGGACCCCCTTTGGAGACAGGCTGGCTAGGATCAGCCAACCAATCGTGTGTCCTCTGCAACCTAACGCTACTTCCTACACGGGGGGTGAGGTTAGTACCCGTAGTGGCTATGTGATGGGCCTCCACAAGGTTCTCGTCCCAACCAGTCATAGGGCTGTTGATGGCTATGATCCCAGCGCCAATATGGGCAGCCTCGTGCCTATCGGCCCCGGCTAGTATCCCGATACGATGAGCGGCCTCGTGCCCTGACGGGTACCACTGTTCCCCCGCCCTAACCTCCTCAGCGGTAGACATATCCATGATGTTAGCGAGATTGCGCTCCATCACATTGAACTGCATCGTCTGAAGACGACGGGCTGGAGGCGTTCTCGCTTCCGACCCACCGGGTATTAGCCCGCCTGTCCAAGCGGGTACTCTCTCTAGACCCTCAATACGACGAACGGGTCGAAGCGGGCCAGCCATCTCAAAAAGAGAAGGGGTGGTTAGTCGTTGACGCGAACGGCGCTGGGACGGTTCATGTGGGCGCCTGAGTTGAAGGAGCGCTCAAATGTGGGCATGCCATCGCCTGCGACAACGCCCTGCACGAACTCACCAAGGACCGAGGGGGCCTCAATCCACGAGGCGGAGCCGACGTGGGCCCTCTCCCTCATCGTCACCTCGGCTGGCTTGTAGAACATAGCCGGGTTGTTATGGTTCATTCGACCGGGTGCGGACGATCCGTCCACATACGATCCGATTGCGAAGTCCGTGGGGACATCAGTGTCGGTTGCGATGCCTTCTTCAAAGCGAAGAGGACCACGCTCACCGGGCATGTCCGGGCCGAGGGTCCGCTCGAAGACGTTGCCAGCGACCTCGGGGAACCGGGGCGCGGGTGCAACTGTCGGGTTTACTACGTTAGCCATGAAATCCTCCGGGGATTACGGGTAAGTGCCTTGCTTATATAGTACCACTAATTGAAGAAGGGGTTCTCCGCTACGGTCACCGTGGGCATAATGTCATGCACTGTCAGGGTGCATGCCAGAGCCAAACTGTCGGGGTAGTCATCAAAGGCGCCCCTCTCGTCTGGTGCTTCTGCGAGGAGGTACGGTCCCCGATTAATTCGTTCCAGATCAAGCATTTGCTGGTTAAACTTCTTCCAACGTCGCGTACGACGGGCCTTAGAATGGCCCGGAACGATCAGTTGGTTACGCTGTATCAACTCCGTTAGGTGTACCCACCTCTCGTTCTGTGCCTTGGCGTCCGAGGACAGGGGGAGCACCTCCATATCGGGTAGCAGGAGCGCCAGACGCTCTGCCACCGCTCCTCCAACGCCCTGAGCGTCAATACCTACACGCAGAACATCATAGTTGCGGACAAAGTCCACGATCTTGAAGTACTGGGACTCCCAGTCCGTGTCATGGATCTCCAGCCAGTTCAGGATACGGTGCTCGAAGAAGCCCAAGCCGTCAGGGTGGTCCCAGTCCACCCATACAGCGGTCGCCACGGTTGAATCCGTGGTCCGAGCAACGTCGATGCCCACGACGATGGGGGTACGCCACCATTCTGGCACCATGGGCATGGACGCATCGTAGAGCCTCTCCAGACGCTCCTCGGTGACGAACATGCCCTTCTCCAGAATCCACTTGTTGCAGTAGGACATCTGGAACTCATCGGAGTCTTCACCGATGCGGACCTTCTCTTTGGAGATGAACTTCCCGTAGTTGGTGTTGTACTTGGCGGCTACCCGCCAGTCGTATTCAAAGTGGGGCGTGCGCTGGCCCCTAACCTTGTTTGCCTCACGCCTCTTGTTGTACTGGATCATCTTATAGAAGTACGACTTACTACGAGTGGCCGTGCCCGTCAAGACGATGGTCCCGTTGTTGAAGGCGAGCATGGGCTTGATCGACTTGGCGATCACGAACTCATCGGCGCCCTGTGCTTCGTCCACGACGGCGAAGTGGTACGTCTTGGACTCGATCTTGGCCTTGGGGTTGCATGTCTGCATCCGACAGAGGGAACCGGCGTTCTTGAGTGTGACGATCTTGCCCTTACCACGTGCTCCACCAGACGTGGCCTTGTCGTCAATCTCCGGGTCGAGTAGGAAACCCATAGCGTGGTCGCTTGTGAGACGGGAAACGATCCGGCTGAATACCGTATCGGCCTGATCCTCGGTTGGAGCGAACACCCCGCACCAGAATCCCTTGGAGAACTTGGACAGCCACAGGGGGTACACCTTCGCCAGTTTGGGGAGAATCACCATCATTGACGCAATTACATTTGATAGTACCTCTGACTTACCACTCTGACGGGTGGCGATAAGCGTTAGTTCTTCACCGTCACCAACCACAACCGACTCAATGAACCGGTAAGCAATGGGTACCTGATAGGGAAAGAACTCAACAGCGCAGAACTCCTCCGTGAACGCTACTAGTTTCGTACATAGTTCGGCCACGAACTCAGTGGACGCCTCATCAAGTTCGATCTCAATTTCGGGTACGTAGTCGTACTCAGTTAGCACATCTTGTTCTTCTAGGGTGTCAGTGCTCATTCGTCACGCTCACGGACTTCATCCCACATCATGGAAAGGGCCTCCAGACGGGCCGTGAACTCATCACCCCCGATACCGTGGTAGCGCCATTGATCGTAGGTGGACCCAAGATTCATGATCTCAACGTCCAACCATTCCTTGAGTTGCGGAGTAGGCAACCCAGCAACCCGTGCGGGTCGCTCTAAAGTTCCCACTGCGTGGGACCGCTCACTACGCCAGAACTTCATAGCCATTCTCTGATGTCCTTTGGTTTGGCGGGCAGAGTACGAGCAGCCAGAGAGTGAAGCAGGCCATCTTCCACCGTGTAATGTTCAGACGGTGTACAAATACCTATTTGGAAGGTGCGGTAGGGCACCACCAGTTGAAGGCCCTTGCCAGTACGCCATGGGTAGTCGGTCTCCCTCATGTAAGACAGCCTCATACGGAACAGGCGGGCCGTGGTTTGTCGGGTCAGCCAGTACACCCGGCCGATCCCCTGCACCAAGTCCAGCGTGTCCCTGAACACCAACCACGCACACAGTAGCAGTGCCCCTAGACCACCCAGCAGGACCCTCCCGTGTAGAAAGAAGAGGATAGGGGTGATCAGCAGGACCAGTACCAGTGGTGTGTACCCTAAGACTTTGTACATCTGGAGTGCTACCAACTAAAGAAATCGAGATCGTTACCGGTGGCCTTACGATAAGGATAGGAGTTCAGTACAGCGTTGATGAACTTTCCTTTAGACACGCCTTCTCTCTGGAAGTTTACGTAGGTTCCGAAAGGAACATGGGTGTAGGCGTACTTACTGCCGTATTTGATGAACTCCACGAAGATGGTGCCTGAGCCTATGTCCGGGGCGGAAGGGTCGTCAGGAACATACCGAAACGACCGCACTCTGGTGCTGGCTACATTCGTTATCGGAGGAAAGTACCCTAGTGGGGCCTCTTGGCCCGATTGCAGCATGCCCTGCGTTACTTGCTCGCGTGCCACCGCGACTTCATTCATAGTAGACGCAGCCAGACTGGCTGCCTCCTCCTGCGGGTCGTTTACGTTACTCGGGTACGCCATCCTCGTCGGGCTCCTCGGCATCTGGAACCTCCAGAGAGGAACGCAGTTCCGTGAGCATGGCTGCCAAGACCACGTTCTCGCCCTGCAACGCATTCAGACGATTCTGAAGTTCGTTGATGACGGTCTGGGGGTTGAGTTGGATATTCTCGTTGTCCACTGATTTGCCTTTCTAGGGACTCGTGGTGTACACGTCTAGTGTACCACCTAACTGTGGGCCTTAGGCTGGGGCTATCCAGCCACGTACGTTGGGGGTAGTAGTCTACTCTACCTCAATAAAGATGCACTCGCCGGGGCATTCCTCGGCGGCTTCGATGGTCGCCTCAAGGTCGGATTCGGGAATCACCGCCATGCCCTCCGCCATCTGCAACGCCGGGTCACCCTTCGGGGCACCGTCTGGGCCATAAAGAGTGGGCCAGTCGGCCTCCTTGACGTAGGCGAGGCCGTCGTCGTGCATGTCGAACAACGGGGGACAAATCTCCACACAAATACCATCCCCCGTGCAGAGGTCTTGGTCGATCCAGACCTTCATCAGACCGTGTCAATCGTCAACTTGTACCAGCCGCCCGTGCCAACCGAGTACACACGGGCCTTGACCGTGTAGGTACCTGCCGTCAACTCTCGTGTGATCAGGCTGTCCCAGCAGTTGCCCGAATCGGGGCAGTTGTTTCCGCAGGTACAACCATCGTCATCGTCGGATTCGATCAGGTTGTTGTTGCTGTCGTACAAGTAGACATACGGATCGCCGTAGTCGTTCTCGCCGTTGTTGTTGTTACCGGGCCAGCCGTCACAGGTCAGGTTGGTTGCGGCGGTGATCTGCACCGTCTTCGTCTCAGTCAGCGTGAACGTAATGTCGTCGTCGTTACCGTCCCCGGACTCACTGTCAACGATGCACCAGTCCCCCATACCCGTCCAACTATAAATATCGTTTGGCCCAGTGACCTCGCAATCGTTTGTCCAGCCGCTGACGCTTTGCGAAGTGGACGTTACGTCATAGTCGTCCGAATAGGTGATCGCCGTGTAGCCGTCGCTCCACTCCACCGTGGTCACATCAGTGAAGGTCTTCACGGTCGTGTCAACGGTCGTGATCGCGTCGTACCATAACCCGTCGGGAATCCAACTCAAGCCTGACGCTTCCAGCGTTTCGGTCGTTGCAACACTCGTCGTTACGGAGTTGTCCTCCCTCTGGACAACAGACGGGTTGCCCGGAGTAGCACAACCGCTCGGCTTCTCGTCCGTATCGTTATCCCACTGCCAGTGCAGCCAAGCGTTCGGGGTAGACGCAGTAGGTGTTGACTGCGTTGCGGATGATGGCGCCCGGTACCTCAGCGAAGCGGCTTTCATCGAACTCGCTGAGAGAGGCAAACGGGCAGTCCTGTCTGATCCAAGTGATGAGGCATCCAAACTCACCGCGAACGGCGGCTGTTCCAGTTGATTCTGTCGGAAGAGGCAGTCCTGATCCGTCGCCACCAAGTCCGAGGTGGTCCACGCATCCGTTATCACTGAAGACTCTTGAGAAGCCTCCACCAATGTCGCCGTCTCCCACAAAGTCTCTTCGACCAGATTCCCAGCGTCGGAATACGTGTTCAAAGTCCCTGTCTCTGTCTGAGTCTCCGTCCACTCCGATGTCGTCTCCAGTATCTCCCATTGGGTGTCCGTCCATATCTCTGTCAGTGTCCCACCGGGGTCCTGATATGTCTCTGTCCGAGTCGTCACTTCCGACAGAGCCTCTGAATCCACCGTCGTCCAGAACCTGACCACCGTCGAACGGGACACTGGGGCTTGCCCAACCAGAACTGGGGCGGCGAGGACTAAAGGGTTATCACTGTCGTCTTTCCATGCTTCTTCTTCGACCTCCTCAAAGTACTCCTCGTCATACGTCGTCTCCTCCCAGTAGTCATCCTCCCAGTAGTCATCTTCGACTTCGGCCATCACTTCCGTCAACAGGGACTCTGTCTCCTCGTCCTCCCAGATAGCGTCCTCGGTGACCTCCTCGGCCCATGCCGCTCCCAGCACCTCCTCCACGCGGTCCTCAACGACCGCTTGGAAGTACTCGGCGTCGGAGGCGACCCACGCTTCGATCTCCTCTTCCTCCTGCGTGATCTCCCCTGTGTCCTCGTTGTAGACGATCTCCACGACCGTCGGGGCCTCCTCCACCGTCCGCTCGGTGAGGTCGATCTCCACCTCAGCAACGACCTCCCCCTCAACGTCGGTGATGTCAATCTCTATTGCCTCATCCGCCACGTCCTCAGGGGCGAACTCAATCTCAATCGTCTGGTCGTCCTCCAACTCAATCTTGATCTCAACAGCCTCAACGGCGATGGAAATCGTGGCCTCCTCCAAGTCGCCAACGTCGATGGACGTTTCGGTGATCTCCAACACCGACACCTCCTCCACGGCGGGCTCGCCGGGGACAGGGTCTTCAACCGGTTCCTCCACGACGGCCTCAACCTGAATCGACTTCTCCTCGTTGAGTAGCAACAGGGAGAACGTCTGGGTAGCCTCTTCAGGTGCCTGCTCTGGAGGTTCCGAACTCGGGGTTTCTCCTAATTCCGTGGCATCCGCCACATCCTCCGGGGCGGGCACCTCAATCTGCCCAACGTCGGCGCTGAACACCTCCACCTCTGGTGGCAGGAACACGAGGACCGGGTCCGCTGTGCTGGGGCCGGAGATGAGGTACCGATAGGTAGCACCTTCGATCTCGTTGACGAAGCCGTCGTCGTAGTAGCCGAGCCTGTCCCCTGACTCGGTTTCGATCTGGATGGTCATCTGCTTCCCGCCGGTTGCGGCGACAGTGAGCATCGTGCCCGACTTGGCACTGTTGGACTGTGGACAGAACGAACAGGTAAAGGGTCCCTGCCTTGCCCCCATCGGGGTGAGTTCCATCGTGCCAACCCCGCCCGACCACGCCGACGCCTCCTCGGAGGGGTTCGTGGCGGCGAGGGCGTACACCCATGTGCCATCGGAGCCTACGTCGATCCACCTCTCCGTGGTGGGCCAGTTGCTGTCATAGATGTAGATGCGGTACCCATCGGCTGTCTCTATGACCCGGTAAGGCGTGACAGCGTGGCCCCCGTGATCGCTGTAGATACCGATTGTGTATCCCGTGTGTGAGTCCCCTGCCTCGGCTGAGGCGAAGTCGTCCATGAGTATCCGGGCAAGGTCGGCGGGGGACATGGTTCGGTAGGCGGTGGCCCGCTCCTGCACCTCAGGGGAGAACTGGGTGACGTACCAATAGGCGATCTCGGAGAGGAGGGCCGGGTCCTCCTTCACGAGTTGTGCGGCCTGCTGAACCTGTTGGAATGTTGTTAAAGCAGTAGTATCACCTTCTAGTCGAAGGCTCAGGACCGCC
>Ga0302120_10000574_pt1 | contig 16691 bp, 18 predicted proteins | sample AG5_Bottom_MG_FD_203118 | JGI IMG/M metagenome (GOLD analysis project Ga0302120, IMG submission 203118) | Marine microbial communities from Western Arctic Ocean, Canada - AG5_Bottom | ecosystem: Environmental > Aquatic > Marine > Oceanic | place: Canada: Western Arctic Ocean | collected 2017-10-01 | reverse complement strand
CTTGTCCCTCGTAACCCTCTGGAATCGCAACCCTAAGGCCAGTCCTAATCTTAACGCTAGAACGGAAACTAACAACAGTTTCCTCCAAACAGTATAAGTCCCAACCGGCAGCATGGGCGCTTCCCTTGGTGGGCATCCTAGCATTGGGTTCCGTCTTGGCAATCTTCACTACGGGTGGTTCACCCACATGTTACCGAGTTAGAACCGGTCCTTGACCGTTCCCAAAACTCCCGGTGGGGTGAAAAGCCCCCCTATTCTCCCATGGCCGTGATCAACCGCGAATACGAGGATCTCTTGGACCGTGCAAGAGAGAGGATACCGAAGGACATCAGCGAGCGTTCCAGGTGGACGATGCCTCAACCAGACATCATGATTGAGGGAAGTCAGACCATTCTCCGGAACTTCTCAGAAATTGTCGATGCGATGGATAGGGATGCCAACCACGTTTTCCAGTATTTGCTCAATGAGCTAGGGACTTCCGGAAGTAGAGAGCAAGTCAGAATCATGCTCAAGGGCAAGGTCCCTCCAAAGAGAATCAAGGAGAAGATCGTCTCGTACGTGAAGTCGTACATCCTATGCGGTGAGTGCAAGGCTCCCGATACAAGATTCATGCGTGAGGGTCGAACTACCCTTCTGAAATGTCAGGCATGCGGCGCAACAAGGCCAGTTCGACTATAGTCACTTCGGGGAGAAATCCAGCAGAACCTTGCCCCGGTTCTTCCTGTTATGTATGTGCATCTGAGCATCGGCTACCTTCTCGAATCGCCAAACTGAATCAATCACCGGATCTATCTTCCCTTCTTGTAGCATCCCCGACAATGAAGCGAGATGTCCCTTGAAGATCGAATCGTCCTCTAGTAGCCCCATATGGACTCCGAAAACTGCCTTGTTCGAGCTCATTAACCTGAGAGGATCGAATCGAGGCATCCCCCACCACATTCTTAGTTCCGAAAGTCGAGATCTCTTCTGCCCCTTCACAACGGCAGATGCCCCGAAGTAATACAACTTACCCCCTTTCCTAAGAGACTTGTATGAGCGTAAGAGGTGATTCCCTCCGACAGGGTCTATGGCGTGGTGCACCCCCCTTCCACCCGTCATTTTATTGCAGACTTCCACGAAATCCTCTTTCTCCCTATCGACGAACCTCATGCCCATTGATTCGACGAAATCCTTCTTGGAGGCGGAAGCAGTTCCAACTACCAATGAAGCACCGAAGACTTCGCATATCTGTGACACTGCAGTCCCCACTCCACCAGCAGCGTGATGGATCAGAACCGTATCTCCCTCAGAGATCCTACCAAGATGGACTAGCATGTGGAAAGCCGTGCCATAGGTAACTGGAATCGCAGCCGCTTGGTCGAAGGAGACCGAGTCCGGAATCGGAACTACCCTTCTAGCATCCAGGCAGACCTTCTCAGAATAACCTCCGAATCCAGTCATTGCGAGTACTCTGTCTCCTTCCTTTAGAGAATCTACTCCCTCTCCAAGTCCAATCACTACTCCGGCTGCCTCATACCCTGGAGTGAATGGGAAGTCGGGACTCGAACCATAGAGGCCCTGCCTCATCATCAGATCTGCAAAGTTCACCCCTGCTCTGTGTATACTGACACAGACCTGACCACTCTCTGGCACTGGGTCTTGCTCTTCCACAATCTGGATTGTGTCGACACCCCCAGCCCTTGGATATACAACTCTCCTCATCAACACCCACCTCGCTACTAATTCTTCCCAAATTCCCAGTGTCCTTATGGCAGGTAGGACCTAATTTCTTCGAGTCCCTTCTTGCTCTTTGATGGTATCTTCTCTGGGTAACCTATCTTGATGAAGCCAATAATTCGCTCTTCGATAGGCGATGCTCCTATCGCGCAGTAAGCAGCTTCTGAGCGAGTAATCGCTCCTGTGCTCCATTGAGAACCAACTCCATTACCCCAGAGTGACAGAATCAGATTGTGAGTTGCGCATACCGTTGCCGCATAGTCCTCTTCTTGCCTAAAGAGGTCTCCCAGACTCAGTGAGCTAGTGACGCAAATTAGAACAGGAGGTGATAGAATCTTATCTATGGCTTTGGCTACTCCTGCTTCAGGATCTTCTCCCTTAGGGGATTTCTTCATGGCTAGGATCTTGACCTCTGGGATGAGTTCGGTTCGGGCATCTTCTCCCATGACGTAGAATTTCCACGGATGGGTATTCTTGTGACAGGGAGCATTTCTTGCAGCCTCAAAGGCCAACTCTAGAATATTATCATCCACTTTCTCGTCACTGTACCTGTATATTGTTCGCCTCGAGGTGAGCACATCCTGGAAAACACTCATTTTTCTCACCGTCCGATGTCATCGAACTTGGAAGCCAAGACAAAGTCCGACTCGGTGAGGGCGTCAATCTTGTGAGTGAAAATTACAGCGATCAGCCTCCCCCATCCAAGCTCAAAGTCAGCATGGTGAGATTGTTCTTCGCAAATTGCACCTAGTGCGTTGGTAAATTCGAGAGCAGAGACAAAGTCAGGAAACTCCCAGGTTCGAGTAAGGTGGTGGTTTTCTACTAATCTCCAGTCTTCATGAATCTGCACAAGGAATGCGGCAGTCTCTTCTTCACTGAGTGGAGGGGCCCCTCCCTCACAGGGAACACAGTCCATTGCAGAAAGCCTATCCAAGTTGTCACCCCCATGACAGGTTGTTTCCGTGACCTTCGCTGGTCTTCTCTGCCATCTCATGGACCTCAGATCTTCTCTTCATGTCGTCCTTCTCGAATTTTAGGAGCTCCTCGTCCTCGATGTATATTCTTCTCAGATGCGTGACAAGCCTGACTTCGACAATCGCATCCCGTGAAATTGACCTGAATTCTCCGTCCTCATCTAGAATGTCTATCGACGAACTCCTCCCTCCTACCATCATTCCGCGAACACATTGGTCTCTGTCATCGGGTAGCATCCTCCTGTCTAGTAGCATCTCAACCAAGTCGTCCTTCCTTAGGCCATACTTCCTGTCCAACAGAGGACCATGGAAGACATCACCAAGCTCTTCTAGACTTGGGGTCCCATAATCCTCGAAGAAACTAGCAGCCCAAGGCGGCAGCTCGCCAATTTTCTCATCTCTTGCTGCGTCGGACACATACCTTCGTTTCGGTAGTCATAGAAAAACCAGCGGGTCGTCTATGCCTGCCAATTCTCCTCATGCCTTGCTAATGATTGAAGTGCAATACCGTGGCGGAGTCCACGGAGGTAGTTGCTTGGCATCGGTTGAATGGAGGTCGATTCCGACCGTTCTTTACCCTCAGGAGATTCTTGACAAGGCGTTTGGAAGGGCGAGCAGTCAGGCGGATTTGGTCGAGGATCCAGACAAGTACCACAGGGTCAGGAAGCAGATGAACCGGATGGTCCAGTCCGCTTGCGACGTCGCCACTAAGACTCTCAATTCGTATGTGAGCAGGTGGCCAAGTCTGAATGCCCTACCTGAGTTCGACCAAGCCCTTGTGGACGCAGCCGTTGGTTGTGACGACTACAAGAAGAACTTGGCGTCATTGCAATGGGCCGCTGAGAGGTCTCAGAGGATTTCTGGAGAGGCACAGTCAAAGATTCTAAGACTCAGAGAAATCGATGGATTCCACAAGGCAAGGAGGCACGCATATGGTCGGCTGGCTTCCATTATCGATCAGATTTCACCTCAGATTTTGTGGTTGGGTGAGGCCAGAGATGTTCTGCGAAAACTCCCCTCTACCGACCCTCTCGAACCATGCATCGTGGTCGCTGGTTCCCCCAATGTGGGGAAATCCGCATTAATCAGGGCCCTTTCAAGCGGGGAGCCACAGGTCGCATCTTACCCATTTACTACCAAACAACTGCATTTGGGTCATTTCACACATCGGCGCAGGGTGTATCAGATGGTCGATACCCCCGGTCTTCTCGATAGACCAATGTTGGAGAGGAATCAGATTGAGATGCAAGCCATTGCCGCTTTGGAGCATCTGGGAGATGTCCTCCTGTTCTTGATTGACTGGACCGATGAAGCTACTACTCCTATTTCTGAGCAGGAGCGCCTCTTGGAGGAGGTGAGGGGCTTGTTATCGGACAGGAGAGTCCTCGTGGTCTCTACAAAGTCAGATCTCTTAGAGGGTGATGTTGGGGAGGAAGATCATAGAATCAGCTCAATTTCCGGAGAAGGACTCGAGGAACTAAGAGAGGATCTAATCGAAATTATTGATGCGGATAGGGTGGATGATCCTCTGACTCTTCCCGAACATTGGCCTCGAGAGGATGAACGCTAGTTCAGAACAAGATCACACATGCCATGAATGTCCGCAAACGACGCAGTAGAAGTTGTGGCCTCCGTACGACTCCGCCAGCCCTGAGACATCAACCTCAGAGCCGCAGTTGGGGCATTTCTTCACGTGCATATACATCTCCAATACGAATTGGTTATTCAACGATGCTGAGAACAACTAACTTATTGACCTCTGAAGCGCTTCAGCAAGTTCCTAACTGGAAAAGCCATCTCTCCAGCACCAATTAGTAACAGTCCCGAGGTTCCAGCGAGTCCAATCTCCACAATATTGTCCAAGTGGACGCTTGAGGACATCTCGACTCTCTGGGAATCTAGGCCCGAACCCTCATACCCAGCAGTGACGAATCTGTATGATCCAGGCTCAAGTCTGAAACTCATCGAACCATCGTTTTGCGGCCCCCCTGCCACGAGAAATTTTCCAATCTGCTCCTCGGTGCAGTGTGTGAGCCCAGTCGAACTGTCAGGAGGGCACTCTTCTGCCGCCGAGGCATCAACTACTCCTAACCAACCTCTATCTGGCTCCTTCCACTCGAGCTCTAATGTGATTTCCAGTAGCCTGAATGCCCTTGGCACTTCCAAGTTCTCGATAGTCATTCCAACGTTGCATCCCGCATCGTCATCTGAACATGGGACGATTGGGACTTGATTTCCTGTTTCCGGGGTTTGGTAACCGACCAGACTCAGTAGTAGGATTAAAGCGCATAGCAAACCGACTAACATCGGCAGCAGAGAGAGAATTCTGACCATCATCCTATCATGCCTCCGAATTTGCCGTGATTTAACCCGACGCCCCCATGATTACTTGGAATGCTAGAAGTCCTACGAAAATCACTATCCCAAAGTACATCAAGAAAGTGAACCTCTTCCTTGATTTCTCACGGCGCTCATACATGGACGAGCATCCGTCATCACCACAAATTGCCGGATCACTTTCTAAGGATATTGGTTTCCAGCATACAGAGCAATGCCTGTGTGGTTCGATATTTACTCTCGTCCTCGATTGGTGCCCCCTCTTCGAGGCTGCAGCGTGCGCCTGCTTTGCAGTCCTCTTTGCTGCCTTCAGGATGGTGTCTTTCCTACTAGCCATTAAATCCTCACCATTGTACCCTCGAATTCCGCCCCCTCAAGTGAACTCTTGATTACTCGAGTATCTCTGCCATCCAGAACATCCAGAGGTAGGCCATGCTCCAAGGCATCCCCAACTCCAACCGGGTCAACAACTTGGGAGATGCCTGCCTCTGTGTGCCCCGGAGGTCCCACTATTTCCTGTAATTCTTTGAGAGTCAATTCATCAAATGCCTCAGCCTCCGGATTTTCTCTGGGATCTTTGGAATAGACCTTGGATACGTTTGTCGCGATGACACACTTCTCTGCTCCACTTTGTATTGCTAGCCTAATCGCAACGGCGTCAGTCGTTTGACCCGGTTCCGTGCCCCCCATAACAACAACATCACTCTCAGCCAATTCGAGAACCGCCCCTTCGATACTCTCTGGAATTTTTTCCGAAACGTCGACTCCACCATCGGAGAGTGCTTCCCTGACTATGGTCGCGTTTAACCTCGTGGCGGCTATCCCAATCCTGTCTAGGTGTGACACATCTTCAATCAATGGTCTGGCCAATTCAATACCCTCTCTTGCTGGAGCTCCTCCTCCAACAACCAAGGCTACCTTTGCCCCCGATTCTACTCTTGCTCCGATTACACGAACCATTTCCATCAACCAGTTGTGCCGTCCCTCGACTTCTGGCCTCAGTAAGCTTCCGCCGAGCGCAACAACAACCGTCGCCATCGACCATAGGTTGGCACCTTGCCTTTCAATACGTATGCTCTACTTGCGCTGAAGGGTTGAAATGCCGCCCGTGGTGGCAAACACGGAGGAGTGACATGGCTGATGAGATAGCGCAACAGCAGCGGAGACTCCGACTCAAGAAGTCCCTGCAGGAACTCTCAGGCATGAAGGGCATGGGTACAGAGTTGGTATCGGTTGTAATCCCTCCTGATAGGATGATGCATGATGTGAGGCACCAACTTAGCAATGAGGCCGGACAAGCAGCCAATATCAAGTCAAAATCGACGAAGAAGCATGTTACTGATGCTATTGAATCGGCACTCTCCACACTAAATCGATACAAGACTCCAGGTGAGGGGGGAATCGCAATTTTCGTCGGCCATGTCATAGTCGGGAACAACAAAACAAGACTAATGTCAACAGTAATTGATGACCCACCTGAGCCATTTTCTTCGTTCAGGTATAGGTGCGACTCGACCTTTGAAGTGAGCCAGTTGGAAGAGATGCTCATCGATCGAACTTCCTATGCTCTTTTCGTAATTGATAGGTCCGAGGCAGCGTACGGTCTTGCTTCAGGAAAAAAACTCCATTGCCAGGAGCACATCACTTCACTCGTCCCTTCGAAGCACGGTAGAGGGGGGCAATCTGCACAAAGGTTCGAGAGGCTGATAGAGGAGGCGGCTCACAACTTCTTCAAGAAAGCAGCAGAGAGGGCGTCTAACTATTGGCTTCCAATGGTTCAGGACTTGAAGGGAGTAATCATCGGAGGGCCCGGCGCAACAAAGGACTTCGTCGTTAAGAATGATTATTTCCATCACGAGATAAAGAAACTGATTGCAGAACCATACTTTGATGTCGGCTATTCGAATGAGAGTGGCCTAAGGGAATTGATTCAGCGAGCAGGGTCGACAATGGATCAGATTGAGCTAGATGTCGAACGGACAATCGTTGACGAATTCTTGCAAGAGGTGATGAAGTCAAACCCAAAGGCGACATATGGGGAGATTATGATTCGCTCAGCATTGGAGCAAGGGGCCGTCGCAACCCTACTCCTCTCCGAGGCAATAACCAAGAGGAGAGTAAGGTGGTTTTGCAAGGGGTGCAAGAACGAATGGGAAACCACACACGAAAAGTCCTCGGTAAATCCAACTTGCCCAGAGTGCAAATCCGGTAAAGTCAATGAGGACAAGGAGAATTCAATGGAACTAATCGATGAACTCACCATATTGGCCGGACATACTTCGGCCAAAGTCAGGCTAATTTCATTGGATACCGAGGAGGGCTCAACTCTCTACACGGCATTCGGCGGAATTACCGCTCTGTTGAGGTACCCTATTTCGTGAGGTGATTTGAATTAGGGACCTGATAAATGAGATGACCCCATTCTTCTCCAAAGCTATGAATTTCCTCGGCGTGGAAGATTCAAATTGGATTCCACTAATCGGTAGGGCAACTGTTGAGGATCATGGGGATGTAGCACTTCCCTGCCATTCTCTAGCGAGGATGTTCAGGAAGCCGCCACAGGAGATTGCAGAGCAGATTTGCGCCCTTGTCGAGGCAGATTTGGATTCAATTGCCACCGTCTCATCCATTAGCGGATTCGTAAACGTCAGTGCTAAGCCCGAATGGCTCTCGAAATGCCTTTCTAAACTACTCTCTGATCCAAGACTAGGAATCGGAGTGGAAAAACCACTAACATTTGCTGTCGACTATTCTGCTCCAAACGTGGCTAAGGAGATGCACGTTGGCCATCTTAGATCAACGGTAATCGGCGACTCAATCGTCAGAATGCTGGAGTTCAAGGGACATCAGGTAATTCGCGAAAACCACGTAGGCGACTGGGGCACTCCGTTCGGGATGTTGATTGAGCACCTCCTGGATCTCGGTGAAGATCAGGCTGCAAATGAGTTGGGGGTTGGCGATCTCGACTCATTCTACAAACAGGCTAGAACCAAATTCGTCTCTAATGAAGAGTTTGCAAACCGCTCGAGAAGCCGAGTTGTTCTTCTTCAAGGGGGTGATTCCGAGACCCTCCGTCTCTGGAGGGTTCTCGTAGATGAATCGATGAGGTACTTCAATGAAGTTTACTCGATGCTCGGAGTACTCCTTACAAATCAAGATATCAAGGGAGAGTCTAGCTACCAGGATTTGCTTCCAGAGGTCGTGGATCGACTTATGAGAGAAGGAATTCTGGAGACTAGTGAGGGGGCCGATGTTGTTTTCCCAGGCGGTTGGGTGAATCGTGATGGGGCTCCCCTTCCAATGATAATCAGGAAGGCCGATGGTGGCTACAACTACAGCACATCCGATTTGGCCTGTATTATCGATAGGGTGGAGAGGCTAGGCTGTGATGGATTCCTATACGTTGTTGGGACTCCTCAGAAGCAGCACTTTGAGATGGTTTTCCAGGTTGCGAAGCAAGCTGGATTCATGAGCCCCTCTCATCAAGCAATTCACGTCAACTTCGGTTCTGTTTTGGACATCGATGGAAAGGTTCTGAAGAGTAGAGAGGGCGAGGTAATCAAGCTACACGATCTTCTTGATGAAGCAATAAGAAGGGCCGAGTCCGCTATCAATGAGAAGAATCCAGAATTGGTTGACGATGAGAGGTATGATGTCGCCAGAACTGTCGGAATAGGTGCTGTGAAGTATGCAGATCTATCTACAGAGAGGACAAAGGACTACGTTTTTGATTGGGAGAGGATGCTCTCTTTCGATGGCAATACAGCACCTTATCTCCAGTACGCATATGCCAGGATATGTAGCATCTTCAGGAAGTGGGAAGGGGCGAGGGACTCTCTCACATCTGCCGAACTAATTCTCACTCATCCCGAAGAATTGGTCCTGTCTCGTCGTCTGGCCGACTTTCCATCAGCATTGGATGAATCAATTTCGACCTTCAGTCCGCACAAACTCTGCAACCATCTTCATTCGATTGCTTCTTCCTTTGCATCCTTCTATGAGAATTGCAATGTTCTGAAGGGAGAGAGCGAGGAGGTCATCAGAAGCAGACTAGCAATGTGCGATCTCACCGCCCGTGAGCTAAAACTCGGTCTTGGACTAATGGGGATCGGAGTCCCGGAGAGGATGTAAGCCTCAGGTCAGATTGAAAATGAGGAACCCATCGGAAGGCCATGGTTTCTATCGGCGACGAAGCACCAGGGTTCAACCTACTAGATCAGAACAACAATAGCATCAGCCTAGCTGAATTTCAAGGGAAGAGGGTTATACTAGCATTCTTCCCTGCTGCCTTTACAGGCGTTTGCACAGAAGAGATGTGCCAATTCGAACAATCGACTCTTGGCTCAGGGGATTCCGATGTCGATATTTTAGGTATTTGTGCTGATTCTCGATTCACCAATGCTGCGTTTGCTGAGAAGAATGAAATCTCATTTCCAATTCTCTCAGATTACACTCGTTCTACAATTGAGGCATACAGTGTCGCATTGCATGACTTTGCAGGAATGCCAGGTTATATTGCCAGCGAGAGAGCAGTTTTCATTGTGGACGAGCAGGGGGATGTGATGTGGAAGTGGATTGGTGAGAATCCAGGTGTTCAGCCCAACTATGATGAGGTAATGGCCGCATCCGAGGCGTGAAAATTAGCCCCAAGCAAGATGACGGACCAGAGAACCGTAGATTACCCCAGAAACCATCAGACTCTCCTCATTGAATCTGTCCATGCTATCCAAATAGGTGTGATATTCGGAGGATCCAGAGCCATAGCACATCATAGCTAAGCCAAACTTCTCCTCGTTGTCTTGGTGAATCTCAAAAACGAATGGGGCATGATCGGAGTTGTATGGCATCTGTTCAGAATCAATCTCTCTTACGCTAATGCTGTACTTTTCGAACAGGTCCGGGTATGATGAGGCAAACTCTCCGACCAAGCGCTCGATGTGTTTTACATCCGTTGCACTGTTCCCCTGCAGGGTCAACCCAGAGTTCCTCTCGGCATCGACGTGATTCATATCTAGGTTGATGTATAGTCTGAGATTTTCCTCTAGCAATCCTCGATGCTTGTCAACCCATTCTGAGGATCCCCACAGGCCTTCCTCCTCTCCACCCCAAGTGCAGAAGTAAATTGTCATCTCGGGATCCCCAAGTTCTGATTGCAGTAAACCGAACTGTCTTGCCATCTCCATTACAGTTGCAGTCCCTGCCGTGTTGTCGACAGCACCTTGTCCGTTGTACACAGTATCATGATGGGCTCCAATGATAATCAACTCCTCAGTTTCTCCTTCTATAATACCGCAAGGGACATGGATGTTGCCATTGTTCTGATTGTCCACATCTACCCTGAATTCCAACATCCCCTCTGAGTCGACAACCTGGTCCAAGATAGCTTCACCAACACTCTTCGACACCATCACGAAGCCGATGTCATAGGGCCTTTCCTCAAACTGTGTGATGTCCAGTGATTTTGAGTATGGCACGCAATCTCCTACCACTAACTCGTCACAATTCTGCCTAGAATTGACGGTAATCAGGCCTCTGAGACCATTTTCTTGTGCTCTCTTCATCAGTATCGTGTTGCTCTCAGTTCCCGGCTGGTCATCTCCTCCATCCAATAGCCAGACTAATCCAACACCATTACTGGCCGAACTCCAGTCCTGTGTTTCATTCCCCATCCCCAGGTCAATCACATGGACATCACTGCTTGCTGGGATGTTCACACTGCCGCTGTATCCCTGAACGACAAATTCGACCCTATGCTCGAACTGCACCTCGTCCTTGTCTATGTCGGCAATGGAACATGGGGTTGGGCCTCCGAATATCCCACCTACGTTACCAGGTTGGCAAATCATCAGTTCGAATGTGTTGCCCATGTAGTAGAGGGGGACATCGAACTCCTCGAGAGTAGAGGGCAATCCGCTATTCGTGAAATTTGTCTTAATTGACTGCGCGGTATTCTCCTCTTCCACGGTACCCGACAGGCGACCTCCCCATTCGGGATTACCAAGATCCACCAATCCCTGTGCATAGGCTCTAGTTTGATTGGAATCGAAGTCAATTAGTTCGTAGTCCTGGCCTCCTTTGATCCACTTTGCGAGATTATCACCAAACAACATCCCCCCTCCAGCGGCACCAAGGACAATCATCCCCGCTACGAAAATTGTAGAAGTCGGTTTTCGAAAACTAGGTGGCCATTCGGTCATGCTATGCAATTGAACTATTTCCACCACTATTGAACCCATTCCAGACGAGGTCATGCCGAGCATCAATCTTCAGCACTGACCTCTTCGCCCGTCCATCTTTTTCCCAAGGAGTGTTCAATGTCCAACTGATCTAGGATTCTAGCTACCACGAAGTCTACCAAATCCTCAATATTTCTGGGGGAGTGATAGAATCCAGGACTCGCGGGAAGGATGACTGCCCCCCACTCGGACAGATTGTACATCGCTTTCAAATGAGGGGTTGAGCACGGGGTCTCCCTTGGAACAATGATCAGCTTTCGCCTCTCTTTCATGGCCACCAAAGCACTCCTCGTCGCAAGGTTGTCACTTATTCCAGCTGCGATTTTGCCCATGGTTGTTCCACTTGCAGGGCAAATCACATACGCATCGAACCTAGCAGAACCGGAAGCGGCTCTAGCAGCAAGGTTTGCATTGTCTTCGAGAGTCACACCTTCTCTGGCAGCCAACTCGCTCGGAGTTATTCCACATTCCAGATCGAGATTTATTGCTCCAGCGCTGGTGACGATCAGGTTCACTGTCCATCCATGTTTGGTCAGAGCTTCAACCAGTCTGACGCAGTACTGCGCCCCGGATGCCCCCGTTAGTGCAACGACCGCCTCAGGCATGACATCACTGTACCCCCCACTCCCTTCAATGGTTTCCCACTCTCAGAGGGACTGCTTTAGGCACTCCGCAAGGAATTCATACTCTTCGACACTGTTGTAAAGTTGTGCTGATATCCTGATGTATCTCCTGCTATGATGCCTCCATGGGAAAACAGGTACTTGGATCCCGAACTCATCTAGAAGGTAGTTGTGATACGGGTCCCCTTCCATGCTCATGGGGCCCACCTCCCCCTCCCCTGGCATCTCTACTGATGCTATTGAGGAAACCAATGAACTCGGAACTGGTTCGGTTGTTCCAAGTGCCTCACAGAGGATCTTTCTTCCCTCAAGGGCTAGTGACCTGTTTCTTTCCATTATTGTCGGCCATCCTCCTTCCACAAGTCCTTCTAGGAAATCAATTGCTAGCGGGATACATAGCCAAGGTGTAGGATCTTGAGTCCCAGGCCATCCAAATTCGAACTCGAATTTCTCTTGGTCAGTCCCCTCGAAACTTGCACCATGACTGATGCTAAGAGGTCTCACCATCTTCTTGCGATCGGTTCGGATGTGAAGGAAAGCAGAGCCTTTCGGCGTGCAGAGCCATTTGTGGCAATTACCTGTACAGTAGGCTGCATCTATCTCTCTCAGATCCAAAGGGACAATTCCCGGGCCATGTGCTGCATCAAGTAGGACATCAACATCCCCTTTCTGCAAGCTATCAACAAGCTTCTCAAACGGCATCCTCAGTCCAGTGGCGCTGGTCACAGTGTCGATAAGTGCTAGAACGGTTCGTTTTGTTACAGCACTCATCACCAGATCAAATATTTCCTCATCATTCTCCACTCTGAATGGGATGTCCACCACTACTGTCTTCGCGCCTGCTCTCTTTGTAACAAAGTTGACCGCATTCCAGCATGCCTGGTAGCTGTGATTGGTTACGATAATCTCATCCTCTGGCATGAGGTCAAGGCTCCTGAGTACTGTATTCACTCCTTCTGTGGTATTCTTCACGAAGACCATCCCTTCTGGTTCGGCATTCATGAATTCTGCAAGCCTTCTAATTGAGGAATGCATCAGTGCGATATAGTCTCTTTCAAAGAATCTGACCGGATCGCGCTCAATCATGCCCCTGAGCCTTGTTTGCTCTTCAAGGATGGTAATTGGTGTGGCTCCGAAGGAGCCGTGATTCAGAAAACAAGTGTTCTCGGACAGCATCCAGTGTTCCGCAAATTTACTCCTTACTGGCCTATTCACACTAACATCTCCGGGCTCCAATCCACAGGCCCTATTGGCACTCTTCCAAGATTCTCCTCGCAAGTAAGGATCAGGCTCTTCTCTATCCTATCGACATCTAGGAGAAGACCTTCATTGTCGTTCACATAACCCAGTTGTGAAAGGCTAGTATGTATGCCCGATTCAATGCCGCAGCACTCCAATTTCTCAACCCTATTTTCAGGAGTATCTATGTTGATGGACATCCCATGGCGACTAACCCAGTGCAAGAAAGAGAGCCCGATTGAGCAAATCTTGTGACCATCAACCCAGGCGCCCTGCATTGTCTGGTTCTTGTAAGCCGAAATTCCGCATTCCGATAGGGCTGCTATCGCCCAGTCTTCTAGTCTCCCAATCACCCCTCTAATGCTCTGTTCCTCAATTTCCCATTTCACAATTGGATATGCGACAAGCTGTCCAGGACCATGCCAAGTAATGCCTCCCCCCCTGTCTGTGAGAGAAGTCGGGTATCCCTTCACGATGACGTTGTCACGGACCGCCTTGGGTCCAATTGTCACCACTTCTGGGTGCTGGACGAATATCAGAGTGTCCCCAATGTCGCCCGCTATCCTCTTTTTTTGTAGATCCTTCATAGTCTGGGCCATTACTTGATAATCAACTACTCCGCATCGTAGAACGTTTATTCCGTCCATTCAATCACTCAACTGATGTGAATGGCATGGCCAAGGGTCTTGAGTACACTCTCATGGAATGCCTCAGACATCGTGGGATGGGCATGAACCGTTCCAGCCACGTCCTCCAGAAGCGCTCCCATTTCGAGAGCCAATACGAATTCTGAGTGAAGTTCGGCTACATGGCTGCCTACAGCTTGAACTCCAAGAATTACATGATCAGATTCCCTTGCTGTGACTCGAATGAAACCCCCCGTCTTTTCTGCTTCTAGGCTCAATGCCCTGGCATTAGCCGCAAGCGGGAATTTGCCCACTATGATCTCCTCGCCTCTTTCCTTTGCTTCATCTGGAGTCAGTCCGACTGAAACGATCTCAGGCTCAGTGAAGATAATCGCTGGGATGGCAACTTTGTCGAATTCACGCTTGTGTCCTGCGATAATCTCTGCTACCATCTCCCCCTCTGCACTAGCCTTGTGCGCCAGCATAGGCTCACCTGAGACATCACCAATGGCAAACACCCCGGGGACCGATGTTCTGCATTGCCTGTCCGTTCTGATGAAACGCCCTGAGCCATCCATCCTTACTCCGGTGTTTTCTAGCCCCCATCCCTTAGTATTGGGCTTCCTTCCCACTGTGACTAGGACCTTGTCCACCTTCACCTTGTGCTCCGAGCCTTCTTTCTCAAAGGTCAACTCAACCTTTCTTGACGCGCCCTTGCCTTTGATTTCTACACCTCTTGCCAAGGAGTCAGTATGGATCGCCACCTTGTGCTTCTTTAGCCACAGTTCCAGTGGTCTCCTGATTTCCTTGTCCATTATTGCCAATACGCTGCTCATGCCCTCAACGACAGTTACTTCAGTTCCAAGTTTTGCAAGCGCGCAACCCAATTCGAGGCCAATATAACCCCCTCCAACAATTGCTACGCTCTTTGGGAGCATATCCAGGTCCAACGCACCAGTCGAGGAGAGCACGAACTCCTCGTCACATGGCATGAATGGCAAATCTATGTGACTAGAACCAGTAGCGATTATGACATTCTCTGCTTCTATTTTTACACTGTCTCCACCATTGTCGACAGTGCAACTCTTGGGGCCATCGAAACTGGCCCATCCTTTGATCAAATCCGCTCCAGCGACTTTCAGAAGACCCTCGACACCCTTGTTCAGCCTGTCTACAATTGAATCCTTCCAAGACACCAGTGCACCCATGTCAACCTCCGCCTCGCCACTCACAGTTAGGCCCATGTGGCCCCCCTCTACAGAATGCTGGCGTAGAGACTCGAACCTATCTGCAGCGTGAATGATTGCCTTGCTAGGTATGCACCCCCTAATCAGGCATGTCCCACCCGCCTTGTCACCCTCAACTACAATTGTATCTAGACCTAGCTGCGCTGACCTGATTCCCGCTACGTAACCACCCGGGCCAGCTCCAACTACCAAGACTTGGCACTTGCGTAATTCGGCCATTTTAGCTCCTCACATGAAAATGAGTGCTGGAGTTTCCAGCATTCTCTTGAGGTCTTGTATTAGGGATGCCCCGTTCGCACCATCTACCACTCTGTGGTCAAAGGCACTTGATAGGTTCATGATTCTACGAACTACTATATCCCCATTCCTGACAACGGGCATCTCTCTCGCCTTGTGGACGCCTAGGATGGAAACCTCTGGGTGATTGATGATTGGTGTTGCGCCCAAGCCACCCTCGCGTCCCAGACTTGTGATTGTGAAAGTGGAACCGGTTAACTCGTCCAGGCTTGCGCTTCCATCTCTTGCAGAACCAGATACTCTCTGCATTTCTGATGCAGTGTTCCAGATGTCCATGGCCTCAACGTGCTTCACCACTGGGACATACAGGCCCCGTTCGGTCTGAGTAGCAATTCCTAGGTTCACTGCTCCCTGTCGGTTCACCACGCCTCCTTCGTCATCGAAGTGGGCATTACATTCGGGATGATCTGGCATGATCTTTGCAAGAGCCAGCATGATGAATGGAAGATATGTCAACTTCGGCTGTGTTTCGTCCTTTGTTGAGTTCAGAACCTGCCTCAACGACTCTAATTCCGTAATATCCACCTCTTCAAAATATGAGAAGTGAGGTATCCTACTCTTGGAGAGGCTCATTTGCTCCGATATCTTCCTCCTCAATCCGACAACCTTCACCGGCGTCACTTCGGTCCTTTTCACTGAGTAGGCCATCGGTGGAGCTCCAGAAATTGCACCTCCTGCAGCGATGAAGGCATCCAAATCAGCGTGTCTGACCCTTCCAGCGGGGCCCGAGCCTCTAACATTGGATAGATCAACATTATTTTCCCTAGCACGCTTCCTTACTGCAGGACTCGCAAGGACTCGTCCGGTGACGTCTTGCATCGGCGCCACAGGGATCGGAGTCTTGGGAGCAGCAGGAGTCGGCGCCTCAGAAGTCGTAGTCTCTGGGGCGGGAGTTGGAGCTGTAGGCTTGACTTCCTTTTCCGTACCCTTTTCTTCCTCCTCGGATACTTCTCCTCCTTCGGAGTCAATCTCCAAGAGAGTCGTTCCCACTGCAATCATGTCCCCAACCCCTCCGCTGAGTGAACTGATTACCCCACTGGATGGAGAAGGTATAGTGACTGTTGCCTTATCTGTCATAACATCCACAATAGGGTCGTCCTCGGATACTGATTCTCCAACCGAAACGTGCCATTGGACTACCTCTCCTTCTACTACTCCCTCTCCGATGTCCGGCAACTTAAACACGAATTTTCCCATTCTAATCCTCCTGTGTTTTTGCTATTGCCGCCGCGATTCTAGATGGCCCGGGCATGTATTCCCATTCAGTAGTATGGGGGAACGGAGTATCCCAACCGGCAACCCTCTCAATGGGGGTCTCAAGGTGATAGAAGCACCTCTCTTGGATGGACGCTGCCATTTCCGCACCGAAACCACTCGTCTTGGGAGCTTCGTGGAC
>Ga0302120_10000573_pt1 | contig 16703 bp, 17 predicted proteins | sample AG5_Bottom_MG_FD_203118 | JGI IMG/M metagenome (GOLD analysis project Ga0302120, IMG submission 203118) | Marine microbial communities from Western Arctic Ocean, Canada - AG5_Bottom | ecosystem: Environmental > Aquatic > Marine > Oceanic | place: Canada: Western Arctic Ocean | collected 2017-10-01 | reverse complement strand
TGATAGGGGAGATGATATTGGCGCTTGCTAAGATTGAAAATTCACCGCCTTTAGGTTTGCCGTTTGCATAGACCGGGCCAAGTGTTTTTGACTTAAAGCCACGCACCGAGCCACTACCACCACCAAAATAGCGCTTATAGAAAGGCAAGGCTTCACCACCATAGCCCGTTGCTACACCAAGGTCGCCGGTGAGTTTTAGTGTCAGGTTGTTGTTAAGCTGTTTGTAACTTCTGTGATTCGCATCAATTTTGATGTATTGGTAGTCACCCAAAGGCAGTCCTAAGTCAATATTAAAGGTGTTGCTTTTGCCTTCTGTGGGGTACATGTAATGATTTAGTGTGTTCTCACTCCAATTAAGGTTAAGCTTAATTTCATTTCGACTGTCATAAGCACACTGTGCCGACTCATAACCAGTGCCGGCGAAAGTTGAGCCACAAGCAATGCTGTTCTTTGAGTATTGCAGCTTGGCATTAAGGCGAGCATTTTCCGTAAGCGGCACGCCATAGCCAAGACTGAATCCTTTGGAGTTAATCTGATAAGAGTCCTGAGAGACTTGATTATCATCAATTGAGCTCACAAACACGCCGTAATTAATACTGTGTTTTTCATTGTTGAAGTAAGGATTTTCAAAGTAAAAGCTGAGCTTTTTAAAGGTTTCTGAGTATTTTAGCTCGGCATTGAGTGTGTTGCCAGAGCCTAGGAAGTTCTTCTCTCTGATTCCGGCATTAAAAGATATGCCGAAGCTTTGGCTGTGAGATAGGCCTGCGCTGAGTGCACCAGTTTTGGTTTCTTGCACCATAAAATTTAAGTCAATTTTATCCGGCATGTCCGCAAGTCTTGAGGTTTGCAGAGTGACGTTGGAAAAGAACCCGAGCCTTCTAAGTTTATTAAGGGAGTCGCTGATAACACTGGCCGAATAAAGGCCGCCCTCAGAAAGTCCTATTTCTCGACGAATTACCTCATCATGAGTTCTGGTGTTGCCGGTGATGGTAATTCTATTAATATAAGCTTTTTTGTTTAATGTGATGCTTACATCAAGGTGGACACTGTTTGACGCTGAGCCCTCCTCAGTAATTGGATTGACATCGACATGTGCATAACCTTGATCGGCATACAGGTAGTTAATTTTTTGGATACTATTGACCAATTGCTGTCTATCAAAAATCGCACCCGAATTGAGTGAGAATAACGCAAGCAAATCATCGGCTGATTGATTGCCTAAATTACCACTAAAGGTAAGATTGCCTAAAGTATATTGAGAGCCTTCAGTTACTTCTATTGCAATATTGATAGTCTCTTTATCGTCAGACAAACTGGTGTTTACACTGCTAACTGAAAAATCAAGGTAGCCATTGTTTGAGTAAAGATTACGCAATTTTTCCAGACCTTTGTTGAGTGCTTTGTCCGTATAGCGATCTTTGTCAGTAAAGAAGTTGACAATAAAATTACCAGCAACGCCAATATCAAATAAATCCAATAGCTCGTCTTCAGGGAAGGCAGCAGAGCCATTGATGCTCATTGAGCCAATTTTTGCTCTTTTTCCCTCTGTAATCACAAGTTCAATACCAATTCTGTTTTGAAGGTCTAAGTCAATATTTTGCTCAATCTCAATGTTGTAAAAGCCTTCGGCAGTGTACATTGCCTTGAATGCAGATATCGCTTCAAAAAGACCTCTTTTGTTGTAGACCTCACCAGAACTTAGGCCAAAAGCGCCCAATGTGGAATTAACTGTGCTGCTGTTTAATACTTTACCTGAGTAGTTCAGTACGTCAATATATTTGATGTGTGCATTTTCGACGAGGGCAACGTAAACCGTGTCACTCTCAATGGAGACGACGACGTCGCTAAAAAAGCCAGTAGCGAACAGTGTTTTAATAATTTGATCGGAGGTTTTACCGGTGATTTCATCTCCAGCGCCTACAGGAAGATAGCTTAAGACGGTGCTATTTGGGATAATGTCAAGCCCCGAAAGTTCAATGTTTTTAATTGGGGTGGCGCCAACTTGAATCGAGAAAAGCAGGCCAATAATAATACTAATTTGAATAATTTTATTTTTCATGGTTGTTGTCAACAATTGTCAAATTTTGGGCTCATTATATACTCGAATGAAGTTAATAAGTGATTTGAGCCGAAGATAATTTTAACAAAATCTAGCGTCAGATAGGGAATCTGGCACATTTTTTGTGATGATTTTGAGGGTAGATGAGTGAGTTAATGTCTACTTGGATGACAATCTCTGAGAGACTTTTTGTAAGTATTCACGCCAAAGCTGCTCTTGGTTGAGTGCCAAGTGATGCAAATATGACCACGAATAGATGCCGGTATCGTGGCCATCGTCAAAATGTAATACAACGGCGTAATTGCCCATAGGGCGTACGTTTTGTATTAACACACTCTCTTTATTGAGTTGCAACACTGCATCTTCTGGTTTGTGACCCTGGACTTCGGCCGAGGGTGAGTTAACCCGTAGAAATTCACTTGATAGAGGATAGTCATGATCCTCAAAAGAGACGGTTAACGTGTTTTTTTTCTTGTTAAGGTTAATACTGCTTGGTGTGATCATATGAAAATGTGGTGATGAGTTTTATTAAGACATTATAGAAATATAGAATGCGCATGTCGTTAAAATATCGCTATGGTTTATTTTACGAAAATGCAAGGCCTTGGTAACGATTTTATTGTTATTGACAATACTCAAGGCAATGTTTGTCTCTCCTGTGAAGAAATTCGAGATCTGGCTGATCGAAAATTTGGCATTGGCTTTGATCAATTGCTCATGGTTGAGCCTGCTATCAGCACGGGTATTGATTTTCAATACACAATTTTTAACTCCGACGGCTCGGAAGTGTCTCAATGTGGCAATGGCGCAAGGTGTTTTGCGCGTTATGTGGTTGAGAAGGATTTGATCAACAGCAGGAAAATTACGGTGGAGACCCGCGCTGGTGTTATGACCCTTGAAGTAAATCGTGACAACACCGTAAAGGTCAATATGGGTGGGCCCATATTTGACCCTGTAGCGGTGCCAATTTCTGCTCCAAAAATGGCAAAAGAATACAGTGTTGAGGGGTTTTCTATGGGCGCTCTATCGATGGGAAATCCACACGCTGTTATTATATCGGATAGCTTTAATGATAGTGATATTAAGACTATTGGGACCAAGATACAAAATACCGATTTTTTCCCTGAAAGTGCCAATGTTGGCTTTATGATTGTTATTAACAGAGCTGAAATCAACCTGCGTGTTTATGAGCGTGGAGTTGGCGAAACTCTGGCTTGTGGTTCCGGTGCTGCAGCCGCTGTTGTACATGGTCAACAAATGGGTTTGTTGGATGAAATAGTAACGGTTCATTTGACCGGTGGCGATGCTGTGATTGAGCATCAAGTTGATGGTGATGTTTACTTGTCAGGCCCTGCTGAGTTTGTTTTTGAAGGGGCGATCAAGCTTAGAAGTGATAATTTTTAGTTGACTTCGATACTGCGTACAGAAGTTGATTTGTGAGTTGCAACGTTAATCGCACTGAGATGCTCCCCCCAAACACAGCCGTGGTCTAAAGGGTGGATATAATCCACGCAAATACCACTTAAATTTGACCAGTGGCCAAATAATATATTGGTATTTTTTAGCACTCGATTTTCGTGCATAAACCAAGCCTTGTAGTTGTTTGGCGCTTGATCGACGTTCATTTTATGCTCAAATTCTAACTCACCATCCGCCTTGCAGAAACGCATTCGCATCATTGCGTTGATGGCGTATCGACAAATCTCCTCCTCGTTTAGGCAGCCTAACTCCTTAGCAGGCTCGTTGCCGTACATCACGCTGAGAAATTGACCAACATCACCACCTTGTAAGTGGCTCTCAACCAATTTATTCTGTTTCAGTGCCTTTTCCTTACTCCATTGTGGTGGAATGCCTGCATGCACCAATAAAGCGTTATTTTGCTCAATCAATAGTGGTCTTGTGAGTAAGTAGTCAAGTAGTGCGTTCTTATCGGGGGCATCCAGTATGTCGTGAAAAGTGTCTTTTCGATTTGGGCGGTGTGGCGTTAGTGCGCAAACCAATAAATGAAAGTCATGATTTCCAAGAACCATTTGAGCGTTGTCTTTTAGTGATTTTATAAACCGCAGTGTTTCTAAAGACTTGTTTCCACGATTAACAACATCGCCTAAAAAAAACAGACGGTCGCGGTCGGCAGTAAAGTTGATTTTCTTCAGAAGCAGTTGAAGGGTGTCAAAACAACCCTGAACATCTCCGATAGCGTAATCCATGCGAGGCCTTGTAGGTGAGTGCCTAGTGAAGCGTGTAGGGCTTGCTGAGAACAAACTCTGGGATGATGGCTTCGAAACGCTGCCCATCGTCGTTAATCATTCCGTAAGCGCCTTTCATTGAGCCAGTTTCGGTATTAATAACGGCACCCGAACTGTACTCGAAACTCTCTCCAGGTGAGAGATGCGGTTGTAAGCCAATAACACCTTCGCCAACAACCTCCTCTATAAGGCCAGATTCATCCTCTATTAGCCAGCGTCTTGTTCTTAATTGAGCGCCGCTATTGCCTTTGTTGGTGATTGTAATAGTGTAAGCATAGGCGTACTGACCATTAGGAATATTTGATTGGTTTGGTAGGTAGGTGACCTCTACATCAATGTCAATTTTGTTTTGCATAGTCTCTGGTTAGGTTAATAAATTCATCAACACTAAGCATTTCTGCTCGACGGGATAAATCGATGTCGGTTTGCTCTTGGCTGAGAATTGATTTTAAACAATTTTTGAGAGTTTTTCTACGTTGTGAAAATGCAGCTTTTACAACTTTTTCTAAAAGTGTTGATTCACTGAGTGCTACATCCACTCTGGGTTTGAAATAGATGATTGCAGATTCTATTTTTGGTTGCGGCTCAAAAGATTCTTTGGGCACAACAAACATCAATTCAACGTCAAAAAAAGCCTGCATCATGACGCTTAGACGGCCATAAACTTTACTGCCATGTGGTGCGACAATTCGGTCAACCACTTCTTTTTGTAGCATGAAGGTCATATCGATAACGTTGCTTCGATGCTTCAGCAAATGAAACAACAAGGGTGAGGAGATATTGTAAGGAAGATTGCCCACAATTCTTGCCTTGTTTTCTAGCTGGCCAAAATCAAATTTAAGCGCATCTGCTTCAATAACGCTGAGCTTTTGGTGATTTTGTGATTCCAGTAACGCAATCAAATCCCGATCAATTTCAATGACTTTTATTGCGTTTAAATTCTCAAGTAATGGCAAGGTTAGCGCGCCTTTGCCGGGACCAATTTCGATAAGGTTGTCTTTTGCTCTGGGAGCAATGGTGGCGACAATTCTCTCAATGATTTGAGAGTCAATTAAGAAATTTTGCCCAAATCGTTTTCTAGCCTTGTGCTGCATAGTCACTCAATGTGTTGAAGTAAGATAGGGCGGTATGAAAGCTACCTAAACTAATATTGCCCGTGCCGGCAAGATCAAGGGCTGTACCGTGATCAACCGAAGTGCGGAAAAAAGGCAAACCCAAGGTAATGTTGGCTGATTTTTTAAAACCTAGTGTTTTCAGTACCGGTAGTCCTTGATCGTGATACATTGCCAAAACCACATCAACACCTGATAGTGAGTCGGGGGTGAAAGCGGTGTCTGCTGGTACCGGACCCGATAAGTTGTAGCCTTTTGCGTTCAATTTTTGAATAACTGGTGAGATGGTTGTGATCTCTTCGTCGCCCAAATGGCCGTCTTCGCCTGCGTGTGGATTTAGACCACAAACCAGAATGCGGGGTTTTTTTATACCAAAATAGCGAAAATCATGATTGATGATTTCAATCACCTGCGTTAAGGAATCTTGAGTGATACTGCTTGAGACCTGACTCAAAGGCAGGTGAGTTGTTGCCAAGGCAACTTTTAGGGTGTCGGTAGCAAGTAACATCACTGTTTTATTGACGTTGCTTAGATTGGCGAAAAATTCGGTATGGCCACTAAATTCGACACCAGCCTCGTTGATAATACCCTTATGAACTGGGCCCGTTAGAAGTCCATCAGCTTCGCCACTTAAACAATGTTTGCCGGCAGTTGTTAGGGATTCAAGTACGTATTCAGAATTATCAGCGTTGAGCACACCCGGAATGGCGTCTGCCTTTGCTGAAATGGGATAAACACTAAGCTCGCCTTGTTTTGATGTTGCTGATTCCGTCAAGCGAATTGACAGGCCAAGTTTTTTTGCTCTTTTTTGTAAAATGTTTGGATCGCAATAAGCGACTATGTTTTGAACTCTTTCTTGTTGTGCGACCATAACTGCTAGGTCTGGGCCGATGCCAGATGGCTCACCGGGTGTAAATGCGATTGACATGTTTTTAGTGTTGATTCTGAATAAGGTCATTATAAAGTTAAGTGCGGTGTATTCTCCGATTAGATTTCACTTGTTATGGCATTTAAAGGGCATTTAAAGGGCAGTTAGAGCCATAAGAATCTCCATGGCAAAAAGTAGCTGATATATAATAAATTTGGAGAAGATAATTATTAATTGTATTGCTATAATTTGTGCTAATTTCGTACCTGCGACATACTGCTGTTATATTGTTTCTGAGTGTGTCGACACACTCAGTGATGGCATCGCTTGGCAGCAAGTCTGGCGCTGATTTTACCAGCGATACTTACACTGTAACCAACGGTAGTTACTCTCACCTCGCTGTACTTGGCGGCACGGTTATTTCGTCAGAAGTTGTTGAACTGAATGCCAATAGTTATTCTCAAGTTGCTGTTGTTAACGGCAATGAAGGTGACTTGTTTGCAAAGGGCTCAATATTAATTGAGTTCGACCAGAAGACGCTACAAAATCAAAGGGCGAACGCTTACAATCAAATCATGCAAACGAGCGAAATGCTTCGTTACGCTCAAGCAAACACAGATACGTTAAGCGCAGAGCAAAGGGTGATTGTCAACAATGCCCAATACCAGCTAAATAAAACGCAAACACAGTTGCGTTTTATTGAATCTCAGTTGCAAAACTCAAACGTTCATGCGCCTTTTAATGGCATGATTATCCGCAAACACGTTTTACCAAGACAGCAAACACAACCTCATCAGTTATTACTAGAATTTTCCAATATAGCGCAACTTCAACTTGAGGTTCGTGTGCCGATTAGGCTGTTATCACAAATCCAGATTGGCGCTTTTTACAAAGTAAAAATTGACACAATTCGTCAAGCCGTTTCTGCAACTGTTGCGCAAATTAAACCCATCACACAAGATTATAGTCACAGTGCTATTGTTTTGTTAAGTCTCCCTGAAGGGGTGCCTGTATTACCCGGTAGTTTTGCTGAATTAGAGTTGCCGATTTCCAATGACGGCAAGCCAGTACCGGTGATCCCAAATGCTGCCATTTCGTGGCACGCAAGCTTGCCTAGTGTTTATGTCGTCAATAACGCAAATCAAGTCGGTCAACGCTTTATAAGATTAGGCGATTCTCTTGATGAAAGAATGATTTTAGTGCTCACTGGCTTAGGGGTTGGTGAGGTGATTCTGAGCAACCCCAAGCAATACTTAACCTTAAATTTGGCTATTTAAGTGGGTAGCGCTAATGAATGAAAACAGCCAAATCATTGATAAAACTTCATTCAACAGCAGCGATGAAAGCCTGAATAAAGGCGTTCACTCGCCTGTTACTTTTGTTCTGTTTATAGGTATTCTCATCATTGGCATTATGAGTTATTTGTCGATACCCAGCGGTCTAGACAAGACCAAGAGTCCACCCATTGTTGATATTGATATTAGCTACCCAGGTGCTTCATCTGATATTTTGTCAAATCTAGCCGTAGCGCCTCTGGAGCGCAGTCTTTCCCACATTACTGGCATCAAACAAATAAGTTCGATAAGCGACAAAAGTCACGCTATCGTTACACTTAAGCTTGGCGAGGTAAGAGATTCCCAAGAAGTATTAAATGCCATACATAAAAATATTGGCAAAGCTCGCGAAGCGCTACCTGAAGGTGCAAAGATAACTGCTGTAAAAGTTGGAAGTGCTTCAGAACGACCATTTGCAATCCTCACCCTTTTTTCCAACTCTCTAGACGATGCCCAGCTTAGAATTATTGCCCTGCAAAGCTTGACAAATTTTGAAGCGCTTGATGGGGTTTCCAATGCCGTCGTTACTGGTGGCAGACAAAGTGCATTTCATGTCGATATATCCCCGACGCGATTGGCGAATTTTGACATTAGTCTAATGATGGTTCTCGAAGCCATTCGAAGTGCGAACGGTAGCAGCAATGTGGGTGACATTGAATACGACGGCAATCAAATAGATATTTATGCGGGTGATTATTTTCGAGGTACTAAGGATATTGCTAATATTGTTGTAACAACAATAAACAACACGCCAGTGACTGTGCGCGATGTAGCGAGTGTTCGTTTTGGCGTCAAAGACACTTCGCAAATGGTTAGTCATTACTCCAAAGAGGCGGTGCTTGGTGCGCAAGCGGTAACAATTGCCTTGTATCAAGACTTGAGTGCTCAAGATGCCTCGCTTAATAAGCGCCTTAATACTCAAATTGCCTCTATGAAGGCAGAAAACCCTTCGAGTCAAGTTGGTATTGTGTTGACAAGAAACACGTTGTCATTGGCTAACAGCATGACGCAATTCTGGCTTACCAAGTTAATTATTTTTATCGGGCTAATTGCTTTTTCAGTTTTATTGGCTTTGGGTTTTAAACGACTCTTAGTTTTTTCTTGTTTGGTATTAATACCATTGTCCATCTCTCTAGCTTTTGCAAGTGCAATCGGTCTTGAACTCTCGAGGGTCAGCATTTTAGGATTGATGATATCAATCGCCCTTTGTTCAGGTCTAATTACTGCTCAATTATTAAGAAGCGAACTAAAGCCAGGTTCCCAGCGCTCTGTTGGCGGCTTAGTGCAACTTGTCAAAGACTCTAGAAAATTGATTTCCATTTCTGGCGTGGTCTTTATTTTGCTTATCTCCCCATTGCTGCTTGTTGATTATCACTCGGTTGTCAATGGCTACTTTTTCCCATTGTTGGTAATGAATGTTATTTTTATTGTTTCCAGTGTTATTGCTTCAATTTACTTTTTGCCGTATTTTGCATTGAAGCTGGTTGATCTTGATCGCTTGGGTGGGTTTTCACTTAAGAACAAGCTCACTGATTGGTTGTTGCGTTATTTTTACCCTGCCAAGTTGTACGGCAGAATATTGCTATTCACCTTGATTGGTGCGACTATTTTTTCGCTTATATTGTTGGCAACCCAAAAAGCGCCAATTAACATGATGTCGGCAGACGATTCAAGTGAATTTGGCTTGATTGTCAGCATGCCTGATGGTGGTGCTTTGCCGATAACCGCAACAGTGCTGAACGCCATGGCATTGAAATTACAAAAAATACCTGAAGTTAAAAGCATTAACTTGTACTCTGGAGCGATCTCTCCAAGCGTTAATAAATCTGAAGTTTGGCGAAATATTTTGCTTGAGTCAAGTGATAGAGGGGAATTGCATTTATTTTTAACCGAGCCATCAACACGCTCTAAAACAAGCGAAGAGATAACCAGAATGGCTCTGGAGTTGATTCGCCCGATTGCTAATAGTGCTGGTGCAACAGTTCTTGTTAACAACATGTTGATTGCTGCGCCACTTTCTCAAAGCTTAGTCGCGGAAGTTTATAGTGAAGACGATATCCTCAGGAGGCAAGCAACTCGAGGCTTAAAGCAATTAATATCTAGAAATCCCTTGGTAGAGAGCGTTCATCACTTTATACGTGACGAACAACCCGTGATTAACTTTAAGGTGGATCGTGAAAAAGCGACGTACTTTGGTGTTAGTCAAGAATCCATCAAACAAGGCCTTTTGCTGGCAATGTCGAGCGCCAAGGTGACGAGTGTGTATTTGAAAAATGCAATTGAGTCGACCGACATTATTATGAGCATTCCACTTAGCAAAAGATCTCAACTGGGCTATTTGTCGCAACTGCCCGTACCTAGCAGTCATGGGTCAATGATTCCTTTGTCTGAGCTCGGTACTTTTGTTTATGCCAAAAACGACGATTTGATTTTTCATAAAAATTTAAAAGAAGTTGAGTACTTATCAGCTCAAATTAAAGGTGCGGAGATAGCCTCTTCGGCGCTTAGTGTAATTGAAAATAACATTGATGACATGCTTGATAGTAACACCATGCTTAATCAGATGTTTCAAAATTCAAATGACAGCTTTAATGACATAAGCCTATCTTGGTCGGGGATATGGACTGAGACGAAGGAGGCATTGAAAAACTATGCGATTGCTTTCGCTGTTTCCATTATTGCCATCTTTATGTTACTGCTTTGGCGCTATGGCAGTTTTCGTATCACCTGCATTATTTTGGCACCCATTGCGTTGTTATTAATTGGAATCGTGCCGGCGCATTGGTTGCTTGGTGTGAGCGTCAGCGCAAGCTCCTTACTGGCTTTTGTTATTTTGTCTGCGCTAGCCATTCATGGCTCGTTGTGCTCTCTGCACCATGCGAGCAAACATTACGCCTCGGGTATGGGATTATTTGATGCCGTTATTGCCGCAAATAGAGCGCAACTTAGGCTCAACACGGTCAGTTTCGTTTCGTTTTTGTCGATCGGCGCTTTGGTTTTGAATGATCCGATTTTCGCAGGTATGGGTGTGAGCTTTCTGTTTGGTGTTGTTGTGGTGGTTTTTGTTAATTTAATTGTGGTACCATTAGGTACGCTCAGTGCAGGCGAGTTGGTTTGGCAAAGTATTCGAATAGATAAGCCACAGATTGGCACAGAAGCAAGAGACTATGTTGTTGAGGAAGCGAATAATCACGCATCGGGTAATAATCGTCAAATGAATAAATCTCAAGGATCCACAAGTCAAAATTCAAACAAAATTGACACCCGTATTTTTTTGAAGAAAGAAGACAAGAGTAAGCTGTGATGTCAAGCAAGCGATCGCTAATAGTTGTTTTATTCTTTCTTTCTTTCAGCGTTACGACTCAAGCCAATTGGTCCCAAGAAATAATTCAAACAGGTAATGTCCAATTCTTAGACTTTAGCGCTCAAGATAACCTAGACCCATTTGCTATTAAGGTTGAAAAACCGGTGATACCAAAGGAGGTCGAGGGGGTGGTTGCATTTGTGAGCCCTAGTATTGGCATAGATCCTATTGCAGCTTGGGCACAATCTTATGGACAGCAGACAACGACCCGTAGCTTTGCAAACTACTACCCAATTGTAATCTATTACCCAGTGCCGGTTTACTACCCAATCTATTATCCGGTCTACACGCCTTACTACTTTAACTAACCAACTCCCCCTGAGCTTGTAGATCTGCGTGATATGAAGACCTAACCATTGGTCCACTCGCCACTTGAGAAAAGCCCATTTCTAGCGCCAACTCTTTGTATTCTGCAAATTGATCGGGATGAACATACTCCTCAACCGCAAGGTGATGCCTGCTGGGTTGCAAGTATTGGCCCAAAGTAAGCATATCAACTTGATGTTGACGTAAGTCTCTAAGCACGTCCAGCACTTGTTTTTTGGTTTCACCAACACCCAACATTAAGCCCGATTTTGTTGTCACTTGCGGGTGTTGTACCTTGAAAGTTTTTAGTAGGTCTAGTGAGTGTTGGTAGTCAGCACCAGGCCTAACCTGAGGATAAAGAAAGGGCACGGTTTCCAGGTTGTGATTAAAAACATCGGGAGGGCAGTCGGTGAATATGTCGAGAGCCTTATCCATTCTTCCTCTGAAATCTGGAGTTAATATTTCAATTTTCACTGACGGTGTTTGCGTTCTGATGGCGTCAATGCAATTTTTAAAGTGTGTGGCGCCACCATCCCTTAAATCGTCACGGTCCACTGAAGTAATAACGACATACTTAAGTGCCATTTTGGCAATAGTGTCCGCTAGGTGACGAGGCTCATCGGTGTCAAGTGCTTTTGGTTTGCCATGGGCAACGTCACAAAATGGGCATCGTCTTGTACAGATCTGACCCATGATCATAAAGGTTGCTGTGCCGTGGGTAAAGCATTCGTTTAGATTTGGGCATTGCGCCTCCTCACAAACAGTAAACAATTCTTGCTTTCTAAGTGTTTGTTTAAGTTGGCTGACTTTTTGAGAGTTGCTGTGTTTAATTCTAATCCAGCTTGGTTTTCTAAGCGGCGTACGACTAGCATCCGGTTTGATTCTTAGTCTTTGGGTTTTTGACTCTCCCTTAAGAGCTTTGATTTCAACGTCTTGTAACATGGTCAATAAGGTGCCTAGTAAGTTGTTTTTTAACGGTATTCAAAAAAATCGTATTATCCGCCAAATCCTGCATTTGTGTAACCTTTAAATTGGCATAACCGCAAGGATTAATGAGACTGAATGGCTTAAGGTCCATATCAATGTTGAGACTAAGGCCGTGGTAAGTCCTACCCTTTTTAATCTTAAGTCCAAGTGCGGCGATTTTGTTTCCATCGACATAGACGCCAGGCGCTCCCGGCTTCCTTTTGGCTTGAATTTTATAATCCAGCAGTAAATCTATAATCGATTGTTCAATAATGGAAACCATTTTTTTAACCCCAATACCCAGCCTTTTGATGTCAATCAAACAATAAATAACTAGCTGACCTGGGCCGTGATAAGTAATTTGGCCGCCACGATCGGAGTGCACAATAGGGATATCAGTTACTGATAAAAGGTGTTCGGCTTTACCCGAAAGTCCTTGAGTTAGTACAGGGTTGTGCTCCACAATCCAGAGTTCGTCTGGCGTACTCTCATCTCTATCCTCAGTAAAAGACACCATGGAGTGCCAACAAGTTTCATAGTCTTGGACCCCCTTATCGCAAACTTTAATCACATGTATTACAATAAGTAGGCCACGGCAGGGCACTTTTGCAGGTCTTCATTGATGGCGTCTAATTGCGCTCGGCTTGTGGCGATAATTCTAACCGTTAGAGAAACATAAGAACCCTTTGAGCTAACCTTTTCTGTTATCTGGTTGTCGTGCAACTGACCTGCGTGTGGCTCTATGATGTCACAGACAGTTCTTTTAAAGTCTTGGGTTTTTTTTCCAAAAATTTTAATCGGAAAATCACAAGGGAAATTAAATATTTCTTCGCTGGAATTACTCATAGAATAAAGTCAACTAGTGAGCAGCTTGCTAAATCTTTATTGATGGCGTTTATTTGCATTCTGCTAGTAGCCACAATACGAATTGTTAATGATGTCATTTTACCCTTGAGTTTTGACGCGATCTGGTGAGCATCAAGTTTGCCAGCGTGTTGTGTGATAACTTCACATGCCTTAGACTCAAATTCACGACGGCTTCTTCCTTCTATTTTGATTATATAATCACAGGGAAAATGCGAGATATTTTCTTTAACATGGCTCATATTCGAGCATTTTACCCCTTTGTTTAAAGGGCACTATAATGATGTAAAATTGACGATTAAAATAATATAAAAACCATGATTCAAGATTTATCACCCGAAGCTTTTAAAGCGACACTAAATAGCGACCGCACCATCCTGATTGATGTTCGCGAAGATTGGGAGTTTGAACTCTGCAGCATAGATGGCGCCCAACTTATGCCAATGAGTACTATTGCGCAGACTTATACCCTGTTAGACAAAAACTCGCATCTGGCCATCTATTGTCATCACGGTGTTCGCTCTCTACGCGTTATTCATTTTCTGCAATCCCAGGGCTATGAAAATCTAATTAACTTGCAAGGCGGTATTGACGCGTGGTCCAGTATGATTGACGATTCTGTTGCTAAATATTAGCGAGTTAAAAAAAGCTTTTTCTCAATTGATTTTTGAATCGACTATAATCATTTTTATTCAAAAACCTCTCAAAAACAAAGGCCTTAAAGATGAATCTTATTGAGCAAATGTTCACCCTCCAGAGCGAACTAAACAACCATACTAATGGCGAAATGTGGGTTAACGGGCTCACCAAAGAAAACCGTCAAATTTCATGGTATCGCTGTATCTATATGGAAGCGGCTGAAGCGATTGATTCCTTTAATTGGAAGCATTGGAAGAATATTAACGTTGAGCCGGATTGGGCCAATATTAAAGTTGAATTGGTGGACATTTGGCATTTTATTATGTCGGAAGCCATTCGAGTCGACGACCAATCTTACGCCACTCAATATGAAGAAATTGATGCCATTGAAAACTTGAATTCAGAGACATTGCTACAAACTCTGGAGAAGATTCTAGCGCTATCGGCGCAAGCAAAAATCGAGAATAACAATAACGCCATTCGCGAAATAATCGATCTATTTTTTATTGCCCTGTCAGGTATTGGTATGGACACAGCAGAGCTTTACAAGCGCTACGTTGTCAAAAATCAATTGAATACATTTAGACAACAAAACGGTTATAAAGACGGCAGTTATATTAAGATTTGGGGCTCGGTTGAGGATAACGTTGTCGCTTTCAATATTATGGATGACAATCCAGGGATCTCGCCCAGCAATCTTTACCGCCAACTTGAGTCGGCTTACGCAAGCCTCAATTAGCCGAAACGTTTAACTTTGCAGTGAATAACAACGCACAAATTCGTTTGACCGAGTACAGCCATGGCGCTGGCTGTGGTTGCAAAATATCGCCAAAACTACTCGATGAAATGCTCAGCGGCAGTAAAACTGACTTTGTTGATGTTAATTTATTGGTAGGTAATGAATCAAAGGACGATGCTGCCGTTTATGATTTGGGCAATGGCGAGGCGCTTATCAGTACAACAGATTTCTTTATGCCCATTGTTGACGATCCGTTTACGTTTGGCAGGATTGCCGGCTGTAATGCTATTAGTGATGTTTATGCGATGGGTGGGCAACCGTTGATGGCAATCGCTATTTTTGGCTGGCCGATTAATAAACTGCCTGCGCACGTTGCCGGCGAAGTAATAGAAGGTGGACGTTCAATTTGTGCCGAGGCCGGCATAGCGCTTGCTGGTGGTCACAGCATTGATTCACCGGAGCCAATTTTCGGTTTATCGGTGTCTGGAAGGGTTGAACTTAAGCATTTAAAAAAGAATTCGGACGCTCGGGTGGGGGATGCGATTTTCATCACTAAGCCGCTTGGTGTGGGGATTTTGTCGACAGCGCAAAAAATGAAGAAAGTCAGCGATGAAGATCATCAAAAGGCCATTGCACACATGACACAACTCAACAGCGTCGGTAGTGAAATTGCAAAAATCGCAGGCGTGAACGCGATTACCGATGTTACTGGTTTTGGCTTAGGAGGGCACTTGGTGGAAGTTTGCCTAGCAAGTCAAGTGAGTGCCAAGCTGTCGTTTGCCACCATTCCACTGCTCGATAACACTGAGTATTACCTTGACTTGGGCTGTATTCCTGGTGGTAGCGAGCGCAACTTTCAAAGCTATGGACATCAATTGGATGAGCTTAAAGAAACACAAAGGGCTATTATTTGCGATCCACAAACTAGTGGTGGATTGCTTATTACGGTTTCTCAGAGCGCTAAAAATTCGGTAAGAAAAATACTTGAACAGCAACAATTGTCGTTTGCTGAAATTGGTGAAATTTGTCCAGTAGAGTCCCAGTTAAAAACCGTTAGCTTTCAATGATGGATTTCCCCATCATTGATGATTATGATGCTTTGTTTGTCAACAATATACCGTTATTAGATACTCGCGCACCCATTGAGTTTTCACGCGGCGCCTTTCCTAATGCCCAACACGCACCGTTAATGACGGATGACGAGCGTGAGCAAGTGGGTACTTGTTACCAAAATACCGGCAAAGAGGCGGCACTTGAACTTGGTCATCAACTGGTTAGCGGGCAAGTTAAAGAGCAAAGACTCGACGTTTGGATGTCGTTCTTTCAAAAGAACCCTAGCGGTATTTTGTATTGTTTTCGCGGTGGTTTGCGCTCACAAATTACACAACGCTGGATTTTTGAGCACTCCGGTATTGCCTGCCCGCGCGTTAAGGGTGGCTACAAAGCAATGCGTCGTTACTTGATTGACGAGCTGGAAGTTCTTAGCGAAAAATTAAATTTTGTTGTTGTTGGCGGGCAAACAGGCGCCGGAAAGACGCTATTATTAAATCGCCTGAGCAACAGTGTTGATTTAGAGGGCTTAGCTAATCACAGAGGCTCTGCTTTTGGTAATGATGTTAATCCACAGCCCACACAAATTAATTTTGAAAATGCCCTGGCGATTGAACTCATAAAAAATAAACATCGTGCATTTATTGCGCTTGAGGACGAGGGTGCAAATATTGGTACGATTCACATTCCAGACGCATTAAAGCTTAAAACGCAAAGTTCAAATCTTGTGGTTTTAAAAGCCTCTGTTGATGAGCGCATTGAGCTTAGTCTAAAAACCTACGTGGCAGATATGCACGATAAGTATTGCGCCCTGGATGCGCAGCTTGGCTTTCAGAGTTTTGCTAATTATTGGCGTGAGAGTCTTGGAAAAATTCGTAGACGCTTAGGTGGTGTCCGCTACCAAGAGCTTTCCAAAATTCTAGAGGATGCGCTTAGTCGATATCACAGCTCAGGCGGTTCAATGCTTTTTTTGCCAATTATTGAAACTCTTTTGGTTGACTATTACGACCCAATGTACGCCTACCAAATCAACAACAAAAGAGATCGAATTGTGTTTGAGGGTAGGGCGGATGAAATCATTGATTTCCTAGGGAGCTCGAAATTTAGCCTCTAACGGCTATTTTGATGTCGCTAGCGGGCCTTGCTTGGCAAGCCA
>Ga0302120_10000571_pt1 | contig 16715 bp, 10 predicted proteins | sample AG5_Bottom_MG_FD_203118 | JGI IMG/M metagenome (GOLD analysis project Ga0302120, IMG submission 203118) | Marine microbial communities from Western Arctic Ocean, Canada - AG5_Bottom | ecosystem: Environmental > Aquatic > Marine > Oceanic | place: Canada: Western Arctic Ocean | collected 2017-10-01 | reverse complement strand
CACAGATTGGGTTTGATCGTTTTGGGGGAAGTTTCACGCTTTGGGATTTTGAGAATCCGATGATGAGCCTTGAGCTGAAAGGTGAAGTGGATCTGGAGAACCTAAAGGATGCCCATGTCCCTGGTTTAGATTCGCTGTTGGTCATTGAAGGGGTGGTACAATTTGAATTCACCACCACGGGGTTGGTTAAGGCCTACACAGATCACAGGCGGAACTATTTTAAGAATGTGGAAATAAATGGTTTTGTTGAAATGGATGACCTGGTAATGCAAGTCGACAGAAGTTCTTTGCCTATGGAAATAGCTGAGGGACGGCTTGTGCTCAGTGACAATGACGTTTTGATCAAGAACCTCAGCGTTGCGGTCGAATCCAGCAACCTTATACTTGACGGTCATTTTCAAAATGCAATTCCGTTCTTGCTCATGGATAATCAAGATCTTTTCATTGATGCACAGTTGTCCTCTGAACTAATTGATTTGAACGAATTACTGCGGGACTACTCGTCTTATTCCCAATCTGATACGGTTTACCAGCTAGAGTTTCCGGAACAGATAAAATTTAATCTTAGGACTGATGTTGAAAGGTTAATTTTCCGAAGATTTGACGCCCGGGATATTAAAGGTGTTTTGAAACTAAAGAATCAGAAGCTAATTGCGAGTAATATAAGGTTCGGGTCTATGAATGGAGTGGTGGATCTAAATGGGCTGATTGATGCCTCAGGAAGTAGTTTATTAGTATCCTGTGACGCTGAAATTCGGGAGATCAATATCAGTAAGATGTTCCAAACTTTTGAAAACTTCGGACAGCAGTATATAACTGGGTCCAACATTAGGGGTATTGGTACAGCTGATTTGCAGTTTGTGTCTGTTTGGGAGAAAGACCTTAAGGTCATTGAGGACAAGATCTACGCAAAAGCGGATATTGAGATCATAAAAGGGGAGCTGATCAACAACAAGTCTCTTCTGGCACTTTCAGATTATATCTCTGTCTCAGAACTTGAGCATGTCCGGTTTTCTACGCTGCACAACCAGATAGAGATCAAGAACCGCAATATACACATTCCAAAAATGGAGATAGCTTCTTCAGTACTTGATATTACTGTGTCGGGGGACCACACTTTTGATCACGAAATTGACTATAATTTCAAGATCTATCTGCCAGAGTTATTGAGTAAAAAGTCAAAAAAGGCAAAGAAGGAAAATGAAGAGTTTGGTGTTGTAGAAGATGACGGGTTAGGATTGTGGTTGTTCCTTTCAATGACGGGCACAGTCCAGGAACCAAGCATCAGGTATGATAAGAAGAGTTATGTTCAGAAAATTGGTGATGATTTGAAAAAAGAAAAACAAACACTCAAAGTGATCCTAAATGAAGAATTTGGCTGGTTTAAGAAAGACACAACGACCAGCACTCAAAAGAAGAAACCTATAAAGAACAACAAGAAGGAGAAGTTTAATGATGACTATTTCATCATTGAGTGGGATGAAGATGCTGAAGATTCGGTCCTTGAAGAGGACGATGACGATTTTTAGATAAATTCACCACCTGTTTAGTTGCAAGCTGAGGCAAATGGTACGTGCGTCCCTGAGCTTGTTAGAAATCACATTCGTACATTCGCAACAATTTGGCACAGATTAATTGCGGCCATTCGTATTTATAAGGTGAATATTTATTCAAAAAAACTGTACTGGAAGGTGGTGCTTCTGGCTATCGCAGTTGTGATAGGTATATCTTCGTTATGGTATACAAGTACCCTCGTGGACAAATTGCAGCATGAGGAGCGAAAGAAGGTGGAGCTGTGGGCGGAAGCTACCAGGGTATTGGCACATAAGCAAAGTGGCGGAGATCTAACATTTGTATTGAAGGTTATCATTGACAACGAAACTGTGCCTGTAATTCTGGCAGACGCGCAAGGCAATGTGCTGTCTTTTGTTAATCTGGATTCTTCTAAGGCGGAACAGCCGCGGTGGCTGTCTGAGCAGTTGGAGATCATGAAGGAGGAAAATGAAGCTATTGAAGTAACAATAGGCGATGATTACTTCCAGTACATCTATTTCAAGAGTTCCACCTTGTTAACACAGCTGAAGTACTTTCCCTACATACAGTTGGGGGTAATTAGTTTGTTCATTTTGGTGGCCTACTTTGCTTTTAGCAGCTCCAGAAAAGCTGAACAGAACCAGGTTTGGATGGGATTGGCCAAAGAGACAGCCCACCAGCTAGGAACACCGCTTTCTTCTATTATGGCATGGCTGGAGGTGCTTCGGACTAAGTCTGTTGATGAAAATACCCTGGATGAATTTGAGAAGGATGTAAAGCGCCTGGAGACGATTACAGAGAGATTTTCAAAGATTGGGTCTACACCTAATCTGGTGCCTATGAGCGTAAATGCAATTCTGGAAGAAGCGGTAGCATACATTAGTAACCGAGTTTCTAAGAAGGTGGAATTCAGTATGGACTTTGAAGAAACGCAAGATGTGTTGGCTCCGCTGAATAAATCATTGTTTGAATGGGTGATTGAAAACGTCTGTAAGAATGCTGTGGATGCAATGAATGGGGTTGGCAAGATCAGTATCAAGGTCTCAGACCGAACACAATTTGTCTATATAGATATTACCGATACAGGCAAGGGTCTCGCAAAAGCGGCGTTTAAAAGAATTTTTGAACCCGGCTTTACGACCAAGAGAAGGGGGTGGGGCCTGGGACTATCATTGTGCAAAAGGATCATTGAAAACTATCACGGCGGGAAGATCTTTGTTAAGAGGTCAGAGGTCAGCAAGGGCACTACATTTCGAGTAGTACTGCGCAAATAAGCTCGTTGCTGTTGTTGCCAGAAAGTAACTTGGCCGCCAATTACCACTCCTTGCAGTACAGCAATTGTTAAACTGGGTGTACTGTCAATGCAATAGCGGCTAATAGTAACTGTACTGGTATTGGCGGTGGTGGCTTTTATAGTCGAATTGGCGGGCCAAGTATTGCTTGCCAATTAGAACTTGATTCTGCCCAACTACTGAACTGTATATCTTTTTTATCGCGTGAAAGTGCTTGCTTGTCGCCTGCAATCTTGGATTAGTCGAAAAATAGGACCTAATCCCCCCCCTAATCGTAAAATACTGAGCAACACTATTTTGCAACAGCGTATGGGAAAACACAACAATAGTTAGAAAATATTATTCCTCTGTTACTAATGCCTGCATTACGAGTGTGTTTCGATTCAATGGTATGGGGAAAGAATTTGTTTGTTAAACCCAACATGGTTGAGTGCTCATTCGGTTGAAGGAATTAATTCAATGAATTTTGGTAAATTGAATCAAATTTTGATTTGTTGTCATTCGGGCGAATTATCCTAAAGTTCGATTGCGGTTAAATATATTATCTAATAAGTGGATCTAAGTTATAGGGTATATTGGTTCACGATTAATACAAAAAGTTATGGCAATTAATAATGATTTGATCAAGCGGTGTCAATTGCACACACTTCAAAGTATAGTGATTTGTGCGATTTGTTTGATGCTGCCAATTAGACTAATGGCTCAAGAAACTCCTGCTATGGACAACGACGATTATAAGTGGAAAATCCCCGGGGCCAAGTACATGGACCCTTCATCATTCTTTTCGCTCCATGGTTATGTGGATGGTGTTCACGGTTCTACTTCTAAAGAGTGGACTTCTCCTAGAAAGGTGGGAATTGGAATGCCGGGACAGGTCCTTGTGCCAAATACCAATAAGTCATCATTCAGCTATGATGCGGCTATATTTATAGGTTCGGAGATGAGTCCAAATACGCGTGTAATGTTGGAAATGCATTTAGTAACAGATCCAAGTGGAACGGGGGCTGCCGGGCCTGGTGGTTTAACATTTGTTTTAACAGAGGGCACAGGATCATGGGACATTCATAAAGAGCTACTAACACTTTCTGCAGGAATATTTTGGCTGCCTTTTGGAACGGTAAATCAAGACTGGCTCGGAGCTCAGAACCTTTTTAGCCTTTTGCCACAGGCATCAGAAGCTATGCCTACTCACTGGAATGAACGTGGATTACGGATTAATGGCATGAAAAAGATTGGGGAGAATTCGGCAGTTAACTACGTAGTTTCAGTAGGAAACGGCTATGAGAGTTGGAGTATAATGGGGCAACGCTCAGTAGATAACAATGAAAATAAATCAGGTACTGGTCGTGTTTCTTTGTATCCTGGATTTAAGGACAACCTGAACGTTGGATTTTCATATTCTTTCGGAGATCTAGGCGCAGCGCTTAATGATCAGATGGACAGCTTAAATTTTATGCGTTATCCTTCCGACTTTAAAGCATATGGTGCTGACCTAACAGCATCAATAAAAAATCTCTCAATTCGAAGTTACTTTATTGCCTCACAACAGATTCTGGATATATCATCTAACAACGTGCAATCTGTAACAGCAAATATTTCCAGAACAGCAAATATTTCCAGAACAGGATGGATGGGTGAGTTGGAATACAAGTTGGATGTTTCGAAGCTTAATATTGGGTTTGAAAACATTAACCCGAAGATACGGTATGACTTTTTGGCGGCAGATGTACTCACTGTAGCGGATGGTGAGACGGAGAATTATCAGAATACTACTTTGAGTTATGGGGTTAACCTATATGTCAACAGCCAGTTTTACATTGCACTGGATTACAACATATGCAATGAAGTAAATTATGACGAATTGGAGAACGATCGATTGATTGCACGCTTAACTGCTAGGTTCTAGGCAAGAGGGCTAAATTTTAGCAGGTGCTCTACATTTGAAATAAATGAGAGAAGTATTTGCGAAAACTGTGGTTATAGAGGGGAGGGAAAGTTATGATGGATATTCCTGTGGAAGTAAACTATTTTAGGAGACATTGCTGGGTTGCTTTATTTTGCGTCTTTTTTCTAATCTTAGAAACTAAGGCTCAGGATAATAATGTCAGGCAAACCTTGTCTGTGTTGCCTTCAGAGATGTATCCAAAAATGATTTCTATGATCCCTGATGGTGAATGGGGAAAGTTGAATGAATGCTTTAAGAAGATGGAACCTTTACTCAGTGCCATAGATCAGGAATTTAACACAGTATATGCAATGCGATTAAATGAAAGCATCATTGGTAGAAATAAGGATGATGCATTGTCCATATTACTTGAAGTTGCTTTATATGGCATAATTAGCCACCTTGATGACGCTATTAATATGGAAAACAGGTCGAAAGTTGGGGTCATAACACGAGTGTCGTTCGCTGAGTTTCTTTCTATTGAGAAACTATTCAAGAAACGCCATTTTAACAGATGCCAGGCGGTTGTGATGTTATTCAGAAGATCATATGCGTCTGCTGGTGATGCAAGAAAATTTGAGAATACAACGAGTGAGCTAATTCTTAGTTTAAAGTATCTGGCTGAGAATAATAGTTAGGATTGGATTTATGATCCATGGTGGTGTGAGTTAGTGTAAGGTTGGATTTTCTGTACTGAAATGAACAGTTTGTCATAGCAGGAATGGATGGTAATAGATGGAGAAACAATGAATACGTCAGATATAAATTCAGGCAATAATCTGTTAAACATACTACAGGTAAAGTACCTTTTGCCTTTTCTGGTCATTGTTGGCCTAATGTTCAGCATATTTATTTGGTTTAGTTTAAGCGAGCAACAAAGATTTCTTGATGGAGAACTTGAAGCTAAAGCGGATGCTCTGTCTTCTCATATTGGAGGGTTGATTAGGCTTGATTTGTTATTGGAAGATACGGTTGCGCTAAACGACAGAATTGCATATCTGCGATTAATAGAAAGAGATTTTGAATCAAGTTCGTTCTATAATTCAGAAAATCAGATAATTGCATCTACTGGAGAGAGGGAGAGATTGCCTGATAAGCTAAATTATACCTCACCTGTCAGCTTTGACAAGGCAGATGAAACGGTTAGTATTTTTACTCCTATGTTTGATAATACAGATTCAAGGATAGGCTATTTCATATTGACCCTTTCCAAAAAACGTGGGCAAGAACTCATTAGGAGTTCATTCTTAAAGCTCCTTGTTATTACGCTTACGTTAATGATTTTAATTACCATTCTAATGGTGTTTATGGTCCAGCGGATAAATTATTTGACACTGGATTTTATTAACGCACGTGAAATTTCTTCTTTGGAGTTAAAGAAAAGCTACACAGAGTTAGAAGTTCAGAATAAATTGATATTGGAGCAGAATGTTGAAAAGGAAACGTTGTTGAAGGAACTACACCACCGGGTTAAAAATAATATGCAGATTATTATTAGCCTGCTTCGTATCCAGTCTAGTGGATTCAAGGATAAACGGTTGGTGAAAGAATTTCAGGAAGCGCAAAACCGAATTTACTCGATGGCTCTTATTCATGAGAAAATGTATCTGTCGGAAGATTTGGCAAGGATAGACCTTTTTGAATATATAAGTTCTTTGGTAACAGATTTGATTAGCACCTATACTACAGATATTCTGGTAAAGACTAATGTTATGGTGCAAGTTGATTGGTTGAGGTTAAAAACGCTTGTGCCTATTGGGTTAATTATTAATGAGGTGGTTTCAAACTCAATGAAGTATGCTTTTGATGAGTGTAGCGACGGAGCCATTATATTAAAACTCACTGAAGAAAATGACTGTTACATTATGCTTATTGGAGATAACGGTTGTGGACTTGGCGATAAGGAGACGATCAATGATGGATTTGGCAGGGAACTAATTGAAACTTTTGTGTCTCAAATAGACGGAGAAGTTAAGATTCTTGATTCTCCTGGAACAATGTATGAGATTACATTTAGAGATGATGATTTGGAAGGTCACCTCCCACACAATTTGCGTTCTTAATTGGCTTTTATGCCGTTATTGGAATCGTGTCCCTTTCAATTACCCGTTTTTATGCCCTCTTTTAACAATCTCCTTCAGGAATGCCTCCTGTGGCTTTTTCTTGCTAAGGTCTTTTTGCTGCCCATTCTGGCGTTTTAATTGTTTTAATGATGAGTTGAGGGCTGTAAAGGAGTCAATCTCATCAACAGAGAAGGATTTCCTGAGCTCATCTTCCTGGTGTTCTATGGAATACCCTAATGACCTAAGCGCATTTGAGGCCACAGATTCAAACAAATGAAGATCAGACTTAGACATTTGCTTCTTGTATTTATTGTAATTATCGGTCAGAATTGGCTTTTTGACATTCTGCCACATCTCGCCTGACCCAGAAGTTTTTTTTGACTCAATGGAGTGATGGTAGAGGTTGAATGACGCTTGAAAAGGAATGTTCAAGCCGGTGCAGATGTCCTTTATCACCTGTTCGGCGTTGTGCAAGAGTGTTTCATAGCTGACCTGAATGTATCGCTCTTTGGGCAGGGTTTTACATAGGTCAATCGCTGACTCTTGATCGGTTTTCCATTTTTGTGCCAGGTGATAAATATGTTTTTCTCCTACCAGGGCTTTTTGAAATGACAGGGCCGTATCCCTACCATCACGGTACAGATAAATATAATAAGGTTCGATGCCCCCTTTTTCCAATTGTTGTGCGAAGTACACATTGTCCATGCTCTTACAACACCAATATTTTGCATTTTTTGAATCGGCAGCAGCTTCATAAACAACACGAAATATTTCCACAAGCGTGGGCGCTTTGCATGCCTGCAATAGTTGTTTTCTATTGAGTACTACATCATCCCAGGCTACAGGGTTGAGCTCTACCCAGGAACACACATCCTCTAACAGGCGCTGAAAGTTCTGTCGGGTGTTCAGATCCCCATAAATAGGAAGCAGGGGGTTAAATGTTAATAAGATATGGGGAGGGTGAGGAGCTACTATATCTTTTAATTGATGTAGCATCAACCTCAATAGATTAGAGCCTGACCGTTGCGTTCCTATAAATTGTATGCCTCGGGATTTCGTCAAAGTTTATGAAATGTGTGTAAAATCAAGAGTCATATAGCATGGATACGGACAGATGGCTTAAAAGGTTGTTGGCATAACTTTCTTGCCATTTTAAGTAGTATTGTTTATCTCCGCTTTATAGGTCCACCTTGCCAGTTATGCCCGTTGAAAACATCATAATAAATAGTTGGCTTTCATGTTTAAAAACGATGATTAGCGTATGCAAACAATAAATAGGGTTAGTCAACTGTTCAAAATAATACTATACCGAGTATGCCGCTAATAACAATAAGGTAGATCAGGTTAATATTGGTAAAAATGGATAAACCCAAAGCTGCCCCCCCCAGCAAGAAGGACTGCCATACCATATCCAGGTCTTTTCCTATAATAAAAGCTGACGACAGGATCATGCCGATTACCACGGCCCTCACACCCTTAAATATGGCCTGAACTGCCGAGGATGATCGTATGGTATCGAAAAACCTGCTGCAATAAATAGTAAGCAATCCCGGGGGTAAAAACATACCCACTGTTGCAACGGCTGCGCCCCACACACCCATCAATTTATACCCTATAAAGGTTGCTGTAATCATAATTGGTCCAGGTGTGATTTGGCCCAGGGCAATGCCATCAGCAAACTCTTGCTGAAGCACCCAATGATAATGCTCCACTATAATTTCCTGCATTACAGGCAGGAAAACGTATCCTCCACCAAATAGGCTGATACTGATTGAGCTAAAAGTGCCCAGAATAGAAAAACTTTGCGATATGCTGCCATCTCCCTCTGGAGACATCAAATTGACCAGCGGTACAATGCCCATGCAGGTTATGATCAGAAGCACAGGCCAGAGTAGCAGCTTAGGGTCAAAACGAATAGCAATAGATTGCTGTGGCATGGAAGGATGGTATACCAAATAGCCCAGGAGCCCCCCTGCTACAAGTACTATGAAGGTGGTCCAAAACCCGCCTGTGAAAAGCAACAATGCTGCGGCAATAAGTGCCATGATCACCTGCCTATAGTCCTTGATATTTTTGCGGGCCATTTTGTACGCAATAGCCACGATGATGGCACATACAACAGGCAGGATCCCTTTGAATGCTAACTTTACCTCCTGAAACTGCCCATATTCAAAATAGAAATGGGAGAGTGTGCAGATCAAGATAAAGGACGGAATTATGACACCCAACATACTGATCAAAGCACCCTTTACGCCCCTTAGCTGATTGCCAATATAGGCGACCGTATTCACTGCGACAGGGCCTGGCAAGACACTGGTTAGGGAAATGCCATCTAGCACAGTTTCATTTTCTATAACCTTATCCCTTTCAGCCAACTGGTTTTGGACCACAGCAATAAGGGACATAAAGCCACCAAATGACGCGGAACCAATTTTGAGAAACGTAGTAAACAAATACCACAGGGAGACTTTATTATTTGCTTTTGTTGACATGTTTAGTTTTTCTCAGTCTTCTTTTTGTTTATGTCAATGGTTTGCCTGATAATCATCCAAAATATGTCATCTTGCTTGTAGCTGTTCGGGGCATTGAATGCCCTAAACTGATGATTGTAGGTAAGTGCAATTGAAAAGTGGTTACTTAACTGGATTGTAGGGCCTAATAATATTCTATTCTGGTCAAAAATGTTGTACACGATTTCATGGCCTGCATTGAAAAAAACCTCATCCCCAACACTCAGTAGTAGCTTTCTGTCTGGATTGGATTGGGACAATTGCATCAGGGGAATATCAATGACGAATTTGTACCTGAACCTGAAATTGAAGCTGTCCTCATTCTGTGCGTTTCCGTCATTGATGTTTGTAAAATAGCGCTCTTCTACTCTGATCAGGTGCGTTAGTGCCAGGTCGCCGTACTTCTGCTTTGTCAAAAACTCCTGCGACCACCTGTATTCCAACTTATTCAGTTTGCTGGCACTGTACACTCCCAGGTGCGCAAACCGAATGGCCAGCCTTATATCAGGGTTGAGGTTATACCCCATACCGGCTCTGACAATGTATTGGGCAGGCTCTTCAAATCCGTATTTGAACCGATAGCCGCCATCACTTAATACGGTCCAATTTTTATCGAGTTTAACCTGGGTAAAATACTGAAACCACTGCTGGTCGGAATACATGACCTCCTTGTCCTGTGCCCTGCCAACAGATGAAACACAGACAAGAAAGAGGCATAGCATTAATGTGTAAGCCTGCATTATTGATGAAGAAACCTGAAATTGCTTGCCGCCTGTTGTTATCAATAGCATTACTCTTTATGCGATTCTTACGTGCCCTGTCTTCATCAGGAGCGTACTACCTCCTCGACTTGAAATACTAGTGGGTGCCTGTTTTAGTGTTGTCTTGCGCAAATGCCCTCTCAACTGTAAGGTTAGTTCCTAAAATAATTTTGACTCCAGTGATGTTGCATTGTTAAAGTTAACATTATCTGGAAATCACTTCCCTAAATTTCAAAATCAGAACGGTACCCGACGATAATTGACTTCACTCTGGTGTCAGCATAGAAGTCTCTGGCTTTTAGGTTGTCTATAAACCCAATATCCTGCAGTTGCAGCGACACATCCCAGGTGTGATAAACAATATTACTCCAGATTGATTTTTCCAGGTGTTGTTTTGCGAACGGGTATAGTGCGACATCAAAAGATATTGCCCTAACTTGCTGTTTGAGGATTTGAGCAGCATCGGTGGGAATTACTTTTTAGTATTCCCTCTTATCTACTAAGAATGCTGCCAGTGGCTATGCTATACACAAAATCCCTGTAGGTGGTGCCATGCCTGTAAGCCCCCAGGCGGTACCTACCCAACAGGGTGCCGGGAAACACATATTGCTTTGGGGATTGGCGTTGCCCGGGTAAACTCCGCAAACACCACCATTTAATTTTACTAACTCCTTAGATTTTAATGTTTTCATTTTCTGTTTTTTTTCAGAAACGTAAAGTTAAACATTTAGTTATTATCTCCAATATTTGCTCAAGCCTGTTGAAAGTCCCTCCATGAATTGGCGTACAAGTTGTCACCTTCCAAGAGTTCCGAGTGAGAACCGGAGGCCTTTATCATTCCGTCCTCTATCACGTATATCCTATCCGTATCTCTCGCTGTCTTTACCCGGTGTGTCACCAGTATGACTCCCATGCTTTCCCTGGCTTTCTGCAGTAGGCCCAGCACAAAGCCCTCTGTATTCCTGTCCATGGCGGAAGTGGCTTCATCCATGAGCAACAATTGTGGCTTCTTGTAGAGAGCACGTGCAAGGGCAACGAGCTGTTGCTGCCCTCCGGAGATGTTCACCCCTTCTTCGCCTAACAGGGTGTCGTAGCCCTGGGGGAAGCTTTCAAAGTATTTGTCAAATCCGTATTCTTTGAAAAAATCAATCATCTCCTGAGGGTTCTTTGGCTCATCGCCCAGGCAAACATTGTTGAGTAAAGGCCCATTGAATATCTTGATGTCCTGGCTGATGACGGCAATGGTATTTCTCCAGTCTGTCACTGCCACATCCTTCCAATCAACGCCATTCACAGAAACAGTTCCATTTTCATAGCCATAGAACTTTTGGAGGATTTGCAGGGCAGTGCTCTTGCCACAGCCGCTTTCTCCCAGCAGGGTAATGATCTCCCCTTTCCTGACATGGAACGATATGTCTTTTAGCAGCTCGCTTCTTCCGGGAAACCTGAAGGAGAGGTTCCTGATCTCCAGAGATTCAAAGGCGCCCATGTTTTCTTTGGGTTTTTCCGTCTCAGGGTTGTATTCCGGGGGAATGGATGTGAATTCAAACATCCTGTCGAAGGCCACTCTGGCCTCCTGAAGCTGTATATTGGTCATCGCCAGGCGCCCGGCCGCCGGCATGAGCATGCCTATCATTTGAAGAATCGCCATCATCTGCCCCAGCTTTAGGGTGTCGTTCATCACCATCAAGGAGCTCAGGGTGATGATGCCCATAACCAGGGTGCTCCCCATAATTTCTGTGGCAAAGTTGAAGCGGATGCGCACCTCTCCCAATACATATACCTTTTCCTGGAAAAAATTATAGATCATTCGGGTGATCTCGGAAAACATACTTTCCTTGTTGGCAACCTTAATAACGCCTACACCCTGTATGGTATCTACATAATTACTTTCATTTTTTGCATAGGCAACCATCACCTCCCTTTGGCTGGTTACAATCCTGTTGTGAAAAACATAGACAATCACAAAATAGGCAGGGATGGACAATAAGGCGATCAAGCCAAGAACCTTTGAATAAAACAATATGAAGCAGCTAGTGATGACAACAAGCAGGACGTCCAGCATCAGGTTGGTGGTAACATAGCTCACCGCTGCTTGTATGCGCATTGTATCATTCAGCCGGGCTACCAATTCCCCGGTCTTTCTGTTGTCAAAAAATGATTTGGGAAGATGCAGCAGCGATCCATAAAAATGGTTGATGATCCTATTGTTGAAGTTCTTGCCCTGTCTGATCAGGAAGGTTTGCCGAACAAAGGAAATACCGGTTTTCACCAATAAAAGAAAAAACAACAGGCTCAATCCAACAGTTAGCTTCAGCTGGTGAGAATTGGGCAGGATATCGTCAATAAGTTTTTGGGAAAAAACAGCTGTTACCATACTTAGGATGGAAATGCCAAAACCCAGCACCAATGTGATGGATAAGATGTTGATGTCATCTTCAACCAATTTCCTGATCCAAAACCATTTTTCGTTCCTTACAGTATCAGTTTCCTTAAAGTTCTTGTTTGGCTTTACAACCAGCAGGGCTTTTGATTGCCAGATCTTCTCCAGGTCGGCCGCGCTGTACAATTCAACACCACTGGCCGGGTTGCTGATGACGAACATGTCGTTTTCATAGCCATAGCATATTACATAGTGCTGCAGACGTTCATCGATGAGTACATGCAGGATGCAGGGAGTTTGCAGCTCTTTCAAGTTGGGAATGTCACCTTCCAGGGCCTCGGGGTCCATGCCTATCTGCTCGGCTGCCTGGTAAAGGCCCAGCATAGTGGTGCCCTGCTTATCGGTACCACTGAGCTCTCTGAGTCGCTCAATACGGGAGTCTCCTCCATGAAACTTAACGAGGGATGCGAGACAGGCAACTCCACAATCGGACTCGTCCTGCTGGCGGATGAAGGAGTTTTGGTATTGCTTGTTCAATTTTTAAAGCGCATTATAGGAGCTGTTATGTTGGCTCCTGGTTCAATTTACTGCTCCACGTGCATCACCTTGTAGACCAGCTGTAGTTTGGTGCTGCCTCTGAAGTACATTGCCAGTTTATGGTATTTGTTGTACGCATAAATACTTGGGGCCACATCAGCTCCAAAAAGGTTCAAAAAAGTGTTTTCGGGATCCCTCAATACCATGATCTGAGGGTATTCGATTAATTTGAAATCATCGGCAAATTGCTGGATGGCTCCGCTTTCTACAGGACTCACCATAATGATCTGGTCTTCTTCAAACCAATCGATATGGCTCACCAGTTGCCTTGTCTCCTCAATGCATTCATCACAGGCTGGGTTAAAATAGACCAGCATCACGGGGACTTCCTTTTTCAGGTCGTCGGGGGTAAAAGTGATTCCATCCATGGTTTGGAAGACAAATGCAGGCATGGGCGTTTGGCTGGACAGTTTCTTCTTGAGGTCCAGCTTGCCCTTGATATTATAACCCATGTAGCCAAGGGCAGAAATGATGATTACGAACAAGGATAGTTTGATTATTTTTTTCATCTGTTTACAGGAGTTAAGCAGGGTGCTAACTTAAGTTAATGCTCAGAAAAACAATAAAAAACATCCATATTAGTAGACCGATGCCATAGGTGCTCAATACCAGATTGAGCGCTTTGTCATAGACCTGTTTGAGGGCCAGCTTTAGGCCATAGGCCAACACCAAAAAGTAGAGAAATTCTGACAGGTTCAATGTTGCCATGGGGTATATAAACCAGCTCTCCAGGGTAGTGGGGTCGAACAATGACAGGAGTGAGAAGGGGTAGAAATATTGGACGTCGTACATCACATTGACGTCAGTAAAAAATGCGAGCCACAACACTCTCATTAGGTTTGTGAAAACAAAAATGATTTCCGCTATGAGCGCAATTTTGAATATTTTTTTGAATCCAATGGCATAATCGGCAAATAAGGTACCAACATTAACACACACGCTGACGAAACTGATCTTAATCAGAAGTACCAGTGGCGCTAATGCGTATCCTACCCAGTGGTATTGGTTCAGTAGCTGCACGTGTCTTTCAATTCTTTCCATTGCTACCCATTCCCCATAAGTCTGGTAGTAGACCTGGTCCGTTAGGACAAATTCATTGTTGATGAACAATGCCAGCATATTTATCAGGCACAAGACTATGAAATATAGCCGTTTGTCGAAATTGACAAGGCTAGCGTATCTTTCTGATTTTAAGTCCATATTGTCAGCATTGCATTAAAGTTCTTATGGTAAAAATGCGGGTGCCTTAGGCAGATTGAAAAAAATAAGGGGTTCCCTCTTCATAAGAAGAACCCCTTGAAAGTTTTGGATGATCGTGGATATTGAGCTCTCACACGTTCTGGCATCAGCAGACTTTACACCTGGCAAACCATTCCGTTAATACCACTTCCTGTATTGGCAAGAACTATAGTAGTAGCCATGCAAAAACCCGGACAATAAATGCCCGACATTTCCTGACCCTGATCAGTTCTATTTATACACGATCCTCCCTGAAAAGCGTCAATTTGATTTACATTCAATTTTTTCATAACAATTATTATTTGTTGTGAATTAAGATTATCTATAAGGCGCAATACACTATATTGGGATTGCTGCTTATGGCACTAACAAAAAGGCAGTGGTTGCAAAACTGGTATGGCAATGGGTCTGGGTTTGCGTTGTCACTTGCGTTGTCGTTTGGACCATTCCATAAGACGCAGTACCCGCCCTCTATTTTGTGCAAATTTTGTGTATCTATTTTTTTCATCAATCGTAATTTATTTGAATAATTATAGGTTTAGGTGGTGTTTGCTATGCCGAGCAATAAATTCTTGAGGCGCTAAAACCAAATAGCTTAGGGCATAAAAAAAGCCTGGACTAATCCAGGCTTTTTTGTTACGAAAACGCAGACTACGGTCCCCATGGGCACGCTTGTCCGTTATTACCACCTCCGTTAATGATAAGTGGAGCACCAAATACTCCTGCATTATATAGTGCAGCTGCAGAAGCAAAGTATCCGTTTAGGTTAGGCAAAAGAGGACCACAACCTGGGTTGATAAGTCCCCAAAATGGAACACCTTGTCCGCCCTTAATATTCTCAATATTTGTTAGGGTTTTCATAATTATAATTAATTGTACATCTTAACATCCTACTCTTATGGCTTTTCGGTTTCGCCTCGTTTTTAGAGTGGTTTCTGAACTCCACTTGGTTTAATACTATCGAAAGTAATAAATAAAATATGGAATATCAAATCAACCATGCTTAAATTGGAAGCTGATAATGAAATAGCAGAGACTTGTGGTTCACTTTATAGTGCCTCCAGTTAGGAATTTACCCGGGATCGATCGTTGCATTGCCATTGGAGCGTGCTGATGACGTGCTGGTTTTGTTAATTTCAAGTCAACAAGTTGGTGCTTCGACAAACTAAATAGATAATCTGCTTTGTCACTTACTAGATGAACCTTATATTCGCAGCCAATTAATTGAACTATTATAAACTAACGAATCTATAGATGAAGAATTTTTTGATATTGATGATGGCTGTGGCCCTGAGCAGTGCAGTATATGCGCAGACATCAAACGCGAATGACGCGGTAGTAGTAGCTAAGTCAAGAACAGCAGTTCAGGCCTCGTGTTTGTCTGGTGCAGGTAATGTGTCAACTTCTGTCTGGCAGGATCTGGATGGAACGTACCACGTGTATTTTTTCAATACATTTACGTGTCCACCTAACCAAATATGCCCTTTGTATTTTCGTATTGCTCCTTTAGCAAACGTTACACTTGATGCTGACTTGAACGTTCTAACAGCGCGTTGCGGGTTTTCGATATCGCTTTTGCAGTAAAATAGGGCGATCAAGATTTGGGCATTTTTGCCCAAAATAACTTCCCTTACGTTGCCAACTAACGATAGATGGGTTATAACGTATGCCTTGAACATTGAGATGGCGTGATATTAAGGATGTGCCTATTGTTTAAGGATGACGGGTCGAGTTCACCTTGTTGATCTTCAAACCCACTGACCATGTAGGGGTAAGCAAGAATTCTGTAAATGGAACTATTGTTTTTGCTACAACAATATTTCCGCCCCATAACTCCTGCCCTTTGATGTTGATACGACAGGTTCATTGCCGGTAACATCAAAATCACTTCCCAGGATGGGTAGGTAGTTGCCAAGTGCAACGCAAGGCTCATTGGGCAGCTCATTGTAGGCAATAAGTCTGATTTTCTAGCTACTTATTTTCTGTGCGACATCCATCATGTGTCCATTGGAGGTTTTGGAAATGAAAGTAAAAATTTTGAGTACTTGCCGATTTCTGACTCTACCCAAATAGTTCCACCGTGAATTTGCATTATTTTCTTGCAATGTGCTAGTCCTATTCCAGTACCTTGATAATTGTTACTGCTTCCTGTTCTGGCAAAGAAATCGAACAATCTGTGATTGTCGTTTTTTGCAATTCCAATCCCATTATCTTCCACACAAAAAATATTATTGTTGCTATCCTGCTGTCCAGTTATCTTAATGGTGCTTTTCCCTTCTTTTGAATATTTGATTGCGTTGCTGATAAGATTTTGAAAAAGCGCCCTTATTTTTACAAGATCACCGTTAATTTTGGGGAGGCTGTCGGAAACGTCAATTGTAACGTTTGATTA
>Ga0302120_10000568_pt1 | contig 16764 bp, 13 predicted proteins | sample AG5_Bottom_MG_FD_203118 | JGI IMG/M metagenome (GOLD analysis project Ga0302120, IMG submission 203118) | Marine microbial communities from Western Arctic Ocean, Canada - AG5_Bottom | ecosystem: Environmental > Aquatic > Marine > Oceanic | place: Canada: Western Arctic Ocean | collected 2017-10-01 | reverse complement strand
AAGAACAGATAAGCAATGAAACAGAGCCAGCAGCGATCAAGGTACACCCTAACCCTGCACGGCTCCATATACAGATCAACAACTTGCCAGATGATGCAAACAAAGAATATCAAGTTTGTGACTTTACCGGACGTATTGTATTGGAAGGAACACTCAATCAGAGCAGAATAGTGGATATAGGTGCGCTGGGAAGCGGTGCCTACATTATTACGCTGCGAAAAAAAGACACCATGCTAAGAGCCAAATTTATAAAGCTCTAGACAGGCACCTGGCTCATCAACGCCTCGATCTCATCTGCTTCTATCGGAATGTCGCCCATGAGATCCACGGGTCCGTTTTCAGTAACCAGAATGTCATTTTCCAATCTGATGCCCAGGTTTTCCTCCCGGATGTAGATTCCTGGTTCACAGGTGAAGACATTTCCTGCTTCAATCGGCTTGTCCCAATTGCCTACATCGTGCACATCCAGGCCAAGAAAATGGGAGGTCCCGTGCATGAAGTATTTCTTGTACGCTGGCAGCTCTGCGTTTTGCGACTTGATGTCGTCCATCGTGATCAATCCTAAATCAACCAGCTCCTTCTCCATCAACGACCCAACTGCTACATGGTAATCTTTCAAGATTGTACCTGGAACGAGCAACTGAGTTGCCGCCTTCATCACCGTCAACACGGCATCATACACAGCACGCTGCCTGGTAGTGAACCTGCCATTTACAGGTACACTCCTGGTCATGTCTGAGGCATAATTGGCATACTCCGCACCGAAATCCATCAATATTACATCTCCATCCTCACACTTCTGATTGTTGTCAACGTAGTGAAGCACACAAGCGTTAAAGCCGGAGGCGATGATGGGCGAATAGGCATGGCCGGAAGAGCGGTTGCACAAGAACTCGTGCATGATCTCAGCTTCAATTTCGTACTCCATAACCCCTGGCTTGATGAACTCCAAAACCCTCTTGAAACCCCTGTCCGTTATGTTGCAGGCAAATTGTATTAGCTCAATTTCGGCTTCCGACTTTACCGCCCTCAGCTGCTCAGTCAATGGTGCTGACTTTTCAACCTTATGCATCGGGTACGTTTTCTCAAACCACCTGGCAAAGCGGGCATCCCTGGTTTCCACAACTACCTTGGCCCTCATGTGCTGATTAGAGTTGAGATACACCGTATTTGTTTCTTCGAGCAGCTCCTTGAAGATGTTTTCAAATTCATTGAGCCAGTATACCGTCGCTACCCCTGCTACCGTATGAGCTCCTTTTTTGGTGAGCTTGGCTCCTTCCCATATAGCGATTTCATCACTGGTCTCCTTCAAGAACAATATCTCCCTGTGCTTCTCATCTTTAGCGGATGGGAACAACAGCAGTATGCTCTCCTCCTGGTCAATGCCACTCAAATAGAAAAGGTCATTGTTTTGGCGAAACGGCATGGTGCCATCTGCATTGGTTGGCATAATATCATTGGAATTAAAAACTGCCATCGCCCCTTCCTTCATAAGAGAGGCAAACCGGGACCGATTGTCAATAAACAGGTTGTTCTTTATCGGTAAATACTTCATCACGCTGTGGATTACAAATGTGCACGAATATACGAATGGTATTTGTTAATGGTTTGATTCCGAAACAGGATCCTTTCACCAAACCGGTAATAAGGAACAGCCCCAGCCACTTAGATGCTAAAATGTCCTGTTTTAGCTACCGAAGAGTTTTCTTCCAATCATGGCAATTGGATCGTAATAGCGGTCAACTACTCTTTCCTTGAGAGGGATAATGCCGTTGTCTGTGATGTTGATATGCTCAGGACACACCTCGGTGCAGCAGCGCGTTATATTGCACATCCCTGAGCCGTATTCTTTTTTAACCTCTGGAATTCGATCTACAGTGTCTAAAGGGTGCATATCAAGACCCGCCAGGCGAATCATGAACCGGGGCCCAACAAATACATCCTTCCTATCGTGATCTCGCAATACATGACATACATTTTGGCAAAGGAAACACTCAATGCACTTTCTAAATTCCTGCACGCGATCCACATCCTCCTGCATCATTATGTAGTTGCCTTTAGCATCCTTCTTAGACTGATTCGGTGCATAAGGTTTGATGCGCTTATTCTGTGCATAGTTCCACGACATATCAGGAACCAAGTCCCGAATCACCGGAAAGGTCTTGACAGGCATGATCGAAATATTCTCATCAGGCCCGTATTCGTTCATCCTGGTCATGCATGCAAGCTTCGGCTTTCCATTGATCTCCATACTGCACGAACCACACTTACCGGCCTTGCAATTCCACCTGACAGCAAGATCATTCGCTGAATCGGCCTGAATCCGATGGATTACATCCAAAACAACCATGCCCTCGGTGACCTCGCACTGGTAGTCCACCATTTCGCCACTTTCGTCGTTTCCCCTATAAACTTTAAAATTTCTAAGTGCCATCTTATTTATTTGCCATTTGCCTGGTCTTCCGCCACTTCTTTTTCCAGATCTTCAAGTACGGACTCCGCTATCCTCTTAAGCTCTGGATCTGGCTCCGGCCTTTCAACTCGTTGGACATCCATTTTACCGTCTGCCCCCTTCTTCGTCACAATATTGTACTTGAACCATTCATCACTTTCACCAGGAAAGTCAACCCTGCTATGGCCGCCCCTGCTTTCCTCTCTCATAAGAGCCGCTCTTGCAACAGCCTCAGTGGTGATCAATAGGTTTCGCAAAGCAAGAGACTCATGCCAGCCAGGGTTAAACTGGCTTGCACCCGGAGCTTTGATATTGCCGTACTTAACTTTTATCTTTTCCAACTCCTCTACGCCCTTCTCCAGATCCTCCTTTATCCTCACAATACTGACATTGGACTGCATATTGGCTTGAAGTTCTTCATGCAACAGGTATGGGTTCTCCCCAGACTCCCTGTTGAGTATGTCTGTTGCATTCTTAATTATGGCGTTCACATCCTCTTCACTCACTTCCGGCTGGGCACTCAGTCCCCTGACATAGTCTGCAGCTCCTTTCCCCGACAGGTTCCCAAACACCAGCAGATCAGAAAGAGAGTTGCCACCGAGCCGGTTAGCACCGTGCATTCCAGCAGCGCACTCTCCGCAGGCGAATAACCCCGGCACATTGGACATGGTTGTATCTGCCTCTACTCTGATACCACCCATGAAGTAGTGACATGTCGGCCCTACTTCCATTGGATCGGTGGTGATATCCAATTCCGCCAATACCTTAAACTGGTGGTACATAGAAGGCAATTTCTTCTTGATGTCTTCAGCTGACCGCTGGTTGGCAATGTCCAGATATGCTCCTCCATGGGTAGAGCCCCGTCCTGCTTTAACTTCGTCATTAATGGCCCTTGCCACCACATCCCGCGTGAGCAATTCCGGAGGCCTACGTGCACTCTCATCACCCTCCAGCCACCTGGCTGCTTCTTCTTCTGTATCTGCGGTCTCAGAGGCGAACCGTTCCGGTATATAATCAAACATAAACCGCTCCCCTTCACTATTTAACAGTATGCCACCCTCACCACGTACACCTTCAGTAACCAATGTTCCCTTAACTGAAGGCGGCCAAACCATTCCTGTAGGGTGAAATTGATTGAATTCCAAGTCCATCAACTCTGCACCTGCCTCGTACGCCATGGCATATCCATCACCGGTATATTCCCAGGAATTGGACGTCACTTCCCATCCTTTCCCACCTCCGCCAGTGGCAAATATGACCGACTTAGCCTTAAACAGTGCAAATTTGCCAGTATCTCTCCACATACAAACCACACCCGAAACTTTGCCTTCCTTGTCCTTAACTACATCCAGTGCAGAACACTCCATGAAAATATCCACTCCCTGGTGGATGCCATGGTCCTGCAACGTACGGATCATTTCCAATCCCGTTCTGTCACCGGTATGTGCCAATCGTGGATATCTATGCCCTCCAAAGTTTCTTTGTGCGGTCAACCCTTCCTTGGTCCGATCAAACACTGCTCCCCACTCTTCTAATTCTCTTACCCTCACCGGGGCATTACGGGCGTGTAATTCGGCCATTCGCCATACATTCAGGAACTTGCCGCCACGCATCGTATCCCTAAAGTGAATCTTCCAATGATCACGGGAGTCAACATTACCCAGTGCGGCAGCCACCCCGCCTTCAGCCATTACGGTATGGGCTTTCCCTAACAATGACTTACAGATCAGTCCTGTCTTCATTCCCTGGGCAGAGCTTTCAATAGCTGCACTCAGGCCCGCTCCCCCTGCACCGACAATCAAAACGTCGTGTTCGTGTACCTCCAGTTCAGATAATGGAATCATATAAATATTTTAAATGCCCCAGGTGTTGAGGTCCGTAATCATACCCATGGACACCAGACGTACATAAATGTCTGTGCCTCCAACCCAAATCAAACTACACCAGGCCAAAAGTTGGTGATTCTCATTCAATTTGGTAATCCACTTCCAATTACCATGTGCTACTTTAGCTCGGGCATCACATGAAAAACAATCTCTTCTCCCCCCCATTAAATGTCGAAAGGAGTGGCATCCAAAAGTGTATGAACCGAGCAATATTGGATTGATGATCAGGACAATACTCCCTATGCCAACGCCAAAAACTCCATCCCTAAATAAGGATAGTACGGCATCATAGGAGAGAATAAATATAAGTGCCACTGCAAAGTACAATGCGTACCTATGAAGATTTTGAACAAGCATCAATCCGGTCTCGCCTACATACCTTGACTTTCTGGGCAAAGCACCCACTCCACATGCCGGAGGTGTTCCTGTAAAAGCCCGGTAATACGCTTTACGGTAATAGTAACAGGTAAAACGAAAAAGGACTGGGAAACCTAATATGATAAAAGCAGGAGAAGCCGGTAAAAATGAGGGCCACCAATCAGGCCACGAGCCAAGAAGGCTATGTGATAACGGAGCACCTCCTTCAACACCCTCCATAACATAAATTAGCGGTGAATACATTGGCGACAGGTATCCTCCAAACCCCTCGCTCATACCTACTGAATAATGATTGCCTTGAAACGCTGCCCATGTGGAATATACAATAAAGGCAAGCAACCCACCAAGAACAGCCAGTGGGCCTGCCCACCAATTATCTACCCTTTCGTTCAACCCAAATCCCTTCGAGTGCCTTGAAATTGTGGTCGCTGTTGCCATGCTAATCTATACGTATTTATTTGGAAAGCGTGTCATTAATAATTGGTCCAAAAATATACCTTTTCAGTCAAAATCATGACGTTTTCAGCAAAACTATTTTTACCCATAATCAGAATAGACTAGATTTGTTTTATGGCACAATTCCCAAATTCAATTAACTCCAAACTTCCTAAAATAGGGACTACCATATTTACGGTAATGTCAAAGATGGCACATGAGTATAAGGCCATCAACCTGTCCCAGGGCTTTCCGGATTTTGCCTGCTCAAAGAAGCTCTTATCATTGGTTGATAAGCACATGAAATTAGGACACAACCAATATAGCCCGCTAGAGGGCGTGCCTGAACTGAGGGAGGCTATCTCCCATAAGATCGATAAGATGTACTCGAACAAATACGACCCGGAAACCGAGATCAATATCACAGCCGGGGCAACGCAGGCAATTTATACAGCGATCACTGCTTTAGTACATGAAGGCGATGAGGTTATTGTGCTTGAACCGGCTTATGATTGCTATGTTCCAGCAATAGAGTTGAGCGGAGGCATCCCTGTATATGTGGAAATGAAGGGAAAGAATTATGCAGTTGATTGGAATGAGGTTAAGAAAGTTATCACACACCGTACTAAGATGATTGTCCTATGCACCCCTCACAACCCTTCAGGTAGCGTGCTGAGTTCCAGCGATATGGACAATCTGGATAAAATTACAAGAGGTACTGATATCATTGTGCTGAGCGACGAAGTTTATGAACACATCATTTTTGACGGCTACGAGCACCAAAGTGTTGCCCGCTATCCTAAGCTCGTGGATCGAAGTGTTATTGTTTATTCCTTTGGCAAGACCTTTCATGCTACAGGCTGGAAGCTTGGATATTGCGTTGCCCCAGCGAATATCATGAAGGAGTTTAGAAAGGTGCATCAGTGGGTAGTCTTTACATGCAATACCCCGATGCAGCATGCCATTGCAGAATATATTCAAGATGAGGAGAATTACCTTGGCCTTTACAACTTTTATCAAGAGAAACGAGACTATTTCATAGAACTAATCAAAGGATCAAAATTTAACATAATACCTGCCTCTGGTTCTTATTTTCAACTGCTGGACTATAGCGCCATAACAGATGAAAAGGATACGGAGTATGCTATTCGTTTAACCCAGGAATTTGGCGTCGCTTCAATTCCTATGTCCGTATTCTATCACAAGCCTGTTGACAATCAAAGACTCCGGTTTTGTTTTGCCAAGGAGAAAGGCACCCTTGAGAAGGCTGCTGAAAAGTTATGCAAGATTTAAATGTTTGTGCGATACAGGCCGCTCTCGTTTGGGAAGACGTAGCTGCTAACCTAAATGCTTTTGGTGAGCGAATATCTGATATCGGAGACAGCCCAGACCTTATCATATTGCCTGAAATGTTTACCACCGGATTTTCGATGAACTCATCGACACTTGCCGAAAAGATGAATGGCAAGAGCATTTCGTGGATGGCTGAGCAAGCATCAAGCACTAATGCCGTAATTACAGGCAGCCTGATTATCGAAGAGAACGGAAACTATTACAACAGACTAATCTGGATGAGGCCAGACGGGACATTCTCTCATTATGACAAGCGCCACTTGTTCCGAATGATGCAAGAAGATCAAAGTTATGCTGCAGGAAAGAAAAAATTATTTGTCAACCTGCATGGTTGGGCCATATGCCCGTTGATATGTTATGACTTACGCTTCCCTGTTTGGTCAAGAAACAGGGGGGATTACGACGTGTTACTTTATGTGGCCAACTGGCCCAAATCCCGTAGAGACGCCTGGCGTACGTTGCTACAGGCCAGGGCCCACGAAAACCAGGCCTATGTGATTGGATTAAACAGAGTGGGAATGGATATAAATGAAGTGGCTTTTGCCGGAGACTCAGTAATGATTGATCCTAAAGGAAGTGAGATCGATGAGGCCGGAGTGGAAGAAAAAACTTTACAAGCCTCCCTCAATCATTTGACACTGCAAGACTTTCGGGCCAAATTTCCCTCGGCTCTGGATGCCGATAGTTTCTCATTAGAGATCTAAGGGTCTAAAGTCCAGTCCAGAACCTGGTCCCAATTGGCCCGAATCAAAATGTCATCTTTCGAAAATGCAATCCGCTCAGGTTGACGGTTTTCAACATGATCTCCGGTATCCCACCTTCCATTATTGTTCATATCATAGATCACCTTTAACCTATATTTACCTGGTGGGGTATATGGATATTCCAATTTCACCTTTAGTGTCTGCCCACTGTTCTGGGGCTGCACAAGATCCTCGCGACTAACACCACCTCTGGGGTTTAACAACTGAACCACATAGGCATGTTTACGTTCAGGAAACGTAATTTCGACTTCAGCATTACCGTAATACTCTTCCTTCCCTACAGCGAAATCCACAGAAAAACTGTCACTCTTACCCCCAAAAAGTCCCGTAAAAGCCGCCTTATCACCCTCGATAGAATAAGATGAGCCTGGCTTCCAATTATGCGAAATGTTGATCCTTTTCCTGGTTTCATCAGTGAAGCTACTTGTGAAATCTACCAATGCCAACGTAGCTGAGTCAAGACGTTCATAAAGCCGGATTCTTTGATCATTGTAAATTGTTAGTGGCCTGGACAAGAGGATCAGCAGCGGTTTCCCAATATCCAGCATTTTGGAACGACTCACATTTGTTGAAACCGCCAACCTTTTCAACTCCTTTTTTTGGCCCAATTCCACGGTAATCGTATCTTCAAATGAATAGTGGCTATCACGAATGTGTAACCGGAGACTATCCATTCCTGAGGTATTCCAATAGGATACCGTGTCCCTGCTGGCACAATACCCAACAACCTCCCAGCGGGTTTTTGAAGCGTAATTTAATACGGATACATCCAGATGATCTACAGGAAGTTTAAAGGCAATTTTACTGAATCCCGGCTCTATTGTCCAGACCTTAGTGATCTTTTGATTGCCGTCCTCCTGATCAAAAATGCGTAAGCTCAACAGTGATGAGTCACCAGCTTCCACCAAATTACCGACAAAACCTATGCTCTCATTGGGGAGGTCAAATAGATAATTTCGGTTTTTATCAACCAGGGCAAATACTTTATACTTCCCTGTTTTAATATTTCTGAGTCGAAACAACCCTTCCTTACCAGTCCTTGCAAGATACGTCGGCAGCTCCTTCAACGGCAGGGAATCACATGAGTTGTAATCCCGGCATTCATACAGGGTCACCCAGACATCTTTGACCGGCTCTAGACTAGAAGCGTGTATCACCTTGCCCTCAAGGGTCATTGAATCCACAAAACTATCTGTAGAAATAACGAACTGATAGTCTTCGATTGAATTGCCTTCATGAATATCCACTATTGAATTCCCAAAAGCAAAATTGAAAGTTGAATGAGATGGCAACGGCCCATCAAATTTCATCACAACAGACTTGCCTCTAATCACGATCTCTGGTTTAGCTGGCAGAGGTGGCGAGGTAATGAAGTTATTATAGATATCCTTTAATTCTATATACTCGTCAAATTCAATGGTCACCTCTTCACCGGTAAAATTGGCGGAGTAATTCGCCGGCTCTGTATTCAAGACCCTGGGAGGTGTAATATCCTTTTCTCCACCTGATGGTGCAACAACAATGGCACAACTGAAAAGCGTTAAACAAAATACAAGAAAAATCAGTGTGTAACTTCTCATAACAATGATTCTATTTCTTCAACTATCTCACCGAGGTACAGTACATCCGTGTCATCAAATGCCGCAAGGTCCACACTGTCTACATCCATCACCAGTTTTACGTTGGAAGCCTGATCATACACCGGCAACACTATTTCTGAATTGACTTTACCTCTACACGGAATATGACCATCAAACTCATGAACATTATCAACAACAATTGGCCGGCCTAGCTCCCATGCTTTTCCACAAACACCTCGTCCCCGTGCTATACGCGTACACGCCACGGGCCCCTGAAACGGGCCTACCAGTAATTCATTGCCCTGTACAATGTAAAATCCAACCCACAGAAAATCGAACTCTTCCTTGATGGCAGCAGAGGTGTTGGCCAGATTCCCAATCAACCCAATCTCCTTATCAATCAGCGCTTTAATTCTAGAGACTAGATCGGTATATTTTATAGTTTTATCAGGCATAGTTCAATATTTGCAAAGATGCGAAAAAACATTTCATCAGGTACTCGTTGGAAAGAGCAGGTTGGCTATACCCGAACGATTTGAATTGGCGGCGAGATTGAAGTTTGTGTGACATTTGCAGTAAAAGATGGACAGGTAATTGGGCGCAGTGATGTGCAAGAACAAACAAAGTGTATATCGGATATCATACGATCTTCCCTGGAAGCGTCAGTAGGTTCGCTTGAAAATGCAATCAGAATAAGAATACAAGTTGCCAATATCACACAATGGGAAAATGTTGGCCGGGCCCATAGAGAGTTTTTCAGGGACGTCAGTCCTGCAATGAGCATGGTGGAAGTGAGCAGCTTAATTGAGAAAGATTGCTTAGTGGAAATTGAGGCCTCAGAAATAATGCAGCTACGCACAAATTCAGCTAGGAGGCTTTCGCACTGGCTATAGCGGCTACGCTAACCCTCACGTTGGGTATCAAATGCAGGACCTGTGCACATGCCTCCAGCGTTGCCCCCGTCGTAATCACATCATCCGCCAGCAAAATATGTGCGCCATCGAAATAATCAGGAGATCGAACACCAAATACCGATTGCATATTTGACCAACGGTCAAATCGGCTGCGGTAAGTTTGGGTAGTCGTATTAACAATCCTACATAGCTTATCAATGAAGCATTCAGCACCAACCGCCTGTGCCAATCCCCGGGCGAAGGACTCACTTTGATTGTATCCCCGCTGTTTTAATCGCTTAGGGTGCAGAGGAACAGGAAGCACGACGTCAATCCCTTTGTACATTTCAGATGCCTTTAATAGCCGTCCAAAAGATGTTCCCAACACCGTGCCGATTTCCTGCTGGCCTTTGTACTTAAGCTGATGGATAAGTTCCTGAACCTTACCACCTTTCTCAAAATGATAATAGGCAGAAGCGGAATGGATATTTACCCGTCCCCAGAACAGTTTGTTTATCGGGTTGTTTCCATCCCTGTAATAGTGGGTCTGCGGAAGATGGTATTTACACAATGTGCAGAGGCACTTTTCCTGATTTACAAGCCCCTTGCCACAGGCACAGCACAGGTCTGGATATACTAGGGATAAGAAGTCTGAGAGTATCGATTTCATGATGGTTTAAATAACTTGCATCACAAAAATGAGGAAGTTCAATTAGTTTGAAAAACGGATTACAACCCTTTACTAATCGTATTTTTGCTTGGATTACTAATGAGCAAGTTCATGTTGATAAATAGTGTTTGAAGTTGCAATTTATCCTCTTGTTATTGAGTTTATTTGTGAAACGTGCAAATTCACTGACCCTCTTACAGGGCTATTGATGAAAAATGCCAAAATACATACCTAGAAATGGACACCGAAGCTCCAGCCAATAAAGAAAAGAAGTCGAATAAGATCTCCATGATCATTGCCATCTTGTTGTTTGTAGCAGCCGGGATTTTGGGCTGGCAGCTATTGGAACAAAGGACCCTGGTCAAAGAGGAACGCAGCGAAAAAAGCGAAATAAAAACTGAGCTTAGCCAATTACTGACCGAGTACCAGGAAGTGACCACTGACAATGAAGGACTCAGAAAACAACTGGATGAAAAAATTGCTGATATTGAAGATATGCTGGCAGATATCGAGAAGCTGGAAAAACTCAAAGTTGAGCAGCGTTGGCTGATGACTAAATATAAGCGCGAAAACCAGTCGTTACGGAAAATCTTAAAAGTGTACCTGCACGAGCTGGATTCCATGGGCAAGAAAATTATTGTCCTTGTGGACGAGAAGGCAGCAGTAGAAGGAAACTTGTCCAAAGAAATAAAAAAAAGTGATGCCCTGACAAAGGAGAAAGAAGATCTGACAGGCAAGGTAGCACTAGGATCTCAGTTTAAGCTCTACCAAATGGTGACCAATGGGATACGCACCAGAGGCGGCAACAAAGAGAAGGAAGAATCACGAGCGAGGAGGGTGGAGAAAATTAAAGTGTGTTTTACTGTTGCGGCCAATGCCCTAACCAAACCCGGTGAACGAGATTTTTATATACGCGTAGCTGATGCCAAGGGCAATGTCTTTCCAAAGGGAGGCGACAGTAGCAATGTGTTTGTGGCAGAGGGCAAGGAGCTTGCCTATAGCGGTAGGCGGTCATTGAATTACCAAAACGTCGCTGAAGATATTTGTGTCTATTTTAAAAAGACTGGCCTCATTCCCGGCCGATACCCCATTGATATTTTTACAGATGGAGTTAAGGTTGGAGAAAGCTCTATTGTTCTGGATTAGGTATTACTGAAAATAAGCCCTTAGCTGAATTCCACCGCGGTGAATAGCTGGGGTGTCCTCCGACTGCCTCCCGTCATATGTAATACTCAGTTGCATGTGCCGTGAAATATTGCGTTGATAGCTCAGGCTCCACGTTACATTCCCCCCCGTTTGTAAGCCTTCCAGCATTTCATAACCCAGGGGTGTGTTTTGCTGCGCGTCGTTGCCCATAATATCCTTGTAGCTGAACTCAATGTAATCTACATTCACAACCAGGCTTCCTTTTGAAACATGATTGCGCTTGATTTCCAATCCCAGAGTATTTTGAACGGCCCTTTCTCCACCGGTAAAACTACTGGTATCACCTGATAAATCAACCACAGCATTCATTAGCAAATTCTCCTTATTCTCATTTGTATAATAGACGGTAAACCTAAGCTTGGTATTGGGCTGATAAGTAACCCTTGGTTCGTACTGCACGTAGTTAATCTTGTAATCCTTGTTGCTTAAAAACTCTGAAGAATTGAACTTCACCCCCAGCGCATACAGAAAATTCCAAGTGAACTGTCTGTTGATATTCCACCTTAAATAAATACTTCTCAACAGATGTCGCCTGCTATCCAATCCATTTACAAGAAGCGACTTATTTCTTGTATCCTGGTATTTAATGTCTGCCCCAAAGTGGCGATTGGTCCTGTTGAAAAAGAAGATGTTTCTAAACGACGACAAAAGGCTAACGACTCCTGTGGCACTGTCATTCAGCACGCTGTCGTTTAAGATAAATGGATTGTACGACAAGGTCAGATCAGGATTTTCACTTTTTCGGCTAACCCTGTATGTCATTTGGTTGGAAAATCTAGACAGGAATTTCTTGAACCCGTCACTGTTCCTCCAAACCGCCGATGGCCGGAGATAAAATGCCTCGTTAAACATTGTCGAGAACGTTTTTATGTAGTCATTGGTGGGAACATAGACTCTGATATAATTGGCGTTGTACTGGTACTTGGCTATCTCAAATTCATCAAGAGATTCCACGCCATTTGAGTCCCGATCGATCCATTCATACACACCCTGCCCTTCCGCTAAGATTTTCTGATAATAAAACTCGCGTTTTACCTCCAACCCTGATCCAATTTGATAAAATGTGGTGGCAGTCAATGCACCCTTCCACAGCTTCATTCTGTGTTCTAACCTGCTAATGACAGACTCGTCAGCAGTGTTCGAAGTAAGGTCCGCATTTTCAATATCTAACTTCCGATAGGTCACACTTCCATTCAGGGTATTATCACGCTTTCTCAAGAGGCCAAAAGACATCTTCATGTTCTCTGCTACCGTTGATTTTGTCAAGGCACTTTTATCTAGCGCAAGGTCAGTTCTTTGCCCATAGCTCAACCCCAGCTTGTTCTTTACAGTATCAGGGCTTCTCACAAATATGCTCCAATCATAAAACTCATAACTACTGGGAGTGAGAGTGTCAGTTTGGACATCCCGAAAAAGATTGGTTTCCTGCTCCTCTCTTATGCCAATTGTCAACCACTTTAGGTCTTGCGACAGCCCCCCTTTGGACCTGACAAATTGGGATGTGTTAACATTGTTGCTTGACTGAACAACACCCCCTGTGAAATCGGCTTTCATGCCCTTTTTGTTAAAGCGCAAAACTGCGTTGTTCCTGTAACTTGTGTTCTGTTCACCACGAATATAAGAAGTGAACGCATATTTAAGGGAGCCTGTATTCTTCTGAGCCAGCTCCAAAGAGAGGCCCGGAAGGTATTGGTGGGCCTTGGTTGAATTGTCTTTGATGTTCCAATTTCGATCAAATTCCACTTTTCGGAATCTCTCGATTGGAATAAACTGTTTATCGATCTGCTCGTAGCTAACCGTTGAAATCAAATTCCACGGATCCTCTAGGGTTCCTCCTATTTTCCTTTTATTAAGTAAAGAAAGCTGGATGGCGGCCCCGACATTATTCCTGTCATCCAAAGAAGAAAATGTATTCAGATCATCGTTGCTCATTGCTGTCTCAAAATTGAGACTGGTATGCTTGCCTATACTGAACTTCCCGCCGATAATGGCCATTTGACGCTTCTTGGGAGTGACCAGCTTAACAATAGGCTCATAGCTTCCATTCATAACGAGCAATCCCTCAACTGTATCTGGAGAGAGCCACTTAAATACCCTGCCATTAGCTACTTCATCTACATCCTGTACGTAATTCCCATTTCCCTGGCCCACGTTTGAAAATCCAAGTTGAAATACGCCAGAATCTGCAGAGTACAGGTATATAGTATAACCAAGGCTATCCCTCTTTTGATAAAAGACACCAATATCCGTATTCACGGCGCTGTCAATATTAGGAACAATGGCAGAGTCGAGATTATCCCCGATATCTCGAAAAAGCTCAACGCGTTCTTCGGAAAGATCCTGATCTAGTGGCTGGTTCTTTGCATCCTGCTCGGAATAAATAGCACCATACACCTGCACCTTGCCTTTTTCATAACCCACGCGTCCGTACGCTAATGATCGTGTATAGTTTCTTTGTGAATACTGAAACTCGACAACGATTCTCTTATCTTTGGTAAGAAGCATATCTGGAGTAAAGGTGATTTCCGCAGTATTGTAATCGACTACATAATCCCTATCCTGCCCCCTCATCAACAACACTCCGTCTATGTATACCCTCTCAGTACCTGATATGATTATGATAAACACCTCGTTTTGGTTGCCGGTAAGCTTATATGGGCCCTGATTCCCTTCTACCGCGTTAAAGGTGTTTCTCGCAAACTTCCCCTTTGAAATGGCAGCACTGGTCTCAATTGTTAACCTGGCTGGAGTCTGATCAGCACCCATGGATGTTCTTGTACTAAAACTAGCACCCTGGGCCTTCTTGTAAAAATTCATAAAATGACTTTGGGGCCTGCCCAGCTCAAAATCTCCGGCTATCAAAGTAGAGTTCTTGTCATAAAGCTGAATGAACACTTTGTCGAACTCCTGAATCTGCTGGGTGTTGCCTTCAGGCTGAATGGGAATATTATCGTCTGTTATCGCAGCAAGTATAGAAACATCTTCACTCACCTTACCCGCCAAACGAAGATCAAGGCTGGAATTGATAGTAACGTCCTGAGAGTTGCCAAAATTGATACCGCGAGAGATACTCCCACTTTTGTTGATACCGCCCATTCCAAAAATATCTGTGCCCCCCTTTTTATAAGTGTAAACGAAAGGGTTGGTGAGTCCAGCAGGGTCTTGGACCAGCAGTGCAACATCTTTATGAGTCCTCTCAGTAGTAAATAAAACAGGAAATACACGATAAGAAATTACTAGAGGGAAGTTTCGATTTTTGTAGCGCGGCAACAATTCCAAAATTGCATTTGGATAATCAACCTGATAAAAATCCTCGCTGACAAGATTATTGTCGGCATCACGAATTATCAAAGTTCCCGGAATAATACTCAGACTATCAATACTCAGGGAGCTTGCTTGATCGGCAAGCACTCTTGTACGATAGTTGTCCAAAGGTTGAGCGTGGCTACTCCCCACTATAGCCCCCAAGAAACCCAATAGCACAATTAAAGACCTCAATAGTCTCAGGCAGTTTCTCTCTGGGGCTTCAATCTCAAGCAATAGCAAGATCTTTTTCTTATCCCTTTTCAATCTGAATTTGTCTAGAACAATAATAACGTATTAATGCAATTATTGTTAGATCGTATAAAGAAGTTATCATAATTTCGTGAGTGTTTCAAAGGACATAAAATGGCTATTGTAATATCATATAACGTTAATGGAATACGTGCAGCCTTAAAAAAGGGGCTGGTGGATTGGATGAAAGCGGCAAATCCAGATGTGCTTTGTATTCAAGAGATTAAAGCCCTGAAGGAACAGGTTGATACTGAAGCTATCGAAAATGCAGGATACCACCACTACTGGCATTCTGCTGAGAAGAAAGGTTATGCTGGCGTAGCGATCCTAAGCAAACAAAAGCCAGATCATGTAGAATATGGGTGCGGGATTGAAAAATATGATCGGGAAGGAAGGGTCTTAAGGGCTGATTTTGGAGATATCTCTGTCATCTCAGTTTACATGCCTTCGGGGTCAAGTGGAGATGTGCGTCAAGCTTTTAAGATGGAATGGCTTTCTGATTTTGCGGGATATATAGGTGAACTACGCAAAAAGCGCCCTAAACTAATCATCTCGGGAGACTATAATATCTGTCACAAACCAATTGACATACACAATCCTGTTTCAAATGCAAAAAGCTCCGGATTTCTACCTGAAGAGAGAGAATGGATCAGCAATTTAATCAATACGGGAATGACCGACTCTTTTAGATATTTTAATCAGGGCCCACACAACTATTCATGGTGGACATACAGACAGCAAGCCCGAGCTAGAAACTTAGGTTGGCGTATAGACTATCATCTTGTGTCGGAACCGCTGGTGGGGTCAATGAAAGCAGCCAGAATACTACCGGAGGCAATGCATTCTGACCATTGCCCTATCTATCTGGACATCCGTTATTAAATATTTTGTTATTATATATAAATCTCTATATTTGTACGTTGTCGTAAAGTGGTAAGATTTAGGGCTGTGTCCCAGATACAGAAAGCGATTAAAGCAGTGTAATTTTTTAGATTTAGTATGAGAAATATTTTCCTTGTTACGGTAGTTTGCGTATTTGCCCTTTCAGCTTGTCACGATGACAGCGGCGGCAATAAGGGACCAACGCTAGGTAAAGGAGGCATCAATCTGGGTGGAGTGTTCAAGATGAACGAAGTGCAGGATTTCAGAAACCTATACCCACTCAATGTCACTGAAGTGGTTGGACAACGAATTACTAATCAAATTTACGAAGGGCTTTTAAAGTATTCTCAGAGTGAATTGGAGATTATCCCTTCAATTGCTGAGTCATGGGAAGTCAACGAGGACGCTACCCAGTTTACCTTTCAACTGCGAAAAGGGGTGAAGTTTCACGACAATGACTGCTTTGAGGGTGGAAAGGGAAGAGAAGTAACTGCTGAAGATTTTAAAGAATGTTTCACACTGCTGTGTACCTCGGATCCCCAGAACCAGGGATTTTGGGTCTTTAAGGACAGGGTGCAGGGAGCGAGCGCGTATTACCAATCTACAATTGATGGCGTGCCGCTTGCAGATGGAGTCACTGGAATCAAAGTGCTTGACAAGTACACTCTACAGATTGACCTAGAATATAGTTATGCCGGATTCTTGCAGGT
>Ga0302120_10000566_pt1 | contig 16782 bp, 13 predicted proteins | sample AG5_Bottom_MG_FD_203118 | JGI IMG/M metagenome (GOLD analysis project Ga0302120, IMG submission 203118) | Marine microbial communities from Western Arctic Ocean, Canada - AG5_Bottom | ecosystem: Environmental > Aquatic > Marine > Oceanic | place: Canada: Western Arctic Ocean | collected 2017-10-01 | reverse complement strand
GTCCATGTGCCACTTTGTGTATCGGTTCCCGTACTGGTGTTTTCAGTGTGGGTGGTAATGATGCTCGGTGTGAACGAATATGTTTTAGTCCCCACTACATCTATTTTCTCAATCAGTTTGCCACCGTAGGTCGCAGCAGCCCAAGTGAATGTGGTTGCAGTGCCGCTTCCTGTTGCCGTAGTGCCACCAGTATAGGTGACTGTCCAATTGTAAGAATCAGAATCCATTCCTGAAACTACAAGACTGTCACCGGCACTGCTCTGATTGCCTAGATACAAATAGTCTGTTCCCGTGTGTGGGAGTCCGATCCAATTCGACAGAGGAGTGGGGGAGGCTTCGTATTGGATAGTCCACTGGCAAGTATTTGCATCTTTGTTTAATGTCGCATCCTGATCAAAGTCATCTATTCCGTCGTACAGTTCGGCAATGACACTGGCCGACGTACCCGTTGTTCCCGTATATTTCGTAAGATTCAAATCGGCAGCAGTAGACAACGCCCACCCCAAATAGTTGGTATTCAAAATCCCATCATTGATAATCGCCCGATATCCAATAATTCCGTTGGCATCATGAGAAACCTTGAAAAACTCTGCAATCGCCGTGTTGTCATACACGTTCGGAGCCGCTGAGTTATTCACAGTATTGATCAAATAGGTCGTGGGGTGTAGCGCATCCTGCATCGTCGGAGCAACATAAAAACTCACCGTCCCATTACCACTACCGCCTGTTGTGGTAACAGAAAATCGTATCCACCTGTCACCCGGTTGAGAAAAATCATACGACAAATCGTGAGTCGCAGAACTATAGGCAGTAGACGACACGGGGGATCCAGTTGCAGAATGATACTTGAGTGTCCCAGTATCAGAGATTTCGCATTCACGATGATCGGCAGCCGCAGAAGTGCCTTGCTTGAACAAACTGATACTTGAACTACTACCTACTTTGATGTCCCCAACATGGAAGATGTAGTCGGTGGCTCCTGAAACTCCAGTATTCGTGGCAGCCAAATTGATGTGGGCACCAGATCCCTGAATAGAACTGGGGTAAAAAGCAAACCCGGTGTTGTACCGTGCCCCAGCAATAATGCCGTATCGTGATGCTTTCGGAGTAGCCGGTTCTCCAATGAGTGAAATATGCCGACCCGAACCGGTTGCATCCGGAATAGCCTGACATGCGCTATTGCCAAACTTCAACACAGTCTCATCATTTTTGTCAAGACCACCGCCCGGAACATTCGCCTCAAGAACCTCCTTTGCCTCAAAAGCAAACTCTGCGGCATCTCTTGACTTATTAGACTGACTCCCCACTACTCCAGCAGACAAAGTTGGAGCCATCTCCGTTTCGATCCTTGTCCCATCAGGATCAGGATCAACTTCCGAATCGAAAACATACTTGACCAAAATGGTGATTCCCGATAACGGGTCTTGATTCTTGTAAAATAGTTATCTGGAGTGGTTGTATCTAAAACCGTTTTCAAATAAGAACGCATTGCATTCGGTGCGCCAGCGTTCAATCCGTTGAAGGCATGTTGAATCTGCTGACGATAAGCATCAATACTTTCATAAGTGGAAGAACGTGCCAACTGCCAAGTAACAGAATCTTCTGACGATTCTTCATCCAAAACATCCAAATTCTGCCATGTCGTAGCGTCCTCCGCATCGGTCCAACCGGCCAGAGACAACCACATACTCGTTCCGGTAAACGGATTGTTCAGTCTGACTCCCACCAGTTGAGCCAACCATGTTAGATATGATTTAGATACATTCTGAGGATCAGTTAAAGTTGACAAAAATTCCGTGTTGGTCACAGTGTCCTCTGCTCTGGTGTAACCCCAACCCCGAAGTTCCTCACCGACAGACACAGCACTAACGTAGGCAGCGGACAGTAGTTTCTTTGTTAAACTTTGATGACCTGAAGTATTAGAATTCTCTTCTAAATCCGCTGCCTTAATAAAGTCTGGCAATATTTCATATGTATTTAAAAACGTATTAGTCGCAAACGTTGCCAGCAAATCAACTACACAAACATCAGAAATGGCAAACATGAGACTGGCTGCGTTGACACTTTCAACTTCAAAGATCAGACGAGCATAGTTGGCGTCCTCGGGAACCCAAAATCGTCGCCTGTCAATGACCGGATTTCCAAATGAAAAACCAGATTCGTAGGCAACTGTCGTAAACGGAATAATCGCCAATTGTCCTGACAACATGTCGGTAGCAGCGACACTTGTTTCTATTATATGGGCATCAGTGGAAGCCACCCACGCGGCACCATTTCCTTTTTCGCCCGTGTAACCTAAGACGGCACCAGCACTTACATCATTAACATTAAAATATTCCATTCTCATACTGAGAGTTTCCCCAGCCAGCGTCTTCCCTATTTTCATAATCCCCGTTGCAACAAAACCCTTACCGGGTGGAATAGGAAAAATCGGAGACCTGAGTTCTACGTCACCCGCAGCAACAGAAGTAACATTGATTCCTTCACTCCGAACCGTGCCGCGCAAATTGAGCATTCTTTCGCCCAAGCCACCCACTGTTTGAATGGTGGCATTAACGGCTGACCATCTATTGATCTCGAATACTTTTTGAGTATCCGTCTTTAATAAATTGACAAACGTCATCTTAAGTTACCGTAATAGATATTGTGCTTGGATAAGTCAGCATCCCCAAATGATTCAAACGAACATCACCAATCAAAGCACCCGTCGTGTCCGTTGCAGCCGACGCCATAACCTCTGCCCGAACAGCCGTAGTTGTTTGAACAAAAGTGACAGCATCCGTACCCATTGTCGTGGGGGCAACGCTGCAAGACCACCCTTCGGAACCATTGGCCGTACCCGCCGTGATCCAAACAAACCTGTCAACACACAATTCACCAACAACGTCTACATCTATTGCCCTAGTCAAAACCCAATTGGTCGAACCTGAACCAACTGTTGACAAGGTATAAACACCGTTCTCAAAAGTATTGCTTTGATCTTTGACCAAGATGCGAGCATCACCAGACGGCGTGATTCCATCAACAGTAAACGCAGCCTGACTGCCGCTGTTGGTTAGTGTTGCGCCGACCCCAAGGGTTCCATTGGCATACGTTGCACCCAAGTTTGCCGTAGTTGCACAAGCAACTGTTTCCTCTGGTAGAGACAATGTTACTGACTTGACATAATCAACGCCCGTAACCCCATCCACCAAACTAATGATTTCATTTTTCCGAACCACCCGTTCCCAATCCCAAACATCGGAATCCAAATACGTTCTCAACGCCGTCTGAACGGCTGCATTCACCGTTCCGGACGCAGCCGAAGTAGTTTTGTAAACTTCCAACGTCACACCAACGCCGACCAATTCTGCATTATGAACTTCAATAGAAAGCCCAGTACCAACCTTCGTATTCAAAACAGAAGTGATGGTAGCCAAATCCGCAGCAGCGAGAGTCGCATCATTGACTGAACGGGAATACCCATTCACATTCTCACTAGCGAGGGACATCAGAATATGAGCAGTGTGTTCCACTCCACCAGTCACCATGTTTCTATCCGCGTACCGTCGCTTATTGTACGTCTTCACACGGAAACCAGTAACCGGATAGTTTGACAACACATAACTTTGGATTTGAGTCTCGGTTGCCAACACAGAAGAATACCCAGCCAAGACCGTTATGGCTCTAGAAAAATACACCTCATCTGTTTCAGCGTCCGCACCCAAAGCAGGTTTGGCATCAAGAACAACTGAAGAAATATAAGGAACCGTTGCCAGCACTTGTAACACACTTCCATTCGGAGGATTGTTATATGCCGATCCAATGGCCTGAGCCGTAACCGGAGACAAAGTAAGTTGCGATGCCCCCACACTCACAGTCTGTGCGGCATCCAACATGTACACCAAAACTTCACCAGAACTACCGTAGTAAGCAAACGGAGTGCTAACGGGAATCGTGTAACCAGCGGCATCAGTGAAATTGATCGTTATGGTTGCGGATGCCTTCACGCCATTGGAGCGAGTAACCCCATACAACTTCAATAGTGTTTCCACAGTCGCAGCAGGTAGGCGATTTGCAGCATTTGCCAAAGTCGCCGTTTGATACGCCGTCGCCTCCAGCAAAGTTGTTTCCATTTGCCCGACGCGAGGTTCCCAACTTGGAATCAAAGCGCGAGCCTGCGTGATGCTCTCCTCTAAAATCGAAGTGACAGTAGCATCAAAGGGAGTTAAATCTACATAAGTGCTAAAATCTGGGGATACCATAATAAACTCCTATAGAAAATTAACTTCTATTCTGTTGATTGCGCCTGCACGCTTAATGATGTTAACACGGTCAAGCAAAACGGAACTTCCATAAAACGTTGAAAACTCTTCCAAGATATCTTCCTCAGCCATGTTGTCAAAAGAGGGATCGGTTACACCGAACGTCGGGAACATCGGACGCTCGCCCTTATTTGTCAAAACAAATACTTGAACCTGTTCAGCCTTATACTCGTCACTAGCAGTATCGACATGCTTGAATTCACCACTTGAATTCAAGGACAATGGTACAGATAAAACTTCCATACAAGCCTACTTTAAGATCTACGACAAGCAGATTTTAGCCTGTCTTCGCCAACGGTGGAGAAAGAAAACTACGACAGAGGATCGTCGCCCCACATTTCTGCCCACGTTCCCGGTCCAACAATCCCGTCTCTACTCAAACGATTGATTCGCTGAAACTGCCTGACCTTCCTCTTGGTCCCCCAACCGAAAATCCCATCAATCTTTCCACAATCAATACCCAAAGCCCCCAACCGACGCTGCAACACCTTCACCCGATCCGAACGCTCTTTCCTCCGAATCGGATTTGTTCTAATCTCAGCGGTGAGAGCAGCGAGATACCTCAACAATGCTCCCCAATCCATAACCGGTTCTTTTGCTTCTTCCTTAACTCCCACACCAGTCATAGCCGGAGCATCAAACCAATCAGTAGAGGCCCGCGGCTGGTGATGCCACCACTCCCCACGAACCGTCGGATGCATTCCATACTCTTTTGCAATATTGTTTACTTCCCACTTCTTTATTCCATTACCACACAAACCGAAATCGACCGCGTAGCAAAATCCGTCGTCCTGTTCCATGTGCCAACTTCCACGCCAAATCCCTATACCATTCAAGGCTTTAGGTCCAAAACGGCGATTTGGATCAGCGGCTAAATTAAATCCAGCCTTACGCTTTTTATAGCCATCATGGAAATATTTCTGTTTTGCATAGGTGCGACATCCACTAGTTATTTGGACTCGCCCGCTGATGCGCGGATCATTAAAAAAGGCTTCCAATCGCTTTAAGAAGCGTGGATGAAGCAGCGAAAGATCAACATTCTTCTTTGCTGGTAGTGACACTTTAAACACCTCACTAGGTCTAGTTGTTATCTTAGAATTAGTATAGTTTCTAACCGGCTTCCAAAGCGGCAACGCGGGCAGTTAACTCTTGTATTGCTTTGATCATGGGCGAGATCAGTTCCGTGTATCTCAATCCCTGTTCGTAGTGCTCTTCCACGGCGGCAACATGAGGAACATTGCGTTCAGGATCACCCGCCATTTCGGGGCGTGCTTCAATCAGTGCGTTAGTCCAGATAGCCGTGTCGGAAGCAGCGTCCCCCAATGCTGTTTCGACCTCCTGTCCCAGCAGGCCATAATGCGCCCTGACGCCTGCCCTTCCCTCGGTTTCGATCCACTTGTACTTCACCGGTCGCAGGGCTTTAATAAATTCCAATCCCAGATCAGAGTCAACGATGTCTGTTTTCTCATTCTCATCTGATGTGTTTATCGTCCCATTGGAGCAATACAACTCGCTCCATCGCACTCCGTTGTAGCCAAGTGAGTATTGATTGTCGTACAAGGGATGGCAACTGCGCTGATACATCGTTCCAAAGAACGTGAAGTCGCCATACTGGTTATTATTAAAGATGGCACCCCGTTCGTATCCACCCCAGTCATAGGTTGGAGCAAACTGGAAGTACCGCTCAAACGTGCCCGCAGTACCCTGCGTGTGCGTACCTGTGGCCCTGATAGTCAACCCACCATTAACATGCTCTGAGTGGCCGGTATGGTACAGGTTGTGGAGATCGGCGTCATCGTCATAGACGTACCAATCCCCTAGGGGTGCGCCTACACCGCCAGTACCCATTATCACACTATTATCACCAAACATTATTGAAGCACGATTAGATCCGACATACTCTGTGGGGTCGATCTTGATAGTTACCCCAGTTGCTTCTGTCTGTCCACCAAAACGAACAACCCCATCAGTCATGTCATCCCCGGCTTGATGCTGGGTGTTGAAGATCAGATAAGTGTCTTGATTATTCTCAATAAAAGTACACCAGAGAACATCACCGACTCTTGGGGGAGAACCAACATAATCTGCTGGAACAGGATCGTTGATCCCAACGCCTAAACGGTCAATTTTGATGAACACCAGATAAGGATCCTCAGCAGTAGCAGTTACCTTCATTACCTCTGCTCGCCAGAATCCGTATTTTGTGCCCGGCGTGCCACGACTTTTCTGCGGTGTGATCTTTGGCCCAGCCATTACCAGTAAGACCTTCTGGCTTCAGGAGAAAAAGTATCCACTGGCTCGTCGTCTGGCTCTGACTTTTTCACCTTAGCCCCGACTTCTTGCATGGAACCGTTTTGTCGCTCTATGAAACTGCGATCCGCAGAATCTATAACAAAATCGGCCTCATCTTCACTATTGGTCGCAGAACTGTATCCGCCAGTCAACATCACAACACTTTGGGCTACACCTTCCACTACCGGCATCAAATTCCTATAAGTCAACGGTACGTTCGTTAGGGCAATCCAATCATCTGCATCAATGATCCCGTCCCCAACCCAAGTAACAATTTCAGTAGTGGCACCAAAGAAATGACGATCAGCAGGATCCACATCAGAAACATTGGTAACTGTCCTTGTTCCTAATTCATTCACAGACTGCCAGTTTTTAACATAGCCTTCTGTTTGCGGACCAAATATTCCATCATGGTCATAACTTGGCACACCGACTTCAAGTTGCAACCTTTTAACATCCGTTCCTCTCATTCCCCTCATCAAATCTCGCGAACCCCAAGGAATCACACCCAAACCAAGAGATGTACCTGCACCACTACTCGCACCAAAACCATCAGCGACCGTATCTTCAGTTTCAACCAAAGTTCTCGCCTGCGCCTGCACCGGTTCGTTCGTACCCATCGACCATGTAACAGAAGAAATCAGATACTTTCTGTCACTAAATATTCCAGCATTTTTGAATTGGACATTGAAACCCGGACGAAGAGTCTGCCCGTTTGTTCTACCCACCTGAAAACTGCATGTCGTTCCCGACATGGAGTCATCGCTGGCCCGGAAAGAAACACTGTGCAAAAACCACGGATCGTCTTCTGCGATTGATTCAAGATCGCATTGAATTCCCGGCTGACGCTCCATCAAAAATTCCATTGACGTAAAAAACAACATACCGTAAGACTCAAAGCACACATAATCTAATTCACCAGCCAATCGTGATAACACCTGCCAAGTGTTCTCATCAATACTATCTGACTGCTGACGAGTGATCGAATCTTTATTATCACTCGTTTGAATAAAATATTGCAGATCGTGTTCTTCTGCGACTTGCTTAGCAAATGTTGATGCCGAAATACCTATCCAAGTTCTTTGCCCCTTTTCTCGCTTCAATTTCTGAACTACTTGCGAACGACAAGTAATAATCACGGTGTCCTGTTGGCCGGGTTCATGACTTATTTCAACAGCAGCAATCTCATACGGATAACCGGCATACGAACAAGGACGCCGAATCTGAAAATAGTTGTTCTTAAACATCTTAAAATTCGGATCATAAACATCAAGTGACAACTGTGTGGTCATATCCATCGTCAAATCACAACTCATACGGATGATCGACTCATTGATCTCTACTTGGCGATCAGAATCAGTCGCAGAAATAAGAAAATCGTCAACAATCTCCATGAGATTTAACCGTGATATCCTTCAGAAACAAGCGGTCCCCCGCTCCAAGAAGCCATGTCAATGAGTACGGGGGGCTGATTGAACAGTCCGATTTGACCATCATCCTGACCCATTATTGGGCTGGCATGTAAGGCTGAATCGGTGCCTCTGCCACCCTGAGAATTCGTCCAATCTCTACCCTCTGGATCCACGCCGGAGTTCACCCCAGCGGTAACTACTTTTGGTTCGTGTGGAACAGCAGTCATAAAAACAATTTCTTGATTAATTGTAACAGATTCCTTGAGATTTATTTGAATCTTCGCTTGTGTTATCAAACCACTGTTGTTACGTTGTTCCGCCGTAACAGTGAGACCAGTCATCCTAACGTGGAACGGCAACGCTATTCCCCCGTGAGAAAAAACCAAGTCTTTGTCCTGTTCCGCCATCGCATACAAAATAGCCAATTGATCCTCGCAAGGCATAAATCCGTGGCTCTCCTTGTGAGCGATTACACAAGTGAAAGCAACCGTGCGATTTTTGGGAAACTTTGATCGAAGCAATGGTTTACGACTTGGACGCATAACCTCAGAATATTCAAGAGCGTTTGCTCCATACTTAATATCTTTAGGCCCAAACGGAAATTCAAAAGTTAACGCATTGGCTTTTTCGTAATCGGCAGACTGCCAAAACAATTTTCTGTCCGCATCTGCAATAACAGGTATCTGTGACAGTTTGACGGCACGATCTTGATGAACTTGCTGAATCTCCAAGTCACCATTATGCTTCTCTACATAAAATTGTACTACTGTGGCGTACCTTGCGCCCAGAGACTTAATCTCCTCTTTCGTCTCAACGTCGTGTCCTATATTGCCGGGTCTATGAGGCATCGGCTACACCCCCCACTCTATCAACTGCAAGATCTCTTCATCACTTGCTCCGGCATAACGTTCCACTTCATGGACCCGATCATGAAGTGGACGCGAATTATCTAAACGACGCAGCCCATCATAACCAAAGGTGTAGTTCTCAAGGTCCAAGTTGCCGTTCATGAGTTGCAACCTGAAGGCTTTCAATGCTTCAGTGTCCAAGTCTACTTCGTTCTTGTGTGCGATCAACGCATCAGCGTCCTTAGACCATATCATCTGATTAAAGATCGCCATCTGCTCCGCGCCATCCGAAGCGCCATACATTTTCCTTTGACCGGCTTCAATCTCGTCGGCGGTGTACCCCATACTTCCGCCTCTTTCAGTCAAGTTCTGAGCATAATAGTTCGACTTTTTGAACTCTTCCCAAGTCTTATCTACAAAGCCTTTACCAGTACCACCCTCAGTTACGCCCATGTCGTTTTGAATTTTCCGTATAAGGGGGGAGTCGATATCCCATCCGTCCGCCCCTGTGTTTTTACCCAGATTGGCATAGACACGCCCCTGTGCTGCGATCTGATCGGGTATACTCATACCCGTCGCCGCCAATTCGGCCATCCCTGCTCGGTTCCAAGCGTCCAGCAAGTCCATATCAATGTCGCCAGTGTCTTGCATACTGCCAAAGAGGGCGCTCGCTGCGGCTTTAGTCTCTAGAGCCATTTTATTCCCGCGATGTTCTAGTTGCATCGGACTGTTAAAGACCGTGTCATATTGCGCTCCGGACATTATCGAAGAAATCTGTTCAGCCGTGGTGTGCTTGAACCCACTATTTCTTTCAGCGATGTAATCGTCAACCGCCTGCCCGCCTAGTTGCAGAGCGATACCCCAACGCTCAGCGTTCTCTTCAATCAGCAAAGCACTTTCACCAGTCATTTCTGCCAGTGTGCCAACGGATTGGCCTATTAAGATTATTGACGCTGCTGCACGGTCGGCCAAAGAGTTTCTTGCAGCAAAGAGTTCCGCCTTGAAGGCAGACTTTGAAACACCCTCCTGTTTCGCCAAGTCCGTTAATACAGTATCGTTCGCAAGAAGTGTGTCGTACTCCTTAACAATACTTGAAATTGAGTCGGACGATGTGGCCTTATCTATTTCACCGAATAAACCAACAACAATCTCACTGGCAAGTGCCCTACCTGACTCTGCCAACTTTTTTTGGTTAAAGTGCCCCTTTATACCACCAAGACCACCGCCAGTGAGGCCACCAATAATTCCGCCGACGATCAGACCCACCGCTGTTCCTACACCCGGAATAATCGAACCTATTGCCATACCCGTCATCGCACCAGCACCGATGCCCGCCCCGATGCCGCCCCCCGTGGTGCGAGCGTCCCAAGCGGTCTTACCCAAAGTGAGTCCCCCCGCAGCCAACATTCCCGGCACACCAAGCATCGACCCCATAGCCATCATGGAACCCGTGTTCGCTATAGTCTGACCGGTATCGCCGCCAACCATGCCACCTACCAGTTGAGCCAACATCATTCCACCGATCATCGTCCCCATACCCATGCGGCCCTTCATGGCCTGCATCATCCCACCCGGTTTGCCCGCAGTAGTCGTTTGCCACCATCCATTCTTCGCCGCCGCCGCGGTGGGTCCAAAGGCTGGGTTCGGCACCATTGACTTCGTCTTAGGATCCCATACCCTTGGTGGACCCGTTCCGGGTGCGGCGGGAGGTTGGTTTGCGGCAGCGCGGGTCGCAAAGAAACCGCCGCCCGACGCCGCCGCCGCCCCGCGAGCAGCAGCCGCCTGCTGACCGCCGCCTGCCCATTGACCCATCCTGTGGGAAATAGCCCCCTGACCGCCAACAGGAGCAGCCCTACCCATGAAACCCCCCCGCGTCGCTGACATCATCCCACGACCACCCTGAGTCATAGTCAACCAGCCAGCAAACAAAACACCCAAACCCATGTTCGCTTCACCCAAACCACCAATCAAACCATTCAGAAGTTTTAGCAAAGGTAAGAAAGCCGAAACAATATTGCGAATAACAGGAAGCGCAGACTTGAACGCCTTAGCAAACTGTTCAGCAAAATCCTGCATTACAGGAAAAACATCCAAAGTTAAGAAAGCAAAGAAATCATTGAGTTCAGGCAGCATGTTCATGAACTCATCCTTGAAAGCAGTCACCACACCCAAAATTCCAGCAATCACCCTGCCAAGTGACGTACCGAACATTTCAAACTCTTTCCTATTCTTAATAATATCTTTATCGTACTCATTGAAACGACCCCCAAAGAAGCCGCCAATCTCCTTAAAAATATTCTTCCAAAATTCCCAAGCAGCCTCACCGGACTCCTTGAACTTGTCCATCCCCGCGCCCAGCCTGCCAAACCACTGACCAGTTCCAGCAGTGAAATTCCTCCACCAATCAGCAATCTTTCCGTACACTTCCATCAGTCTTGGAAGATCATTAACGATCAGTTTGACCCACCAATTAGTAAACCGTTCCACACCACTAATCAACTTCGGAACAAAAGTTTCCAAACCAAACGCATGGATCGCGCCGGTAACCCGAAACAAAGTCCGAAGAAAAATGTGTTCGATTTGGGCTAAAGCATTACGCAACGGATCCAAAAAGGGCAGACCCATATCAGCCAACGCCACATACAACTTGGTGACCATCCCCTTGAATCCACCCATCAAGGTTTCGTTAATTCTCTGCATCTGACCTTGAAATGCTTCAGGCGTCAAACCGCCGCTGCCGAGTGCTTTCATAAATTCTTGAGCGCTCATGGAACCAGCCTGACCGGCCACATTCTTAAACATCGGACCTAAACCCTTAAGAGCGTCAACCCCTGCTTTCGTTGACCCACTGCTTTGAACAGTCGCTACGGCTTGCGACATTGCTTGAAAAGCCTTAGGATCTCCGCTGGAAATATTTGCCATTTCCCTCATAATTGCGGCTTGCTTTCTGGTGTCTATTCCAGCGCGGCTAAGCATCGCAGCCGTTCCCGAAACATTCTGCACCCCCATGGGGGCGAGAGACTCTGAACGCAAAGCACCCATTGCCTCACGGGCGTTTTGCATACCTCCAATAAAAGGAGACAACTGAGTCTGCTGAAACTGCCTGTTAGCAGCCGTCAATGCAGAAACCAAAGCGACAATGCTCGCAGTGAAACCAGCAGTAGTTACCTTAAGGAAACTGACGGTGCTATTCCACCCGCGCATGATTCCCCTACCAGCAGCCAACGCCCCCTTCATGGCTACAAGACCTATCGTGATCAAACCCAACTCAACGATTAGACCCTTGAAGTTAACTTTGAGAATCGCCTTACCGAAATCGGCCATTTTCCTAGCAGCACGGCCAAGGTGAAAAGCCACACCGTCTTTCAACAGATCTCTAGTTTTATTTAATTTCTTATTAGTTTTATCTAGTCTTTTATCAAGGGCGCTTAGAAACGCATTGACCGCAGCAGCCTTAGTCATATCCGGGTCGATTTCGACCCTAATGACTACCTTCTGCTCTATAGCCATAATACGTTACTTTCTATTCATCTACGCCTGACCTTGCGTGCCGCCTCTGCCTCTTTTTCTTGCTTCTCGCGATCAGCGGCTATCACCATTGCACATGCTATCCGAATCATCCAATCCTCCTCGGAACAATCCAAAAGTTGAATCGGATCAGTATGAAATACTTCCCCCAACCGTGCGGCTGTTTCGATAATAGGATTTTCTGCTAAATATTCTATTACCGTTCCGTAGGGTTTATTTCATCAATCTCATCTCCATAACCGGCAGCATCCAAAATCGCCAACGCCGTGGCTTCCAAATGAGGATCAATACCGTAAAAGTTCCTAATCCCATCAGGGATCGGACGAGTATCACTAGTCATCGAAAGAATCGCATCAGAAGCAAACGTGAGAGCAATTCCATTTGTTGGATTTTCGGCAACCTCATCGTTGATCAAAATCGCGGTACAAGTCGAACCAACGACATAGCAAGCAAACTTCAAAGGATCAAATCCATCCTTGCTATTTTCACCTGAATTCCGTCGCCAAGCACGCAACTGCTGCTGGGTTACATTCGGAGAAAATCGAACCGAAACACCTTCCCGCTCAGGAACATTAATTTCGATTTCGTCCCGCTCAACCTTCTGTTCAACAACATTACGCAACTGTTCCAGAACTGAAGGCTTTGCTTCTTTTTCTTTGAGTCGTTCCGAACCTTCGTCTGGAACATCAAAGGTAATAGTCTTCGTTACTGTTTCATCAGCCATAATATATTTCTCCATTGGACGTTGTCATGACATCCAGATAGTAACACCCCGTTACCGGGGTATCAAGTTTTAAGTTAATAACCTAAATGAAAATTATTGGGGATTTCCAGAACCCTCTGCCAAGCCACCAATAGCCATAGTAATACTGAAGGTCGCAGGCGCTCCCGAAGAAGCATCACCATCAGGCTCAGTCAAACCGACAACAAGAGCCTCAGTAAACATTCGGTTGTGTGTAGAATCCGACACTACGAGATCACAATCCGTCTCATCAATAAAGACGTTGTAATACGCCGTGCCTACCCGTCCACGCAAACCAGCAATCAAGGCACCATCACGCTCAGGATCGAAATGACGAGTCAAAGTAACATCGCCAACCTCGGCAGGAGCGCACAGGGTTGTAGGGAACTTCTCTTTGCCCTCAAACACCTTCTCTACTGAAGCCGTGATCTCACCACCAGACACCTGAGCAAAATACCCAGTGAAGTTAGGAGGAGTCGGTATACCATGAACCGAAGCGGGTTCAAGCCTACCGACAATCTGCCTCTGTGCTAGTTTCATTTATTCACTCCCTGTTTAGAGTACGCCAGCCGTAAGGTTGGACTTCGTGATGTTGACAGTAATCTTATCACCAACAGCGGACACCCTGACTGCAACATCAGCGGTGACTTGACCAGTTGCTAAACTAACAGTCGGGTTATTGATGTTACCAACAGTTACCTTGTAACCATTGTCGATCATTGCCCCCGACGAATCGTGGGCCGGGTACAGGCCACCAGACTTTTTAATCGGTTCCAAGATGCTGACCAGTGAACCTCTGATGGCTGAAAACAGTCCACCCCGACTGTCGATAGTGGAGAACGTGTGACGCTCCAACGCTATCTCAGCCAGATAAACAATGTGGTTGATCGTGTCCCGTGAAGTAATGAATCGCCAATCTGCTTCAGCCGCAGAAGCAGAACGGGCACCATAAACACGAACCTTGCCGTTGATGATTCGCAACGCATTGATGCGAGAGTTATCTAATTCATCACCAGTTGCCTTGTCCATAAACGTACCTGACGGCATGGACAAACCAGTAACATGCCTCGCTTCTGAAATAGCGCCAGCGCCAACACGCCACGGGCCTCCAGCCGCGTTAGCAGCCTTGGAACGCTTTGCCTGAACATAAGCCTCAGGCGACAAAGTGACCGTCAATCCAGCATTGGCCGGATCGGGAATCTTCACCCACGGATAATAGAAGGCCGCATATTGGGCGTCATCATCAGCATAAATTGTTGGGGAAGCACCGCTCAAAGTAGACTTGACAGTCGTATGACTGCTAGCCTCAGTAAACGAACAAATGGCAATCCGGTCATTTGTTTTCGCATGATCAATCAGTGCGTGCCAATAAGAGTTAGAAGTTGCAATACCGGGAATCGAAACTGAACCCGGACCAAGATCTTTTCCAAGTAGCGCCAAACCCTCAACATAGTTGTCAGTTGCTGACGCATCAGTAACCAATGTTCCGTCAGCGCCAGCAGACATAGCCAACGCAGAAGTCGCCACCGGCATGGTTGTGGCCCCCGCCTCTTTAGTGGCTGTAACCAAATGACGAGTAGGCTCTTCCGCATTAACAGCGGTGATCAAGGCATCAAGCGTAGTCAAATCGTTAGTGTGCAATACGAGTACGTCATCAAGAAACACCTTGACACGAACACCGGAAACATCACCAGCCACAATCTGAACATCCAAGTTCGCAGACCACGCCCCAACATCGGCGGCGGAAAATGTAGCAACCGTAGAACCGGCAGAATTAACGAAAGCACGGCTACCCGCTACAGCATCGTCAGCCACAACACGCTGAAGATACAGGCGCGCTCCCCCCTCTTCAAAATAGGTCTGAATGCTAGTATGCATATTTCCTGATACATACTTACCAAAATACTTCGTGTACTCGGTAAGGTTCCGAAGCAAGGTAGGCTCTGAAGCCTTTCCACGTTCGGTGGTACCCACCATAAACGATTGCGCTGAAAGGATTTCTCCAGTTGCTGTTGGTCCGCTTCTAGTTGCGGTATTTATTACGATTCCGGGCATTCCCCGCGCCTCCGTGTTGATGAGCCGATGAACGAACTTTGTTGACAAATCTTACATGGTTCTGAAGGTCTTTCATTGCATGTATCTGTGTCCGCTTTTTATATTAGCACCCATACATGGTTATCAAACAGAAGGTATGGCGTTTAATGATGCAGACGAATATGCACCCGTTCCAGCAGCGTTTAAAGCAGCGACTCTAAAAATGTAAGAAGTTCCATTAGTCAAACCCGTAACAACATGAACCGGGTTCAAACTCGCTGTATTTGCAACAACCGTCGCCCAAGTAGTTCCCTTATCCGTGGAGAACTGGATCACATAACCAGCAATCGGAGTTCCACCGCCGTCGTAGGTCGGTGCTTTCCAAGCGAGAGACACTTGAATATTCCCAGCAGTTCCCCTAAGTATGGTGGGAGCATTGGGAACCTTTTCGATCTGAGATTCATTAATCACACCAGTTAGCATCGTTCCCAAATTCGCACGACCGATAGATTCGTACAGACTCAATTCATACGATAGAAACGAAGCCGCAAGGAAGCGTTCACCTTTTAGTAACGTAAGATCAGAAAAGTCTTCGGTAATCGTTCCCTCATCGACTTTGATCTCACATGCGGCTCCAGCCACCGCAGCGATACGAAGTGCCGGTCGATCCAGCAACGCATCCCTTACCACCATTGTCATATTGTCTCGGGCAACCGTCACCTCGCTGGCCCCCGTGGCCCGCACCCAACAATAGGTACGCATCAAATATTTGACCTCATACAGAACATCCATTCCCGGTTCATTGGAATGTCTAACAATCTGGCTGGTCGATTCCACCAACGTAATCAACGTCGGCCAGTTGTCTAAAGTCAACGGTTCAAACGTCAAATATTTGACTGGATTTGGAAGTTCGCTATCCGACAAACCCAACGTGTTTCGATAGTTCAATAATCTTGTCGGCATGTCAGCCGCAAGAAAATCGTTCACATATTTCTTGGCCGCTGCTGGGCCTTCCATTGTTGCAACCATTAGTCAAACGCCAATGCTTTTAGTTTCTTGTACGTTCTCGTACCCTTTTGACCATACACCAAATAATCTGCTACTTCTAATCCAAGACCGCGGGCAAATCCTTTGGGGACGAACACAATCTTTCTGGCTGGCATGAATTTTGTACCTGCCTGATGGAACTTTGCATATTCTAAATCGGTTCCGAACTGAGCGTTCTTCAATCCGATGTGGTTAACCCGACCGGACAGGGTGGTCAACTGACGGAACAAATCGCCTTCCCTGATCATCGTAGGCAAATTACCGTACCGTTGTATCTTCCACGACTGGTATTCCAAATCTAAAGCGTTCCACTTTTTCCCAGTAGACGCCACACCACCAGTAGTAAAGTTCATTCGATTTGCTTTTTTGATTTCGTCGCGTGCCCATTTCAACTGGGAATGAAAATTTTCCGCTCGCTTAACCATGCCCGCAAAATAGGCTCTGGTTTTTAAAACTCCACGCGCTTCTATCTGACTCATATCAGGCCACCCTGACGCGACGCCACCGTTTAACTGAGTTGAGTTCGCTTTCCGTGAAACCAGTCTCTACGGGAGCGACATTACGCGTTGTCAAGT
>Ga0302120_10000565_pt1 | contig 16785 bp, 19 predicted proteins | sample AG5_Bottom_MG_FD_203118 | JGI IMG/M metagenome (GOLD analysis project Ga0302120, IMG submission 203118) | Marine microbial communities from Western Arctic Ocean, Canada - AG5_Bottom | ecosystem: Environmental > Aquatic > Marine > Oceanic | place: Canada: Western Arctic Ocean | collected 2017-10-01 | reverse complement strand
CCGTTGATCAAACGATTGAGAAAAACCAACTGGTATTACAACAGCTACAATTTAGAATGGTTAATCCCAGCCAAGAATTGCAACGAAAGGCACAAAGGTTGGATGAAGCAGAAGCAAGGTTAACTCGGATTATCAATACACTAAAAACCTTAAATCACGCCAAACTAAAAACACTCAACACCGAACTCCATCAACACTCGCCTGCACGATTCATTACTTATAAAATTGAACAAAGCAAGCTTGCACAGCAGCGACTACTTAAAGCAGGCGCGAAGTGCTCTGGGCTTTACAAAAGTGAAATCAAACAGCTTAACACTCAATTACATCAAAGTGTGGCACGTGTGCACTCTGAACAATCTTCTAAGCTTAGTAAGCAAGCAAAGGCACTCCACATTCTCTCACCTTTGTCTACTTTATCACGTGGTTACAGCATTACCCACAACGAACAGGATTTTGTCCTGCACAATGCAAATGAAATTAAAATAGGTGAGGTTATAAGTACCACCCTTCATCAAGGTCAAATCCACTCGAAAGTTTATAAAAAAACAAATTAACTTTTTAACCATACTACCAAACTCTCATAACATGAAATCAAACGTCTCGCTTTTAAGTCGATTAGGTGCAATCACTTACGATTTTTTCCTAGTTTTTTCGCTGGTATTTTGTATTGGTCTTTTTGTTGTTATTGTTATTCAGGATGGCACAAAAAATCCGCTTTTTTTCTTACTCATGTTACTTTTGACTTTTGGATATTTCGCTTTTTCTTGGGTTATAGGCAGACAAACACTGGGGATGAAAGCATGGAAATTTGAAATTATGCAAGCTGACAGAAAAAGCATTACTTACACCCAATCACTGATTCGATTTTTATTGGCGTCCTTATCACTTATTGGTGTTGGCTTTATCTTTCAACTTTTCAACAAAGACAAGCTCCCACTGCACGATTATTTTTCAAAAACCTATCTGCAATCGACCAAGAAATAATTGAACGATACTTCTTTTCGGGTTTTAAATTAAAGGGTAGCGTCCCCTTTTATTCCTTTTATTATTGAAAGCATCTCATATTGAAAATTCCCTAAATTTTAGATCTTTATTTCAGTAATACAATGAGGTGTAACTTTATCGAAAACCAATTCGCTATAATGACACCCTCATTAAAAGAAAGAAAACGAAGCACATCAATTAATGCAAAGAAATTCAAATAAACCAAAGATAGGATTATTGGGTTTTGTATTTAAATACAAAATCGCTCTTATATTTTTCATTATATTCATCTCTCTTTTTAAACAAAATATTTTGATTAATGGCTTTCCAATGGTGATTAACGATCGACAAAATATGATCGATACTATTGTTGCTGAAAACGCTCGAATTGAAGAAGAAAACCAAGTCTTAAAAAAGCAAATTAGTGACTACCGTGATGGCGACTTAACCTTACTAGAATCACAAGCACGCTATAAATATGGGCTGGTTAAAGATGGGGAAACTTACTATCAAATCAATGCAATTATTGAGACCGATAATAGTAATGAAACATCTATAATAAAGACTAATTAATCCAATGCTTGAATAAGAATTTATTAGACCTGTATGCCACATAATAATTGCTTCTTAATTATTCCAGCCAGCGGCACAGGTTCGCGCATGAATACAGCCACGCCCAAGCAATATTTACAACTTGAAAATGGCTTAACCATTCTTGATCAAAGCCTAAAAACACTGCTTAAAATCGATGACATTATTGGTTGTGTCGTTGCCATATCTCCAGATGATGATGATTTTCAATCGTCCAATTATCAGAAACACGGCAAAATGCTCGCCGTTGCCGAGGGTGGCCAAGAGCGTTTTCATTCCGTACTCAATGCGCTTAAAGCTCTATCTGAGTTTGCCGAACCGAATGATTGGGTATTGGTACATGATGCGGTTAGGCCTTGTGTTAAGGCGAGCGATGTTCAAATGCTTATTGACGAACTAAAACAAAGTGATGATGGCGGGATTCTTGCAACACCAGTTGTAGATACATTAAAACGTGCCGATGATGCCATAGTTCAAAACACCGTCGATAGAGAAGGTTTGTTTCAAGCGCAAACGCCACAAATGTTTAGATTTAACGTGCTGGTTAAAGCGCTAGAAAATGTTGTAAGTGGTGACGCTCACATTACAGATGAAGCCGAAGCTGTAGCGCGCACAGGAGCCAAAGTAAAAATAGTAATCGGCTCAAATGACAATATTAAAATAACGGTGGCTGAAGATCTTGCATTGGCTAACTTTTTATTGAGCAACCACGATGAAAATTAAAACTGGAATTGGCCAAGACTCCCACGCTTTCGAGGATGAATCGGGCAAAGCGTTAATCCTGGCTGGTGTTGAATTTAATTACGACAACGGCTTAAAAGGTAATAGCGATGCTGACGTTGTATTACACTCATTAACCAATGCAATTTCAAGCATTACGGGTAGGAATATTTTAGGAAAAATTGCCGATGAACTTTGCCAACAAGGCATTAAAAATTCTCGCAAATATTTACAATGTGCACTTGATGATTTGGACGATTGGCAAATCGAACACATTGCGATTTCACTGGAATGCCTTGAGCCAAAAATAACGCCTCAAATTGAGAATATGAAAAACAGTATTGCCGGACTGTGTAATATTAACGCCAGCGATGTTGGCATTACCGCCACCACAGGTGAAGGCTTAACAGCCTTTGGTAAAGGACAAGGCATTCAAGCATTAACCATCATAACCGTAAGCAAAGCATGACAATTAGCGACAACCCAACTCGTTCAAAAATAAAGAAAATTCATTTTATTGGTATTGGTGGTACGGGAATGAGTGGCATTGCCGAAGTCATGAATAATTTAGGTTATGAAGTTTCAGGCTCTGATATTCAAGCCACTAAAGTAACTGAGCGCCTTGAAAAGTTAGGCTGTAAAGTGATGTACGGCCAGAGTGCTGACAATATTATCGGCAAACAAGCGGTTGTTGTTTCCTCAGCAATTTCTAAAACCAATCCCGAGTTAGTCGCTGCCAAAGAAAGTCACTTGTTGATTGTGCCTCGTGCTGAAATGCTGGCTGAACTCATGCGCTTTCGTTTTGGTATTGCCGTTGCAGGTACGCATGGAAAAACAACCACAACCAGCCTTATCGTTCATATTTTGAGCGAGGCAAAACTCGATCCAACCTATATTATCGGTGGCATTATCAATGCGACAGGCATGAATGCCAAGTTGGGTAAAAGTGATTACTTGGTGGCAGAAGCTGATGAAAGTGACGCTTCGTTTTTGCATTTACAACCGATGCTTAGTGTGATTACAAATATCGACGAAGATCACATGGAAACTTATGAGCACAATTACGACAATCTGACCAATGCCTTTATTAACTTTACCTCTAATTTGCCTTTTTACGGTGTTTGTGTTGTGTGTGTTGATGATCAAGGTGTTCAAGACATTCTGAAGAAGATTCACCGCCCTATTCTCGGTTATGGCTTTAGTGATGATGCCGATGTACAGGCCTCTAATGTTGTGCAAAAGAAAATGCAAATGACGTTTGATGTGGATTGCAAAAAACATCAACAGAAATTTATTGTTGCGCTTAATCTTATTGGAAAGCACAATATCTTAAACGCTCTTGCGGCCATTGCTGTCGCTATTGAACTTGAAATAGATCATAAGATTATCCAGACGGCACTTGATAACTTTAGTGGTGTTGCACGTCGACTAGACTATCACCAAAAAATTTCAATTAAAGACTTTGCTATACCACTTTTTGATGATTATGGCCATCACCCAAACGAGATAGCCGCAGTACTTAGCAGCCTAAGAAACACTTTTAAAATAAACCGATTAGTGGTTATTTTCCAGCCACATCGCTTCAGCCGAACCAGAGATTTATTTAATGAATTTGTCAGCTGCCTCTCTCGAGTGGATATTTTAATTTTATTGGATATTTATCCAGCAAACGAAGTGCCCATTCATCAAGTCAATTCTGCAGCACTCGCCGACTCCATTCGACAAAGAAGCTCGATTGATCCTATAGTGTTGAGCAATAGTCAGGAAATACTCGACGTATTACCCAATGTCGTTTTGGCCGAAGATGTGCTTTTAACACTGGGTGCAGGTGATGTTCATAAAATACCGCATGAGCTGATAGAGCATTTTGGAAATCAATAATTATGTTTTTAATTAATGAGCCGATGTCTAAGCACTGCTCACTTAGGGCAGGTGGACTCGCTAGTGAATTCTTTGTGCCGGAGGATGTCGATCAACTCTCAAGTCACTTAAAGAAAAACAAAAAACCTGTTATTTTCATTGGACTGGGTAGTAATTTACTCATTCGAGATAATGGTTTTGATGGTCTGATCGTACACACCAAACATTTAAAAGGCCTTGATTTTAACAAGGAAGCAATCGAAGCCGAAGCTGGCACAACACTTGCCAAATTGTCTCGATTTGCAGGTGCAAATAACAAACACGGTGCTGAATTTCTCAGTGCAATCCCAGGTAGTGTTGGTGGTGCATTGGCAATGAATGCAGGTGCTTTCGGTTCAGAAATTTGGGAATATGTCGCCTCTGTCAAAACAATTGACAATAGTGGCAATATTCAACACAGGTCGTCCGACGATTTTGTTATTTCTTATCGAAATGTTAAAGCAAAACACACTGGCGAATTCTTTGTAAATGCTGAGTTTAATTTTAACCAAGTTGAGAAAAATATCGAAGCGCGTGACTTGCTTAATAAAAGAAATGAATCGCAGCCAATCGGTCTCCCAAGTTGTGGCAGCGTCTTTAAAAACCCGAACAATAACTTTGCCGCCAAACTCATAGAGACTTGTAATTTAAAAGGCTTTTGCATTGGTGGGGCTTGTGTTTCTGACAAGCATGCTAACTTTATTATCAACCAAAATTCGGCCACTGCTAGGGATATAGAAGAGTTGATTGAACACATTCAAACGACTGTAACAGATACCCACGGCATTACCTTAGAGCCGGAATTGGTGATTATATGATTGCTGTATTAATGGGTGGATATTCTGCCGAAAGGGAAATTTCACTAAAAAGCGGTCAAGCTGTTTATGAAGCGCTTGTGGCAAACAAAGTTGACTGTTTTGCTTTTGATCTTACGAAAGATAATCTTGATTCACTATGGGAAAGAGAATTTGATAAGGCATTTATCGTGCTCCATGGTCGAGGTGGTGAAGACGGCTACATGCAATCTCAATTGGAAAACAAAGGTATCCCATATACTGGCTCCGATAGTTCAGCCTCTGAGTTGTGCATGAATAAAGCAATCACCAAGGAAGTTTGGCAACAACATCTGCTGCCATTGTCACCATCCATTGTTGCAAGTAAGGCAAGCCCGCCCAAGGTAATAGACATCCCTTTGCCGTGGGCTGTCAAACCAATTCTGGAAGGGTCAAGCATTGGGATCAGTAAAGTAATAAATAAAAGTGAGTTAGGAGCTGCTCTTAATTTGGCGTGGCAATATGGTGATGCACTGATTGAACACTGGATTGAAGGCAGCGAATACACCGTTGCTATCCTAAATGGAGAGGTACTACCAAGTGTAAAAATTATTGCTGCTGTTGAGTTTTATGATTACGATTCCAAATACTTTAGCGATAGCACAGAATACCTTTGCCCTTCCGACTTAAATGAAGAAGATGAGGCATATCTACAAACAATTGCAATGGAAGCTTTTCGTGCAACTGGGGCTTCGGTCTGGGGGCGAGTTGACTTTATCATCGACGAAGACAAAACACCTTATTTACTCGAAATTAATACCGTGCCAGGTATGACTTCGCACTCGCTAGTGCCGATGGCGGCAAAAGCACGAGGCATGACTTTTGAACAACTCGTTCTTAGTATTTTGCATGGCTAAACAACAAATTAACCGCTTAAATAAGCCAAAAAAACCAATTAAAGTTGTTATAAAACAGCTGGGGAGAAAACTACCTTTTTTACTACTCATCATGGCAATTGCGGCCATGGGCTATAACTTTCATCGCTCTAATTTATTTGAGCCAGAGATTAGTTGGACAATTGATGAAAAACTTAATCAAAGTGATCTTTACTATGAGCAACTTATTGCGCCACTGCTTAACAATAAATACTTGATTAATTTAGCCGAATTAAAAGACACTATTGAGGCAGAGCCTTGGGTTGCTCAAGCCGAAGCTGATCGAATTTTTTGGAACAAAATCGACATTAAGTTAAGCGCTCACATTATAGCGATGCGCTGGCAGGACAAAGGTTATATTTCAACTGCAGGCATACCATTCGAACCAGAACTACTGGTAACTTCACAGACGCCTTTAGCTGTTGTTGAGGAAGATGAAGCACTCAAATTCTTTAAGGATTACCAACTTTATCAAAAAATTCTTGAACCGTTAGTCATTACAAAGTTTGAACGAAGCCAAATAGATCAGCTCACCATTGAGCCCAATGTTCGTATTATTCTAGGACAACTAAAGCAAGACCAGCGCCTAAAGGATTTTGTTAAAGCCTATGACAACTTAAAGAAAACTTCAAGAAAGATACGAAAAAGAGGTGTTTTTGATATGCGCTACACTAAAGGCTTTGCGTTGAGTTATCAGCAACAATGACGCGATAACAAAAAGCAAGATTAACGCCGGACCAATAAAAAATAATTACTTGAACAAGCAAAGTAATATAGGTGCTCAGGTCCAAGGTATCGGCAACAATGGCAAATAAATAGGCAAATAATGTCGGCAGCAAGACTTGCATAAAAAACAAATTAACCTGAACAATAAAAGGCAGCTTCCAACGAAAGTTAAGAGCCCTTCCTATGGCAATGTTAACAAAATTAAGTGTTAACGGAACAATCAAAAAGTACACAATTAATTGAACGAAGACAAGCCCTCCTGTAAGGGCGGTAGGAAAAACAATAGCAAAACCTATCAACATTGTTAGTCCAGTGTATTTAGCAATCTTACCGAACTCAAAAACACAACTTAAAATGGAAACGGAGTTTGTGCCCAGCATGACAAAACGAGCTAAATTGATGGAAAGTAAGGCGTAACCGAACAAAAATAAGAGCATATACAATAGCGTGTTATCCGGCACACTAATACTGACAACAGTTTGACTCATAAATAGCTGTTTAGACAAAGCCATGAGTTCGGGCAGAATAAGCAGTAAAGGAAATGCAAAAATCATTGGAATAATAGAGATTTCTATAATTTTGCGCCAATGCATAATGATAAAAGCTAGACTGGCTAAAATAGTTTTCTTAATCGGTAATATCATTAACTTAGATTCGAATTAACAACGGTAATTATAATATTTAACTTTTGGCCCGGCTGAATAATATGTGAAGTGCCAAGCTTATTCCATTTTTGAATTTGGCTCACTGTTACATTGTATCTACTGGCAATCTTGGATAGATTGTCACCAGGTCTAACTTTGTACGTAATTTTACGAGTTATATCGAGCCCAGTTCTGGCAATTTTAGCGAGCTCAGTTAGATTCTTGTTTGTCAACCGTATAACTAATTCTTTGCCAATGGAAAGTGGTGCTGATGGTTGAATATGATTCCAGCGCACAAGATTATTGATACTGGTATCAAACTGCTTAGAAATTTTCCACAGACTGTCACCCGAAACAACGGTGTATACTAATTTTGAAGCACCATTTTGAGTATTGAGTCTGCTCTTTTCTCTTTGTTCTTCCGACAGTGCATAATAAGACTCGCCTTGTTGTGCAAGCGGCACAATAATATAATCACCTGCACGAATGGTGTCGTCTCGCAGCTCATTTACACTGATAATTTGTTCGAGTGTTGTTTTGTATTTACTCGCTAACAAGCTTAGACTTTCGCCCGATTGAATTTTGTGACGAACCCAGCTGATTTGAGGTCGATCGCCTGACTCGTTTAACCTTTTCTCAAAAATTGACACAACCGAATCTGGCAGCAATAGCGTAAATGGCAGAACACTGGGGGTCGCCCAACGCCTTAAACCAGGGTTGTATGCATAAATATCATCAATACTAAGCCCCGTCCACTGAGAAATTAGTGCCAAATCAAACTGAGAATCCAGCTCGATTGCTTGAAGATAAGGGGTGTTATTAATTCTCTCAAATCTTTGTTTGTAATGCAGCGGATCTTGTAGAATTTTCGCGACAGCTAATAATTTCGGCACATAGCGTTTTGTTTCAACCGGTAATTCTAAATGCCAATAATCGGTTTTTTTACCACTTTTTTTATTGGCATTAATTGCATTTTGAACACGACCAGGACCGGCATTATAGGCAGCAATTGCCAACAGCCAATCGCCATCAAATAACTTATTAAGGTTTTTTAAATATTGAACAGCGGCTTTGGTGGACGCTAGTACATCACGTCTACCCGCGTACCACCAATCCTCCTCAAGACCGTACAACTTTCCTGTCGAAGGGATAAACTGCCAAAGTCCAGCCGCGGTGCCATGAGAATAGGCAAAAGGATAATACGCAGATTCAACAATTGGCAGTAAGGCAATTTCAATTGGCAAGCCTTCCTTTTCAACTTCGCTCACTACCAAATGAAGGTATGGTTGGGCACGCCTACTTACCCTTTCAAGATAATCTGGATGCTTCATAAACCAGGCAATATGTTCATCAACTCGCTGTTGATTTTGACCGACTAGGCTTTGATGATTGGCAATATAGTGCCAAAGATTAGACTCATCCTTATAGATTTTTGTTGGCTGTGAAACATCAATTAAATGACTTAAATTATTGACATTATCAAGGCCACTTTGGCAGCCAGACAGTATTAAAACAAGCGTTAGTAAAAAAACACGCACTATTTTTCTTTGCTGGCACAAAGTGGCGAATCTGGCGAGCCTTGGCGCGCCTTCCATTCACTTGGTGTGTAAGTGTGCATTGCCAAAGCGTGGATGTGATTTAACTCCTCTTTAAAGAGTTTGTTAATAAATCGATGACGATCAATAAGCTTCATTTCGTCAAAAACCTTACTCACAACAACCAGCTTGAAATGTGACTCTGTAGCTGGCCCTGAATGATTACTTGATTCATTAATCACTTCAAGATGGCTGGGCTCTAGAGCAACTTTCAATTGCTCTTCGAGATGAGATTGCATACTAGTCATCTGGATTTTCCTCAAAGGCATATTCAAAAGCATCTGAGTAGAAGCTTTTCTTCGGTAAACCCCTTTCTAGACAACCACTGGCTGCCGCCCTAACCATTACTGGCGGTCCGCAAGCATAAACTTCATAATCAGATAAATCTACAAAATCTTGAACGACGGCTTCATGTACGTAGCCTTTTTTACCTTTCCAGGCGCCGTTGGTTTCTGACAAAACTGGTACATAACTAATATTCACAAACTCATTGGCCCATTCAGAAGGTAAATTAGAATAGATGTCTTCTTCAGCTCTTACACCCCAATAAATATGTATTTTTCTTTGTGATTCTATGGTGGTCAAATGCTCGACAATCGCCTTAATAGGACCGAAACCGGTGCCGCCTGCAATTAAGATTACAGGCTTATCACTTTCTTCTCTTATGAAGAAGTCACCTTTGGGTCCTTCAATTCTAAGAATGGTCTTTTCAGTCAAACTATTAAAAATAAAATTAGTCAATTGACCGTCCTCGACCAATCGAACGTGGAGCTCAATAAAATTAGAGTTAGTAGGTGCATTGGCAATTGAAAAAGCACGAGGCTCAAAATCGGAATGCTCTAGATCAAGATATTGACCTGCTAAATATTGTAAAGATTGTGAGCCGGGAATCTTGAGCATAATTTGAACCACATCATGGTTAAGGCGATTTATATGTACCACCTTGCAAGGTAATGAGCGCACCTCTATATTTGCTAAATCATCCAACTCTTCAACATTGATATACAAATCACTCGTTGCCCTACATTGGCAAAGCAGCGCCATATTGGCCTCTAAATCTTCTTCTGTTAGACCAGGAGGCACGTCACCATCGTACTGAATCTCACCATTTAAAACAGCAGCTTTACACTTCCCACAAAAACCGTTTTGACAGCCATAAGGAAAATTGAGTCCATGTGCTAGAGCACCATCCAAAATTGGTGCGTCGCCAGCGCTCTGAAAGGATTTTCCACTCGCCTGATTTAAGACTGTAAACATCGTATTGAGTAATATAAAAATTTAGGGGATATTATAATGTAGTACTCTTTGATATAAACCTAGTATTAATATGAGGTTATCGTCTATTAACTCGGTCATTTTTTTAATGGGCCCGACTGCTTCTGGCAAGACAGAGCTGGCAATTGAGCTGTGTAAACATTTTGACGCCTACCTGATTAGTGTTGACTCGGCTCTCATCTATCGCCACATGGATATTGGTACGGCCAAACCCAACTCCAAAACCCTACAAAACTACCCACACGCACTGGTGAATATTTGCGAACCCGAAGATTCTTTTTCAGTTAATGATTTTGTTACTCAAGCAAAAAACCACATTAATTTAGCTCTTAAACAAAATAAATTACCTATCTTAGTTGGTGGTACTTCATTTTATTTCCATGCACTAGAATACGGTCTTTCAGATCTGCCAGAGTCAACCATTGAATCAAGACAATTCTTAACTGAACAACTTAAAACAGCTGGCAGTGAAGAGCTGCACAAACAATTAAACAATATTGACCCTATCGCTGCAAAAAGAATTCATCGTAATGACTCACAACGAATAACGCGCGCTCTCGAAGTGCATTATTTAAGCGGAAAAACATTGAGTGAGTTGCAGGGCAACAAAGATGGTAATGCCCTCAACAAGCCAATTAAAAAAATCTTACTCATGCCCGATAGGGCAAAACTTCACATGAGAATTGAGGAGCGATTCAACAAAATGATGGAAGCCGGATTTATTGATGAAGTTAAGAAACTTCGAGCGAACAAAAAATTAAACTTAGATTTACCTTCTATTCGTTGCGTCGGTTATCGCCAAGCTTGGCAATATTTAGACGGCAAAATCAGCGAGAGTGAAATGATAGACAAAGCCATTATTGCAACTAGGCAGTTATGCAAGCGTCAATGCACTTGGCTCAGAAATGAAAATAATGCTCTCAATCTTTCACAAGCAAACATCAGCAAGGCGGTTGAATTTATTGAGAAAGTAGACGTTTAAAATCGTCACCGCGCACATTAAAGTCATCATACAGGTCAAAACTTGCACAAGCTGGGGAAAGTAAGATTGCACCATCAGTAGCATAGCACTTTGCAATCGATAAGGCCTGATCCATTGATTGTGCAACCTCGACCACACAATTAGTAATATGTGATGCAAAACTATCGGCCGCCTCACCAATTAAAACAACAGCCTCTGTTTTTTCACCAATTAACTCAAACATTGCTGAATAATCCTCTTTTTTTGCAATGCCGCCAGCAATCAAAACCAAGGATGAATAATGCTCACTAAGTGCGTTAATAGCAGTTATTGTAGAATTGGCATTGGTCGATTTCGAATCATTAAAATAATCCACACCATCCAAATTGACTACCCACTCTAAGCGGTGAGGTAAGCCTTTAAAATCTATAGCTGCTTGCAACATCGCCTTGTTTGATAGGCCGGCAAGATGACCTAATGTAAGGGCTGCAAGAATATTACTCATATTATGTTTGCCTACTATTTTTAAATCCGAACTGCTAAAAAGAACTTCATCCTTATTGAAGAATATAGAGTTGCCTAATTTAATCTCAACGCCAAATTCACAATCTTGGTTGTTTTTTTCCAGGCCAAAACAGGCATCCCAGACAATTTCAGAAGTGGTACTTTCATCAAGATTAATCACCTTGTTTTGACAATATTGGTATAGGCTTATTTTTGAAGCAATATAAGCCTCAAAGTTAGGATAACGATCCAAATGATCCGGTGTGATGTTCAGCACCAAGCCCGCTAGCAAGTCCAATGAGTTTGTATAATCTAATTGATAACTTGATAATTCAACAACATATAAATCGACATCGTCGCCCAGGACATCCATCACTGGTGTGCCAATATTGCCGCAGATTGCTGTATTTTTACCTGCCGCAAGCGCCATTTCACCAACAAGTTGGGTGACGGTTGATTTGCCATTAGATCCACTGATACCAATAATTGGTGCATTTGCGTAGCGTGAAAATAACTCAATATCACTAATCAGCGGAATGTCTTTGGCTCTTGCCCAGATGATAATTAACTCTGTCTTAGAAATGCCAGGACTGACAATAATTTCCTCAACTCCTTCGAGTAAGCTTTCTTGCCAAGGACCCAACTGGCACTCTGCAGCAAGTCCTTGAATCCTAAAAGTATCGAGCAGTGGTGGTGACTGGCGAGAGTCTGCAACTTGATAGATTACTTGTGCGCTTTTATAAAACCGCGCAACTGATAGACCGGTAAGCCCCATGCCTAGAATAAGTTTCATGAACGCCCTACATTAGTCCAATGATATTTAGAGAGTGCAAAAAATGCTGTTTTGTGTGTCTCATAAATTGTATTGTATTAGTGCAAAGATCTCTTTCTTTATAAAAATATCCTTATTTCCTTGCATTTTGAGTCGAAATTGACTATATTTTACACTTTTACTTTTAACTTTAAGATTATGCGTTCAAACGTTCAAACAGCAAGTAACGCGATTGTCATCAATCGCACACTCAGAAACACTTATCAATTGCTTTCAGCGACACTACTTTTTAGCGGTGTAATGGCTTATGTATCAATGGCAATTAACTTCCCTCATCTTGGCTTAATGACTCTTATTGGTTATTTCGGTCTACTATTTTTAGTAACCAAGCTTAGAAACTCTGCTTTCGGTATTTTGGCAGTATTTGCCTTAACCGGTTTTATGGGCTTAACGCTAGGACCAATCATCAATATGTACCTTACAGCTTTTTCTAATGGCGCTGAGTTGGTGGCAATGGCAATGACAGGCACAGCAGTTATCTTTGCAACACTGTCAGTCTATGCGTTGGTTTCACAAAAAGACTTTAGCTTTATGGGTGGATTTTTAGCTGCAGGCATTATGGTAATGTTTCTAGCAGGCCTCGCTGCATATTTCTTCAGTATGCCTGCATTATCGCTAACAGTATCTGCTGGTTTTATTTTATTGATGAGTGGACTAATACTCTACCAAACAAGCGCAATTATCCACGGTGGTGAGACCAATTACATCATGGCGACGGTAACGCTTTATATTTCAATTTATAATTTATTCCTTAGCTTACTTCATATTTTAGGTTTTGCTGCTGGCGACGATTAGTGATTGACAACGAAGGCTATCGCGCTAACGTTGGCATTGTACTTACAAACGATAAAAAGCAGATACTTTTAGCAAAGCGATACAAGGAAAGCTCTTGGCAGCTACCACAGGGTGGAATCGATCAAGGTGAAGACCTCTTCGAAGCGTTGTATCGCGAGCTTGATGAAGAGGTTGGTCTTGCAAAAGAGCACGTTACTGTACTTGCAAAAACACCCAAATGGTTGCGCTATGATCTACCAAATAACTACCTAAGACCCAACCAAAAGCCACTCTATGTTGGTCAGAAACAAGTTTGGTTTTTGCTAAGGCTGGACTCCTCTGAAAAAAATATTTGCCTAGATTCTCACAACGAGATTGAATTTGACGATTGGAAATGGGTCGATTTTTGGAGCCCTATCGATGCTGTCATCGACTTCAAGAGAGATATCTATGAGGATATGCTGAAAGCCTTGGCGCCTGTGTTATTTGACAATAAACACCATATACCAGCTGAGTTTTCTCGCCCACTTCAATGCACTGCCATTAGGTTTAACAATTAAGTCAAAGCTTTTTTGATTATCTCTACAGGCGTAAGTATATGCGCCTCAATCAGTTGAGTAGCGCCCTTAATATCCCGTTTTAGCGCCAAATTTAGTAACTCGGCATGTTCTTTCTGATTAATACCAAGCGTTTCTGAATTGGTAACATTCTCCTTTAACCAAAAATTTCGATATCGAGTTGATTTTTCAAATAGCGATTGTCTGATCTGTAGTAATCGGGGCGATGCGCAGCCAGCGACGATACCGCTATGAAAGGACGCATGTCGTTTCTGCCATTCTTTAAGATCAATGCTTTTTTCATTACTACTTTTATTCAGTCTGTGTATCGCAGCCAAACAGTTTGCTTCCCAATAATCATCGCCCTTCTCGATAGCCATTCCCACACAAAGCGACTCTATTTTAGCCCTTGCCTGATAGATATCCTCTAAATCAGCCACTGAAATATCACTAACATAAAAACCTCTTTGATTTTCCGAAACGACCAAATCTTTAGCTATCAATTGTGACAAAGCCTCACGCAGAGGACTGGTGCCAACCTCGTAGCGTTCCTTAAGCGCTTTAATGTGTAATTTTTCTCCTGGAAGATAATCGCCTTCTAGAATATCAGTAGTAAGACGATCCAGTATCTGTGCAGCTGTGTTTATTGATGATGAAGTCATTAGTCTCATATTTGGTCAAATTTTATTTATAACATCATAATAGATTTTGAGTCACTTTTTATCTAATTATTTGCATTTTATCATAAATATCGTTATAATATAATAATGTCGACATTAATAATAAACGGAGTAAAAACGATGAATACTAATCAAACAAAAGGATTTACAGTAAACCCACATCCAAAAAATAAAAGGCTGTTGGTGGCAACACTCAGTAGAAAAATCATCAATAATTTTTGTAAAAAAGTGGCGCCATATAGTGTCCAATCTATTGAATACAAGCCTTTTTTACGTTTTCATATCGCCAACTGCCTAAATCAAGAAACAAGCAACACACTAGGGGCTTTTCTTTTAAATACTATTAAAGAGCGAGGAACTGGTGCTGTACTACTTCAATGTGAGTCACTTGAAAAAGAAGTGCTTAATAATATTGACTATATTGATTTTAATATACTACTTTCCGCCGCGGTATCCCACCTGATTGGCGTGCCCAATCTAGACTCCATGTCGGGCAAATTCTATGCACGCTTTAGTGTTAAAAATATGGATAATAGTGATAGTTACCTGCGTCAAGCACATCGCCGCTTGGAGCTTCACAACGACGGCACTTACGTTAAAGAGAATACCGATTGGGTTATTATGCAAAAAATGATTGAAGTGGATGTTGATGGTGGAGAATCACTTCTTCTACATGTGGACGACTGGCAAGATTTGAATAAATTCTACAGCCACGATTTAGCAAAGCAAGATATTCAGTGGGGCTCCCCAACCAGTAAAAATGTTGGCTACAAAACCTATCATCCTATCTTTCTAAACGAAAACAATAAAAATGAGCCTCGAATGTCCTTTATTGACCAATTCGCTGAGCCGCTTAATATTGATCAGGGTTTATACCTATATGAGATGGGGGAGTCCTTAGAATCTGAGAGCAATACTTTTGGTGTAGAACTTAATGAGGGCAGTATGTTGGTTATTAACAACTACAGCTGGCTTCATGGTCGAGATAAATTTGTAGCTAAAAAAAATCTCCATAGAGAGCTTTTACGTCAACGTGGCGCCTTTGTTGAAAACACCATTTTTGAAGAAAAAGCGTTATAGTGCATACTAATAATTGTAATTATTTATTAATATGTACGATTTCATAGTCATAGGCGGCGGGATTGTCGGCACTTCAACAGCCCTCTCATTGATGCAAAAACACGCTGACAAAAAAATCCTTTTACTGGAAAAGGAGAGAGGGTTTGCTGAGCACCAAACTGGACACAACAGTGGTGTTATTCATGCAGGAGTTTATTATCAACCTGGCAGCCTTAAGGCGCAGTTTTGTAAAGAGGGTCTACAAGCGACAATCAACTTTTGCAAAAATTATAATGTACCTTTTGAGCAATGTGGAAAATTGCTAGTCGCTACGACACAGGCTGAACTTGATCGAATGAATGAACTGTTCAGTCGTTGCCAGAAAAATGAAATTGAGGTTAAATTACTCAATAAACATCAACTTAAACAGATCGAGCCAAATATCACTGGACTTGGCGCTATTTTGGTTAAATCCACAGGTATTGTTGATTACCAAATGATTACAAAAAAAATGGCCGAACAGTTTGAAGCCTTAGGTGGAGAGTATTTGCTTGACACTCAAATTACCAATCTTAATGAAGATTCAAATTCAGTTGAAGTGGTGACCAAACATGAGACATTCAAAACAAAATACTTGATTAGCTGTGCCGGTTTAATGGCTGATCGAATTGTTAAACTACTCAATATACCCACAGACTTTCAAATTATTCCTTTTCGCGGCGAATATTTTCAACTACCGCAAGAGTGTAATCAACTTGTTAATCATCTTATCTATCCAATCCCTGATCCAGATTTGCCATTTCTTGGCATTCATTTAACAAAAATGATTGATGGTAGTGTAACGGTTGGGCCCAATGCGGTTCTTGGATTTAAGCGTGAAGGTTATGGCCAAATTAACTTCAGCTTTAAAGACTCACTGCAAATGCTTTTTTTTAAGGGCTTTTATAAAGTAATCGGACAAAACCTTAGGTCGGGCATTAAAGAAATGCTGAACTCCGTTAATAAGCGCAGCTATTTAAGGCAAGTGCAGAAATATTGTCCATCAATCAGTCTTAAAGATTTGCAGCCCTATCCAGCAGGTGTACGCGCTCAGGCCGTATTAAAAGATGGCACACTGGTGCATGACTTTCTTTTTGCAGAAAGTAAACGTTCCATCCATGTTTGCAACGCACCCTCTCCAGCTGCCACCTCAGCAATACCGATTGGCAACTATATTACCGAGAAAGCAACCGTATCATTTCGCCAGCTTAATTAGATTTGAAAAACTGCCCAATCA
>Ga0302120_10000564_pt1 | contig 16816 bp, 14 predicted proteins | sample AG5_Bottom_MG_FD_203118 | JGI IMG/M metagenome (GOLD analysis project Ga0302120, IMG submission 203118) | Marine microbial communities from Western Arctic Ocean, Canada - AG5_Bottom | ecosystem: Environmental > Aquatic > Marine > Oceanic | place: Canada: Western Arctic Ocean | collected 2017-10-01 | reverse complement strand
TGGGGCTCGGCCTTCGCCGCGATGGCCGCTCCGCTCTGCAGAAAGAGCGCGAGGGGCAGCAGGAGTCCAATGAGAAATCGCATGGGTTGGGTGGGTAGATTCATAAAATTGAATGATAACAGCAACGTGGCGAGTCGGCCGGAGCCATCTCGGGGATTCCGCTCCCTGGGGATTCCTGATGTATCGATCGGGTGATGGCGGCTAGGGCTGAAGCTTTTCAGGCGATTCACTCTCAGGCGCGGAACTGGGGCAGCACCTGTTCTGCGAATATTTGCGCGGGAATCCGGGTGTCGCGACCGAAAAACTCCATCAGGAAGCTCGTGCAACCCAGTGCGCGATGCTTTTCGATGCACTCAATCACCCTTTCCGGCGTGCCCCAGATTCCGTGTTCCTCGAGCCCAGCGCCCATATGGCCTCCGTAGATTTTCCCGGCCTTTGCAAGAGACGCCTTGGCGGCCTCTTCGGTTTCCTCGATGATGACGACGCATTGCTGGGAGACTTGGATTTCGGCGGGATCCCGGCCGACGTCGGCGCAGCGCTTGTGGAGGGCTTCGATCTTTGGGCCGAGCTGGGCCTGGGTGATCGCCATGTTGTTCCAGATATCTGCGTAGCGAGCGGCAATCCCCATCAGGACCTTCTCTCCAGTTCCTCCGATCAAGATCGGCGGCCGGCGCGGCGGCTTGGGTTCGCAGAGAGCCTCCTTGACTTGGAAGAATTCGCCCTCGAATGTCGTGATTTCGTTCTGCCACATGCTTTTCAGGATCTGGACGTACTCCTCAAGGCCGCGCATGCGCGCTCCCAATGGAGGAAAGGGGTTCCCATAGGCCTCGAACTCGGGCTTAAACCAGCCGGCTCCGAGCCCCATGATGACCCGCCCTCCGGCGATCTGATCCAGGGTGGCCACCTGCTTGGCGAGCATGGCGGGGTTGCGAAAGAAGGGCGGTGTGACCAGTGTGCCGAGTTCCAGGTTTTTCGTGACGGCGGCCACGGCGGTCAGCAGAGTCCAGCCTTCGAGAATCGGAATTCGGGGGTTCGGAACGCCGTAGACGTGGTCGCAGACCCAAGCCGAGTCGAACCCGAGGCGGTCGAGTTCTACCGCGCAGTCCCGGCATTCCGCCCAGTCGCGTTTGATTTGAGGCAGGGTGACGCCGAAGTGTAGGGGTCTGTCCATGGGGTTCTCCGTGGGTCGGGCGGGGAGGTGTGTGTGTGCGGCCGGCGCGTTTCGGCGTTTCCGATGGCGCGCGTGTCCGGGTGGCCCGGACGATACCCTGACAGAGTGGCACCTTGAAAGAGCGGCACCCGGACAGAGTGGCTGAAATCCATGGGGCGGGGAAGGGCCGGAGGGGTGGGAATTCGACCTTCCTCGGGGTCCGGAAGCCCGCCGCCGGCTCGGGGCAGTCCGGGACGCGCCCCGGACTCTTTCGCTATTGTCGTTGCCCGTCAATTCCGTACCCGGCTTGGCCCCGGGGAGCGGATTCGTTCTGAGTGTCAATTGGCCCCATTCGGAGAAGAGCGCAGCCGTGTCTGACTTTCACTACCAGCCCCTTTTTGAACACGCCGGGGGTGAGACTCCTTACCGGAAACTCAGCTCCGAGCATGTGTCCACCACAGAGTTCGAGGGCCAGAGCGTGCTGAAGGTTGATCCCGAGGCGCTGACCCTGCTCGCCCGGGAGGCCATGCGGGATGTCTCCTTTCTCCTGCGGCCCGGCCATCTCCAGCAACTCGCCTTGATTCTCGAAGACCCCGAGGCTTCGAACAACGATCGGTTCGTCGCCCTCGAGTTGCTGAAGAATGCGAATGTAGCCGCGGGCATGGTGTTGCCCTCGTGTCAGGACACGGGCACTGCCATCGTGGTGGGCAAGAAAGGTCAGAACGTCTTCACGGGTGGGGGAGATGCCGAAGCTCTCGCCCGGGGCATCCACCAGACCTTTGCCAAGGAAAATCTGCGCTACTCCCAGAATGCGCCGCTGACCATGTACGAGGAGCAGAACACCGGCTCCAACCTGCCCGCGCAAATCGATATCGCGGCGACGGATGGCAACGCATACGAATTTCTATTCATCACCAAGGGCGGCGGCTCGGCGAATAAAACCTTCCTGTTCCAGGAAACCAAGGCCTTGCTCAACCCGGCTTCCCTACTCGCCTTTTTCGCCGAGAAGATCAAACTCCTGGGTACCGCGGCGTGTCCCCCCTACCACCTGGCCATTGTGATTGGTGGAACCTCCGCCGAGGCGACACTGAAAACCGTCAAGCTCGCCAGCTGCCATTACCTGGATGATCTGCCCACCGAGGGCAACATCCATGGCCGGGCCTTTCGCGATCCGGTCCTGGAAGAGGAGATGCTTAAGCTGACCCGGGAAGTGGGGATCGGCGCGCAATTTGGCGGCAAGTATTTCTGTCACGATGTGCGGGCCATTCGCCTGCCCCGGCACGGGGCTTCGTGCCCGGTGGCGATTGGGGTTTCGTGCTCGGCGGACCGGCAGATTCTCGGCAAGATCTCGGCGGAGGGCATTTTTCTCGAGCAACTCGAGACCGATCCCGCGCGCTTCATGCCCGACTTGTCCGGCCTCGATCTGGGCGAGGAGCCCGTGGCCATCGATCTCAATGTGTCCATGGATGAGATTCGCGCCGAACTCTCGCGCCATCCGGTGACCACGCCTCTGAGCCTGACCGGCACCCTGGTGGTGGCCCGGGATGTGGCCCACGCGAAACTCAAGGAGCGGCTGGACGCAGGGGAGGGCCTGCCCGGCTATTTGAAGGACCACATCGTCTACTACGCGGGTCCGGCGAAGACACCCGAGGGATATGCTTCGGGTTCCTTCGGCCCCACGACCGCCGGCCGGATGGACTCCTACGTTGATCTCTTCATGGAAAATGGCGGCAGTTTGGTGACCCTCGCCAAGGGCAATCGTTCCAAGGTGGTGACCGAGGCGTGCAAGAAACATCGCGGCTTCTACCTCGGCTCGGTGGGTGGCCCCGCGGCAATCCTCGCCCAGGACTGCATCAAGCGGGTCGAAGTGCTTGAGTACGAAGAACTCGGCATGGAAGCCATCTGGAAGATCGAAGTGGAAAACTTCCCGGCCTTCGTCATCGTGGATGACAAGGGCAACGATTTCTTCGCGGATCTCTGAGGGGAGACGGCGTGGGTCGTATCGAGATCGACACGCTCGACGATCCGCGACTCGACGTGTACAGGGATATCAAGGACTCCCAGATGCGGCGCCGGGAGGGACTCTTTGTCGTGGAGGGTCGTTTTACCCTGCGCTGCCTGATCGAGGATTCGCCCTTCGATCCGGTCTCGGTCCTGACGAGCCCTCCGGCGCGCCTGGCTCTGCAGGACGTGCTGGATGAACTGGACAGCGCGACACCGATCTACGAGGTGCCCAACACGGTTCTTCGAGATTTGTCGGGCTTCCATCTTCACCGGGGCTGCCTGGCCCTTGGCCGTCGGCCGGATGATTTTAAAATCGAGGATCTGCTGGCCCGGGCCATTCGGCCGAGTGGGGAATCGCTGCTCGTGGTGCTCGAGGGATTGACCAACCACGACAACGTGGGCGGCGTCTTTCGCAACGCCATGGCGCTTGGGGCGGATGGCGTCGTGGTTTGTCCGCGCTGTTGTGATCCCCTCTACCGCAAGGCCATTCGCACGTCTCTGGGGGCGGCGCTCTGCGTACCCTTCGCTCGGCTTCCCGATTGGCCCGCGGGCCTGCATCGGCTCAAGGCAGAGGGCTACACCCTGGTGGCGCTGGATCCGAGCGGCGAGTCCATTGCCTCGGCGGCGCGCCGCGGGTTGCCCAGGCGGAGCGCATTGATTTTTGGCACCGAGGGCGCGGGCCTCAGCGAAGAGGCGTTGGATCTGGTTGATTTACGGCTCAAAATCGGCATGGTGGCCGGGATGGATTCCCTGAACGTGGCTACGGCCTCGGGCATCGCGCTCCATCATTTTCGCGAGGCGCTTGTTCACGACGCGCCTGTTGACGAGGCGCTTGGTCACGAGGAGCCCGGCCAATGAGGCCCCTCTTGATCCTGAAAATGGGCGATACCCTGCCCGAGGTGTTTGCGCGGCGGGGAGATTACGATGCCTGGATCCGGCCGGGCTTGGCGCTCTCCCGGCTTCCTGTAGAAGTCGTCTGCGCGCACCGGGACGAGCCCCTGCCTCCCCCCGAATCCCTGGCCGGAGTGGTGGTCACGGGTTCCCCCGCCATGGTGTCCGCCCGGGAAGCGTGGAGCGAACGCAGCGGCGCTTGGCTCGCCCGGGCCGTAGCCGCGGACACCTGGATTCTGGGGATCTGCTACGGCCACCAGTTGCTCGCCCATGCCCTGGGCGGTCGGGTAGGCCCGAACCCCCGCGGCCGACAGATCGGGACCATCGCGGTTCGGCTCGATGCTCAAGGCGATCCGCTGATGGGGGGGTTGCCCGAGGAACTCGTGGTCCAGGCGACCCACGTCGAGGTGGTTCGCGAATTCCCCGAGGCGGCGGTTCGCCTGGGGGCCAACACGATGGACCCCAATGCCGCTTTTCGCTTGGGGGCTCGCGCTTGGGGGGTCCAATTTCATCCAGAATTCGATGCCGACATCATGCGCGGTTATATCCGAGGCCGCAGTGGGCTGATCGCCGAGGAGGGCGGCGACCCCTCCGCCCTGGAGGCGGCCTGCCGAGATTCCTCCCACGGCACAGCATTGCTCGCCCGTTTTGGCGAATTGGTCGAGTCGGCCGAAGCCGAAGCCGCCGGATGACTCCGGGCGGAAGGAGCACCCCATCCGGACCAGCGTGTTTTTGCACCCAGACACGATCCTTGGCTCAAGCTCCCGTATCTCTTTCCACCCATACCTTCCCCATGATTTCCCTTTATATCCGCTGCATCCTCCCTCATTCCCCCTCCATCCTCCCTCTCGACGTTAAGAGCCATTACTCTTAGAATAGCTGGATGGAATATCGAGTGGAAGCATTGGCGGCGGCCGCGGGCGTCCGAGTGGACACGGTGCGCTTCTACCAGTCCCGGGGGCTGCTCCCCAAGCCGAGTCGTCGGGGCCGGCTGGCAATCTACGAGGCCGACCATCTGCAGCGCCTGCGTCGCATCCGTAGCCTGGTGGAGCAGGGCTTTAGCCTGGCCCAGATCGGCCGAGTACTCGAGGGGGGCGATCAAGATCCCTCGCCCGAGCCGCTGTTGGCGGCGCTGGCCCGAGAAGGTGTCGGTCAGCGCACATTTTCCCGAGCCGAGTTGGCCGCCGAGGTGGGCATTCCCGAGGCCTTGATCCAAGCCGTGGAGGTTGCCGGCCTGGGTGAACCCCTGGAGATCGACGGGGAACCGCGCTTTGTCGAGGCCGATCTCGAGATGGCCCGAGCCGCACTCGTGGTCTTGGGCGCCGGATTTCCGCTGGACGCCTTATTGGGCCTTTCGGCCCGGCACGCGACTCACGTTCGCGAGGTAGCCGACGAGGCCATCGATCTCTTCGATACCTACATCCGCGAGAGCGCCGGGGAAGAGGAGGAGATCACCCAGGCCTTTCGCAGCTTGTTGCCCCAGATTACCCGCCTGGTGGCGCTGCACTTCCAGCGCACCCTTGTGAACCGTGCCCTGGAGCGATTGGCGGAAAGCGAGGGCGAGGGCCGGGCCAACCTGCAACGCGCTCTGGCGGCCACCCGTTCGAGTCGTCTGGAGGTGGAATGGCGGTAGAGGACGGAGGGCCCATGGATGGGCTTGCTCTTCGCGAGGCGGTGGTCGCCAGCGTTGAAAAGGCGAACGCCGGCCTCGGGTCCCGTGTGCTCGCGGTGGGCCTCGGCCTGACCGATTGCGACCCTTTGGCCGGGTTTGCGCTGGGAGAGGCCGAGGATCGCTTCTTCTGGGAGCAGGCCGCGCGCGGTCACTCGATCGCCGGACGCGGCGCGGTGGTGGCGGTGGAAGCCGAAGCCCGTGGCGCGCTGGAGGTGGACGATCTTCCCCCGGCGGCCCGCCCGATTGCCCGGGTAGGGGCTGCTCTCGTCGAGGGCTTTCGAGACTTTGATTGCGTGGGGGGCGCCGAGCCGCTCTTTGTCGGGGGCTTTGGCTTTGACGGGACCCAGCCGGGTCCGGGCGACTGGGAACGCTTTGCGGCGGGCCGGCTGGTGGTGCCCGAACTCCTGCTTCGGCGAAGGGATGGGCATACCCGGGCCACCGTGTGCGTCCGGGTCGAGCCGGGCGACAATCCCGAACGGTTGCTGGATGCGGTCACGGCCCAGATCGAAATCGCCCAGGGTTTGCAGGGGGTCCCGGTGAACCGCGCGGCTTCCCCGCCGTTCTTGGGCGCGAGCACACCCGAGGCAGGGGCCGAGTACCGGGTGGTGGCCGATCGCGGTCACTCGGTCTTCTGTGGTCAGGTCGAGTCGGCCCTGGCCGCGATCGGGCGCGGGGAAATCGAGAAGGCTGTTTTGGCGCGTTCACTCGAGGTGTTTCATCCCGGCCGCTTTGGGGTTACGGGCTTTCTCGATCAACTGCGGAATCTCTATCCCCACTGCACCGTGCTGGCGTGCGCGCGCGGCGAAGACACACTGGTGGCGGCCTCTCCGGAGTTGCTGGTTTCCCTGGCCGACGGCGCGGTGGAGGCCTGCGCCCTGGCGGGTTCGGCGGCCCGGGGCCGGAGTCCCCAAGAGGACGCGATCCTGGGTGACGCGCTTCGCGAGAGCAAGAAAGAGCAGGCCGAGCACGAGACCGTCGTGCGGGCGATTCGTCGGGGACTGGTCGACTGGACGGGCGATCTCCAAGGTTCCGAGGCCCCGGAGCTCATGGGTTTCTTGGGGATTCAGCACCTCGCGACTCCTTTGCGTGGGCGTCTGCTGCCTGGGCGGGAAGGGACCGGGGTTCTGGACCTTGTGGCCAGCCTGCACCCGACGCCCGCCGTGGCCGGCCTGCCCAAGAAGGGCGCGCTCAACTGGATCGCTGAGAACGAGGGGCTCGATCGGGGCTGGTACGCGGCCCCCATGGGCTGGGTGGACAACGAGGGTTCCGGAGAATTCTGGCTGGCCCTGCGCTCGGCCCTGATCCGCAATGCCCCCGCGGATGGATCGCCCGGAGTCTCCAGCGCCCGGCTCTTTGCGGGAGCGGGGATAGTGGATGGTTCCCGGCCCGAGGCCGAACTGGCGGAAACCCGCCTCAAGCTGCGTGCCCTGCTGGCGCCGTTGACGGAGATCTAGATGGCAGCCCGTTCCCGCGATGGCTTTGCTGCGGTCCCCGGTGATGTGCAGCGCTTCACAGCGGCCTTCTTCGATGCGTTGGCCGAGAGTGGCGTGCGCGATGTCTGTGTTTCGCCGGGTTCGCGTTCGACTCCTCTCGTGGTCGCCGCTCACGCACATCCGCAATTGCGCTGTCGCCCCATTCTCGACGAGCGTTCCGCGGGTTTCTTTGCTCTGGGCCTGGCCCGGCAATCGGGACACCCGGTGGCGTTGATCTGTACCTCCGGAACCGCCGCCGCCAACTACTTGCCCGCAGTGGTCGAGGCCCATGCGGCCCGGATTCCCCTGGTCTTGCTCACCGCCGATCGACCCCCGGAACTGCGTGATTGCGGCGCGGGCCAGACCATCGATCAAGTGGGGATCTACGGCGGCTACGTCCGCAGCTTCGTCGAACTTCCGGTGCCCACCGGGGGCGCCCGGGCCCTGGGCTATGCGCGCGCGGTGGCCTCCCGTGCGGTGGCCGATGCCCGGGGAGGGCCGGCCGGCCCGGTCCACTTGAACTGGCCCCTGCGCGAACCCCTCGAGCCCGTTGTGGATCCGGGAGAGCCCGCAGCCGCGGGTTCCTCGGCGGGGGCGGACCCCGCCGCCGCCGCCGTTGTGACGGTCACCTCGGCACCGGCTGCGCCGCCTTCCGAGGAAATCGACGTCCTGCTCGAGATCGCCCAGACCTACGAGCGCGGTCTGGTGGTGTGCGGTCCCCTGGCCCCGGATGCCGAGCGCAGCGCGGCCATCGCCGAATTCGCCCGACTGACCGGCTGGCCGATTTTTGCGGACCCGACTTCGCAATTGCGCCGGGGGCCCCATGTCGACACGGCCCCGGTGCTCGCCCACGCCGACCTGCTCCTGCGCGATCCGCGCATCGCCGGGGATTGGGCCCCGGACGTGGTGGTGCGCCTGGGGGATTCGCCGGTGAGCAAGTCCCTGGGCCTGGCCCTTGAAAGCCATCCTCCGAAGCACCTGGTTCTAGTGGATCCCGACCGGGTGGGGCACGACCCGAGCCACTTGGCCTCCCGGATTCTGGTGGCCGATCCGGGCGCGCTCTGCGAGGCCTGGGCCCGGGCTTGGCGCGACGCCGGATGGGAGGCGCGGGTGAGCGAATACACCCGGCAATGCCTGGGGGATGACGGCCGGGCGGCGGATGCCCTGAGTGCGGCCCTGGCCGATGAAAACGAACTCCTCGAACCCCGGGCGGTGCGCGAACTCGCCGAGTCGCTGCCGCCGGATGCCACCCTCTATGTCTCGAACAGCATGCCCATCCGGGACCTCGACGCTTTCCTGCCCGGGTCGAATCGGCCTTTGCGGATTCTCGGTCATCGCGGCGCAAGCGGGATCGATGGGCTGGTCTCCGCCGCCGCGGGCGCAGCGGCGGCGGATCGCGGGCCGGTGTTTCTGTTGATCGGGGATCTCGCGCTGCTCCACGATATCGGAGGGTTGCGCCTGGTACGCGATCTGCCCCAAGGGTTGACCGTGGTGGTGCTCGAGAACGATGGCGGCGGAATATTTTCCTTCCTCCCCATCGCCGACCACGGCGAAGCCGTGGGCTTCGAGGATCTTTTTCGCACTCCCCATGGCCTGAACCTCGCCGATCTGGCACCTCTGCACGGGGCCTCCTTTGCCCGGGTTCGCAACGTGGCCGATTACCGGAAGGCCCTGGCCACTGCGCGGGATCAAAGCGGGCTTCGCCTGATCGAGGTCCCGGTGGACCGGGACCGCAACGTCAAGGGCTTTCGCGCACTCGCCGCACTCGCCGTGACTGCGGCGCGGGGGAACTAGCATGGCGGCGACGGCCGAGGGGCAATGGAGCAAGGAGGCAATGCGCCTGGAGGTCGAGGGCATTTTCTTGCGCGTGGTGCGTTGGGGCAACCCCGAGGCGCCGGCCCTGGTCCTGCTGCATGGTTTTACCGGATCCGCGGAGAGCATGGCGGGGGTGGGCGAAGCGCTCGGCGCCGACTTTCATGTTCACGCTGTGGACTTGGTGGGCCACGGCGGGAGCGACGCCCCCGAAGCCGAGGAGTTCTACAGCATGGAGCGCTGTGTGGCCCAAGTACTGGCGGCACTCGACGCCCTGGATCTCAAGCGCGCTCATTTCTTGGGCTACTCCATGGGGGCCCGGGTGGCGCTTTCCCTGGCCGTGGCCCGGCCCGAGCGCGTGGCTTCCCTCACTCTGATCGGAGTCTCCCCGGGTTTGTCCGATCCCGGCGGCCGCGCCGCACGCCGCGGGGCCGACTGCGCACTGGCGGACGAGATCATCAGCCAGGGCGTGGAGACCTTTGTTGATCAGTGGATGGCACTGCCGCTCTTTGCGAGTCAGAAGCGGCTGGGCGCGGAAGCGCTCGCCGAGGCCCGGGCTCAGCGGCTGGCCTGTCATCCCCTGGGCCTGGCCAATAGCTTGCGCGGCATGGGGACCGGCGTCATGCCGCCCCTGGCCGACGCCCTCGTCGGTCTGGACCTGCCGGTTCTTCTGGTGGTGGGCCGGGAGGATGCCAAGTTCAGCGCCATCGCCAACGATCTGCTGTGGCGCTTTCCCCAGGCCGAATTACTGGAGATCAAAGAGGCCGGCCACGCGGCTCACCTGGAGCAGCCCCGGGCTTTTCAGGCCGGATGCCAAGGCTTTCTTGGGTCGGTGGTGCAGGCCGAGTCCGCGGAGGGCGTGTCCCTTGGCAAATCCAAACCGCTAACTCCCTAACCCCCTAACTCCCTAACCCCCTAACCCCCTAACCGAGACCCGGTCTGAACCGGGCAAAGAAGAGGCGCAATATGAGCAGTGTCGATTGGCAGACGATCCACGAATACGAGGACATTCGCTTCGAGGAAAGCGGCGATGGCATCGCCCGGGTGACCATTTGTCGACCCGAAAAACACAACGCTTTTCGACCCGAGACCACCGAGGAACTGATCGATGCCTTCACCCGGGTGCGCGACATGCCCAAAATTGGCGTGGTGCTCTTGACCGGCGAAGGCGACGAAGCCTTCTGTTCCGGGGGGGATCAGAGTGTGCGCGGGAACGAGGGTTACGTCGGCGGCGACGGCGTACCCCGACTCAATATCCTGGATCTGCAAAAGTTGATTCGCTTTATTCCCAAACCCGTGATCGCCCTGGTAGCGGGCTACGCCATTGGTGGGGGCCACGTGCTCCACTTGGTTTGCGACCTGACGATTGCCGCGGAGAACGCACGCTTCGGTCAGACGGGGCCCAAAGTGGGCAGCTTCGACGGGGGGCTCGGCTCGTCCTACATGGCGCGAATCGTGGGCCAGAAGAAGGCTCGGGAAATCTGGTTTCTCTGCCGACAATACGGCGCGAAGGAAGCCGAGGACATGGGACTCGTCAACACGGTGGTGCCCGTCGCGGAGCTCCAGAACACCGGAGTGGCCTGGGCCCGGGAAATTCTTCAGCACAGCCCCATGGCGATTCGTCTGATCAAGCGTTCGATGAACGCCGATTGCGATGGCCAGATCGGCCTGCAGGAATTGGCCGGGGACGCCACGATGCTCTTCTACATGAGTGAAGAAGCCCAAGAGGGGCGCGATGCATTCAACGCGAAGCGCGAGCCCGATTTCTCGCGCTTCCCCTGGCGACCGTGAACCCGGTGAAGGCGACGGATTCCGGCGCCGAACCGCGTCCGGAGGGCTGGCGGGTTTGGTGGGTGGCCGCTCGGCCGCGCACCTTGCCCGTGGCCGTGGGACCCGTGGCGGTGGGCACGGCGGTGGCAGCGGGGGAGGGCGAAGCGCGCGCGCTTCCTGCTCTGGCGGCCCTGGCGGGAGCCCTCTTGCTGCAGATCGCTTCCAATCTCGCCAACGATCTCTTTGATTTCGAGAAGGGGGCCGACGCCGACGATCGCATCGGCCCGGCCCGGGCCGCTCAGTCGGGCTGGCTCTCGCCGACGGAAATGCGCTGGGGAATCGGCTTCGTGCTCGCCCTGGCCGTGGGGGTGGGGCTGTACCTGGTTTCCGTGGCGGGTTGGGTCTTGGTGGCGGTGGGCGTCTTCTCCATAGTGGCGGCCCTGGCCTATACCGGTGGCCCCTGGCCCTTCGGCTACAAGGGATGGGGAGACCCTGCAGTTTTTCTCTTCTTCGGCTTCGTGGCCGTCATGGGGACCTACTTCGTTCAGGCCGGGCACCTCGGGTTCGATGCGGCTCTGGCTTCGGTTCCCGTCGGCGCTCTCGCCACGGCCATCCTCGTGGTCAACAACGTGCGGGATATCGAGAGCGATCGCCGTGCGGGCAAGCGCACCCTCGCGGTTCGCCTGGGCCGGCGGGCCGGGGTGGCGGAATACGCGGGGCTCTTCGTGCTCGCCTATGGGTCCCTGCCGGCATTCATTTTCGTGTCCGGCCGCTCGGCCTGGGTTTTGCTTCCGTGGCTGACCCTGCCCCGGGCGCTGTCCCTCTATCGAACCCTGCGCGACGAGGTCTCGGGTCCGGTCCTGAACCGGACGCTGGCGGCAACCGCCCAACTGGGTTTTTTCTTTTGTCTGTTGTTGTCCGCGGGCTGGTGGGCGGGGTGGGTGTGAGGATTCGCCGGGCGCGACTCACCCCTTACCGGTTGCCTCTGGTCCGGGAATTGCGCACCGCTCACGGGCGCCTCAAAGAGCGTCGTGGCTGGCTGTTGGAACTCGAAAGCGACTCGGGAGCCCGGGGCTGGGGGGATGCCTGCCCTTTTCCCGGCCTGCCCGAGACAGGCGTTGGGGGCTCGGCTTTCGGGATGGAGTCGTGGTCGCTTTGCGGTGAGCGGCTGGCAAGCCTGGCCGCTTCGCTGTTGGGCGAGTCCATCGATGCGCGCGGTGGCCTGCTCGATGCCCTCCTCGATGCCTGCGAGGCCGCGGCACCCGATGCGCCCGGGGCTCGTTTCGCCATTGATTGCGCGCTTCACGAACTCGCGGCCCGGGCCGAGTCGTGCTCGGTGGCCGAACTGCTGGCCCGGAGGCTGGGTACCCGCGCCCAGACTTCCCTGGAGGTGAACGCCCTGGTGTCCGGCGCTCGGCCCGAAGCGATGGCCGCCCAGGCCCGGGAGCTGCAGGCGGCGGGTTTTCAAACCTTCAAGCTCAAAGTGGGCGCTGACTCTGCCGAGGCCGATCTCCAGCGGGTCACGATGCTTCGGGAAGCTCTGGGTTCCGAACCTCGAATTCGCTTGGACGCCAATGGGGCTTGGACGTCGGCGCGGGCGAGCTCGATGCTTCGTGCCCTGGCCCCCCTGGATATCGAACTCATCGAACAGCCCGTCGCCGCCCACGCGATCGACGACTTGGCGAGGCTCCGGCGGGCCGGCCAGATCCGGATTGCGGCGGACGAGTCCCTCGCGGATCCGGTGGGTGCCCGTGCACTCATCGCGATGGGCGCCGCCGACCTGCTGGTTCTCAAGCCCGGCGCACTGGGCGGTTTACGTCGCGCTGGGAGCCTCGCTCAGGCGGCCACCGAAGCCGGCCTGGGCTTCTTCGTCACAAGCCTGTTGGATTCAGCTCTGGGCGTTGTCGCCGCCACCCACCTGGCGGCTGCGCTTCCCAGCGCTGGACTCGCCCACGGACTGGGTACGTCGTCGCTCTTTGCCATGGACCTGGCGCCGCAACCCGAGATCCAAGCCGGCCGTCTGTCGGTTCCCACGGGCCCAGGCTGGGGCATAGAAGTGGATCCGGATCGCCTGGCCCGGGTGGCCCTGGCCGAGGCCATTGAGATTTCCCCATGAGCGAAGGCTTCGAAGCGGCGGCTTGGAGCGAACCGTGGCTGGCTCGGCGCGCCGCCTCAACGCCGGACCGAATCGCCCTGGAGTTTGGCGCGTCGTCGCTGACCTACGGCGAATTGCAAAGGGAGGCGCTCGTCGTGGCCGCAGAGCTGACCGCCCGGGGTGTCGCCCCCGGAGACGTGGTGGCGACTGGGCTGGGCAACGGCGTCGAGTTCCCCCGGCTGCTCTGGGCGTTGCGTGCCGTGGGTGCGGTGCTGCTGCCCTTGAACCCACGTCTCGCCACGGATGAAGCGGCGCACATCCTGCGCGACTCGGGGGCGTCGCTGTGGCTGGATGCCGGAGATTCCTCTGGCGAGGAAGTCGCCCGGGCCGCGGGGGACCTGCCGCGGTTGGTGATGCGGGGTTCGCGTCTCGAGGGCGGGGCCTCGGTGGTTTCTCGTCCCCGCCCCGCGCCCCTGTGTGAAAACCCAGGGGAGATTCTCGCCCTTATCTATACCTCGGGCACCACCGGCAAGCCCAAGGGTGCCCTGCTTTCCGCCGCGGCTTTTCGAGCCAGCGCTATGGGGTCGGCGGCGCTGCTCGGCACGGACTCGGAAGAGCGTTGGTTGGGCTGCATGCCGCTCTTTCATGTGGGGGGGCTCTCGATTCTTTTGCGCGCCTGCCTGGCGGGATCCGCGGTGGTGGTCCAGCCCGGCTTCGATGCCCAGGCGGTTTCGGTGGCTCTCGATGATCTTGGGATCACCGGGGTTTCCCTGGTCGCCACCATGCTCGGGCGATTGCTGGACGCTCGGGGTGAACGCCCGGCTCCCCCGGGCCTGCGCCGGGTTCTGCTGGGCGGGGGCCCCGCGCCCCCGTCGCTTTTGGCTCGGGCCCATGCAGCGGGTTATCCCCTGGCCCCCACTTATGGGCTCACCGAGGCGGCTTCCCAAGTGGCCACTCGCCTGCCCGACGACGTGGCTCCGCCCTTCGATGAGCGCCTCAGCCCGCTGCCCGGGACCGAGGTCCGGGTGGTGGACGCAGGGGGACGCGTGCTCGATTCGGGCGAGGCCGGGGAGATCTGCGTTCGCGGGGCCACGTTGATGCGGGAATATCTCGGGCGTCCCGAAGCGACGGCCCGGGCGCTCCGGCAAGGTTGGCTGCATACCGGCGATCTGGGGATCCTCGATGATCGCGGGCGCTTGCGGGTGCTTGATCGTCGGGATGACTTGATCGTCTCCGGAGGCGAGAATGTTTATCCCGCGGAAATCGAAGCCGTCCTCAACGGGCACCCGGCGGTGCGCGAAGCCGCGGTCGTGGGTCAGCCCGATGCCGAGTACGGCGCTCGCCCCATGGCGTGGTGGGTGCCCCTGGCGCCCGGGTCGCCCGCGCCCGATCTCGAAGCCTACTGCCGCGCGCGACTGGCGGGCTTCAAGGTTCCGCGCCGCTTCGTTCCCATCGCCGAACTCCCGCGCAACGCCTCGGGCAAACTCCTGCGCCGGCAACTGCGGGCACTCGCGGGGGCCGGCACACGCGAGTGAGACAACCGGCGAGTGAAATAGCGGACGGCTGAGCGGCGGGGAAAGTGCCCGGAAAACGGGCGGGGTAATGACCGGGGAAACGAGCGAAAAATTTCAGGCCCTTGCCCGGTGGGCGCGTAGGTCGGCGACCACGTCGGCCCATTGGCTGGGATCCGGGGCGCGGTTGTGGGTGATGCTGACGCCGTCGGCGATCCCGTCCAGGCGTTCGGTGAGCTTGGCGGCGATCTCTTCCCTTGGCCCCACCACGGCGATGGTCTCCAGGATCTCGTCGCTGATCAGTTCGGCCATGGCGTCCCAGCGCCCGCGCTTGGACATCTGGTTGAGTTCGGTGTGGAGTTCCTCCCAGCCGTGGGCTTTCAGGGTGGGGAGGTAGGCGGGGGTGGATCCATAGAAGGCCAATTGCTTGCGCGCCGCATCCTTGACCCGCTCGAACTCTTCTTCCTCGTCGGCGGTGACGACCAGGGTGGCGCAGATGATCTCGAAGTCGGCGAGGCGTCGGCCGCTCTTGGCCAAGCCTTTTTTCAATGCGGGAAGGGTATTGGTGAGCAGGGCCTTCCGGCTATTGAACGGGTGGGCGATGAAACCATCGGCGACTTCGCCGGCTATTTCGGTCATGAGCGGTCCGAAACCGCCGGTGAGAATGGGGGGCGGGCCGAAGGGATTGGGTCCGGGGTTGAAGGCCGGGATCATCAGGGTGTGGTGATAGAACTCTCCGCGGAAATCGAGTTCGGCCTTGCCCTCCCAGCAATCGAAGATCGCCTTGATGGCCAGCACGATCTCGCGCATGCGCGCCGCCGGCTTCGACCAGGGCATACTGAAACGGTGCAGGATATGCGGCCGAACCTGGGAGCCCAGTCCGAGAAAAAAACGGCCGCCCGTAATGTTCTGGGTCCCGTATGCGAGGTTGGCGAGGTTCATGGGGTTGCGCGCGAACGCGATGGCGATGGCTGTCCCCAACCGAAGGTTCTTGGTGTGCTCCGAGGCGACGGCCAGGGGTAGGAAGGGATCGTGCTTGGCCTCAAAGCTAAAGGCGCCGTCGTAGCCAATCTCCTCGAGGTGGGGATAGACGGTGCGAGCGTCCCGGGGATCCTCCAACGGAGCGGTTGTGTAAACCTGCATGATCTCTTCCGTCGCGCTGTCAATTGTCCGCGTTTCGCTTTGGCTCGAGGGGAGCCGGGAAGCCGGGCGGAGTGGATGAGGCGCGCATTCTAGCCACTTCGTTCAGGGGTGCCCGCGTCCCGGATGATGCGGGGAAAGCGTTTTGGCGCGGTGGCCATTCAGGCTGGATCTCGGTTTGCGTGGCTCCCCTGGGCCCGGCGTTGTGCGCAGGCAGCGATCAATCCTTCAAAGAGTCGGGCGCCGACGGGACCCTCGAGTTTTTCGGGATGCCACTGCACGCCGACTTCGAAACGGTCTTCGTTCGTCTCGATGGCTTCGATGACCCCGTCCTCGGCTCGGGCGGAGACGCGCATCCCCTCTCCGACCTGGGCGATGCATTGGTGGTGCAGGCTGTTGACCTGGCTGTCGCCGTCGCCCAGCAGTGAGGCCAACCGGGTGCCCCTTTCGATGTGCACCGAGTGGCGGCCGCCGGGTTCGGGCAATTGGTGAGGGCCGGCTTCGGGCAAGTCCAGGGGCAAGTGGTGGTGCAGGCTTCCACCGCTTTCCAGGGCCATCAACTGGGCGCCGTAACAGATGCCGAGGATGGGCAGGCCCCGGGTCCGGGCGGCCTGGAGGAGCGCCCGGTCGAAGGCGAGTTGGGCCGGGGCAATGGGGTCGAAGACGACGTCGTCGGGATAGGGGGGGGAAGCATCGGGGCCGGAAGCATTGGGGCCGGAGGTATAAGGGCCGGAAGTATTGGGGGGAACAAAGTCGTCCCCGCCCGGGAGTACCAGGGCATCGATGATCTCGACGACTGCCAGGGGATCGCCGCCCACGGGCAATAGCAGGGGCAGGGCGCCGGCCTCGGCCACGGCCTCGCTGTAGCGCCGGTCGAGATAGAGGTACTCACGACCCCGGCGCCAGCGCTCACGGTGGTCCAGGCTCGTGGCGATCCCGATCACGAAGTTCATGGGAAGAGTATAGGCGGGTGGCCGCCCGGCGCGGTTCTGGCATTCTCCCCCAATGGCCAGAGCACTCATCGTGGGCTGCGGGTATGTGGGCGGAGCGCTTGGGACGCGCCTGCTCGCCCAGGGACACGAGGTCTTCGGCTTACGCCGGAATCCCTCGGCGCTGCCGCCCGGGGTGATCGGCCTGGCGGGGGATGTCGGCGAGGTCGAGGGCATGGGTGCCCTCCCGGAAGCCTTGGACTGGGTGGTTTATGCCGTTGGGGCCAAGCAGCGCGATGAAGCCTCCTATCGAACCGCCTACCTCGATGGTCTGGGTCGCGTGATTCGCGCCCTGATCGAGGAGGGCCAA
>Ga0302120_10000562_pt1 | contig 16838 bp, 4 predicted proteins | sample AG5_Bottom_MG_FD_203118 | JGI IMG/M metagenome (GOLD analysis project Ga0302120, IMG submission 203118) | Marine microbial communities from Western Arctic Ocean, Canada - AG5_Bottom | ecosystem: Environmental > Aquatic > Marine > Oceanic | place: Canada: Western Arctic Ocean | collected 2017-10-01 | reverse complement strand
CCTAAAATGAGCCCGACTGAACTCAAGACCCTCGAGGTATTGGCGGTGATGAAACTCGACCCGACCGATAAAATCCGACCGGCCCTAGTTCAAGCGATGACAACTGGCCCAAGAGGGATGTATGCAAGCCCGGATGGTGCAACATTGAACCTGATGCTTTCTGGTACTGAAATGCCAGATATTCCTGACCTTACAGTATTCAGTCATGATGGTCGCTTCGCTACTGTGGCAACTAATCCTGCTGGAATAAAAGCACTGGCTGAAAATGGTGCAATCGAGTGGTTGGAAGAGAAACCCTTCTTCCTACCATTCAACGATATCGCCCGCGATATCATGGAAATTGACTTCATCTCAAGCACCGCCAGTATGAATGCTCATACCGGTGGCTGGAATGGCATGGATGGTACTGGAATTATCGTGACGGTCGCGGATACCGGAATTGATAATGGAGTTAACAATACCAATATGCACCCAGATTTAAGAGACCACTTTGCCGGAATCCTCGCGGTGCCAATGCCACAAAGTACCCAAGGAGGCACCAATAATTGTGCTTCAGCCTGTTCCTATCTCTACGATGATGGGGCAGCTGATGAGGATAGTGGTCACGGAACCCATGTATCAGGTAGTGTGCTTGGAGATGGAACCGCATCTACAGGAGCAATTGTGGGTGCTGCACCTGAAGCCAGATTGTTATTTCAAGCAATTGAAATTGAAGTTAACTGGGTATCTGCTCCCACTTGTAGCGGTTGTACAAATCCGGGATTCTATCTTGTCGGCATTCCCGATGACCTCGGAGATTTGATGGAAATGGCTGCAGAAAATGGATCTTTGGTGCACACGAATTCGTGGGGTAGTAATGCTGCAGGTGAATATACCACCTCTTCAGCCCAAGCCGATACTGCTGCAACAACCTACGCCAATATGTCAATTCTCTTCGCCGCGGCAAATGAGGGTGAGGATTCAAATCTTGATGGTGAAGTCGACCTCGACTCAATGGGTAGCCCGGCGACAGCCAAGAATGTCCTGACCGTAGGTGCAAGTGAGAATGACAGAGATGCGCTTCCAGTTGGTTCCGGTTCACCTCTAGCACCCGGTAATTGGTGCTGCGGTTATGGCTCCCCTATCAGCAGTGACAAAAGCGCTGGACAGCCAGAGGGAATGGCAGCATTCTCCAGCCGTGGCCCCACCGATGACTCGCGTCTAAAACCAGATATCAGTGCACCTGGCACTTGGATTCTTTCAACCAGCAGCCGCAGTACCTCTGACAATGGGGATTTGGAATACGATGCAGACTATGTCTACATGGGGGGCACCTCGATGGCCACCCCCCTCACCGCTGGTGCGACCGCAGCACTCTTGCAACACCTGAAAACTAATGTCGGCCATGATGACCCGTCAAGTGCTTTAGTGAAGGCAATTTTCGCCGCCGGAGCCACTGATATGGCAGGCCAGTATTCAAGCAATACCAATGGCGCAGGGGAGGCTGCTCCTAACAACCATGAAGGTTGGGGGCGAGCTAATCTTACCACAAGCGTCAACACCTCCTTCGTCGACTGGGAATCGGTTTCAACCAGTGATTCTCGCAGTTGGTCATTCACCGTTCCGGCAAATACCGATAACCTGTCGGTGATGTTGGCTTGGACTGACCCCGCCAGCACACCTGCTGCTGGAGTGAATCTGGTCAATGAACTAGATTTACAAATCAAGAAGCCAGATGGAACTTGGATAAATGAATCTAACAACCGCGACAATCTTATCGGCCAAATTGTCAGCAATCCAACCGCGGGAATTTGGGAGGTACATGTCGAAGGTGCCAACGTTGCTTCAGGGCCACAGGCATTCGCGCTGGCACTTTCGCGAAACCTGACTTTGGTCAACCTGACCCAGGACGCCGATGTAGATGGGGTAATCGATGCTGATGATGATTGCGTCAGCACCTTCGGAAATTCGACCGCCGATAGACAGGGTTGCCCCGACAGTGACGGCGATGGATACTCCAATCCAGATGCGGGTGCACCGGCACACCCCACCGGCTCTGCTGATGCCTTCCCGAATGAACCAACTCAGTGGGAGAATACCGATGGCGATGCCTATGGCGATGACCCGGCTGGCATCACCCCCGACGATTGTATCACCGATTCTGGCACATCGACCATCGATAGAACCGGATGCCCTGATGATGATAGTGATGGCTATTCCAACCCTGACGCTGGCTGGACGACTGCTCAAGGTGCAGATGGTTGCACATCGGTAGTCGGCAATTCGACCGCAGACAGATTCGGTTGCCTAGATAGTGACGGTGATGGCTGGTCAAACCCAGATATGGGTGCACCTGCTCACCCAGTTGGTACATCCGATACGTTTCCGAGTGAAAATACACAGTGGCGGGATAGCGATGGCGATGGATACGGGGATAATTGGGCCAACACATCATGGAATTCAAGCCGTGAAAATGCCTCCACACCCGTCGGGCAGTGGTACGATAATGCCTACCAACCCGACGACTGCCCCGATGTAGGTGGAGGGATGATACCCTCGTCTTACAATGACCGATTCGGTTGCCCGGATAACGATGGTGATGGGTGGTCGAACCCCGATGCCGAGTACCCTGCACATCCAATTGGACAGGCAGATGCTTTTCCTACCGAACCAACGCAATGGAATGATACCGATGGTGATGGCTTTGGTGACAGTTCCAGTGGCGACAACGGCGATGATTGCCCTGTCGTGCCTGGTAGTTCACTCGTTGTCGGCAGCATAGGGTGTGCCGATACCGATAGCGACGGTGTGCCCGACAATGTCGATGAATTCCCAGATGATTCGACTCAAAGTGCAGATACGGACGGTGATGGATTCGGCGATGACGCAACTGGAACCGAGGGTGATGATTGCCCTGCAGTGAGCGGAGGTTCATTTGAAGGTGGAACCTATGGATGCTTGGATACCGACCTGGATGGATGGGCTAATATCGTCGACGATTTTCCCAACGAGATAACACAATGGCTGGATTCCGATGGCGATGGCTACGGTGATAATGGCGCCGGATTCGAAGGTGACGGATGCCCGACCGAAGTCGGAGATTCCACCCTCGACGTATTGGGTTGTCCCGACAGTGATAGTGATGGATATTCCGATGATGGTGATGCATTCGATGATGAGAGTGGCCAATGGCTTGATTCCGATGGCGATGGATACGGCGATAATCCCAGCCCCGCCGTATTGTTTGATGACTGCCCGACCGTCTATGGCAATTCCACCGCCGATCGACAGGGGTGTTACGATAGTGATGGCGACAACTTTTCCAATCCCACCAGTAGTTGGGATTGGTTAGATGGTGCTGATGCTTTTCCCGATGACGCGCTGCGCTGGATAGACGATGACCAAGACCAATTAGACGACCTACTCGATGATGATTGTGACTCGGTTGCGGGAACTTCAACCCATGACCGCAAAGGCTGTCCAGACGGCGACGGTGATGGGTACTCTGACCCAGGAAGTGGATGGTCGGCAGCCGATGGTGCCGATGCTTTTCCGAATATGGCATCTCAATGGAATGATAGCGATGGCGATGGTTATGGGGATAATCAAATCGGCCTCTCTCCCGATGCCTGCTTGAACTCAAGTGGCTCATCTACCTTGGACCGCATCGGATGTCCGGATTCGGACGGTGATGGATACTCGAATAGCGATGCTGCATTCCCCGCACATCCAAATGGCACCGCTGATGCTTTTCCGAGTGATGAAACGCAGTGGGAAGATAATGACAGCGACGGATTTGGAGATAATTCTCTAGGCACGACTCCCGATGATTGCCCGGATATTACTGGCTCTTCGGATATCGGAAGATATGGTTGCCCTGATTCTGATGGTGATGGGGTGCCGGAATCTGACAATGTTTCGTGGACGTTAGCGATGGGCGCGGATGCGTTTCCAAATGAGTCTTCGCAATGGATTGATTTAGACAGCGATGGCTTTGGTGATAATCCAAATGGCAGCCAAGCTGATGCTTGCCCCTCATCCCCTGGTGATTCAACCGGCGGTGGGAATTTCGGCTGTATCGATAGTGACCGCGATGGATGGGCTGATGAATACGACGATTTCCCTGCAGTGATTTCGCAATGGGTAGATAGCGATGGTGACGGTTATGGTGATAATACTAGTTCAGGTGCGGTATTAGTTGACCATTGGCCCGGTGATGCCAATAAGAATGTCGCCGAAGTAGACGTTTCCTGTACCCCGGATTCGATTGAGACAACTACGAACTCTCTAGAAGAGATTACGATTTACTGCACCGTCACAAATCAGATGAGTGATTCCTTGGTGATTGTATTGAGATGGCAATTCCCGGGAGGTGTAACTGCCACATTGAGTCAACGTGCAGTCGTTCTCGGGGCCAGTGGTTCCATCGAGGCAACCGCATCAGTGACATTCACCGGCAGAGCAAACGCAGTTGGAAAAATCGATACCTCGATAATGGCCTTTGAACCAGGAGGAACGGCAGCAATGGATATCGAATCATTCATCATCAATGTACAAGGTTTGCAAAGTGGTAATGTCACCACTCCTACCAACAATACCACCTCTTCGACGGAAAGTGGTTGGAGCGAATATATTCCTTTCGACCCTAATGATCCTAGCTTGACGATTCCTTTCTTGGCTTCAGTTGTCCTCTGCTTACTATTCATTGCCAGACGGATTAAGGTGAAGCAGCGGAAGCACTTCCAGAAGTTGAGTGACGGTGCGGCATTTTCTGTCGAACAAGAGCGGATGACCTTGAAACATTCTTCTTCGGTATTGCAACGGGCACCACCTGCGTTGACTAGAAATGTCAATTTCAAACGCTGACCACTCCCGCGTCGAATCGCTGTGCCTCTTGAACGGTGGTAGGATAAAGTGTAACGAAGCGATTACTGGTGCGGATAGTGGGAGTTGAACCCACGATATGAGGTTGGAAACCTCAGGTGATAACCACTTCACTATATCCGCTTGTTAATCCAAAGGCGGGGCGATATACTTCTTAGCCGATTCGGTGTTGAAACGAGCATTCAATAACCACTCCGATAAAGGCGTTGTATGGGTGAGGAGCAATCCGACACTTCCGAATCGGAAGTCGAAGAGACCAAAGGTCTGTGGAAACTGGTCATTAGTAGCGGTGTTCTAGCGAGCATGTGTTGTCTTCCCAGCGTGGTATTGGTAATGTTCGGCTTGGCATCGGTTTCGACCGCTGCGGCGTTATCGGACACTCTGTATTGGGGGCCTTTTCGACCGATTCTCTATGGATTTACTCTCATCTTCATCGGCGTCGGCCTGACCTTCCATTTTCGTAGTCAAGGAATCTGTACTCTCGATGAAGCCAAACAGCAGCGAACGAGAATCATCAACACTGGGATGGTAGTCCTGTTAGCCTCATTGATAACATATCTCATCTTCAATTATGTGATTCTAGAATTACTCGGCATCGCCGTTGGCCTACCTTGGGAAGATGATGCTCTATGGAACTAGGTTAAAAGCCAAGGAAATCCGAAGGTCATCGTACTGCCATGTTTCCAATTGGACATTGTTTTTTCCAATTGGGATAATTACTGCAAGGTCACCAATTGGGTTTGGCCATTTTCCCTTGACTTTTCGCGGATTTAAGTGCATCCCGAAATGAAGCGCTTTCTGCACTGCCTCTTTAGCCGTCCAAATTGAGATGGCCGAATCCGGATTGTCATTGAGGTGCTGCAACTCCTTACCCTTGGCCATCATCACAAATGTAGAGGAAGAAATCTCTCTGTCGGCGCGCTCGGCATCGATTCCGACATTATTATCTGGTTCACTCAAAGCGGCAATCGCCCAACCTTCACTATGGCCAATGGTGATACTTGGCAAAGGCTTACTGAATTCTGGTTCCAGTCTCCAAGATAGTGATGGAGCGCGTTTCTCATCTCGGACAATTTCTAATCCTGAAACCTCAATTCCCCATTTTTCCAGCAATACCCCCACCAACCAACGCCCGGCAAGATGCTCTTCGTATCGTTTGGAGGTTGAAAACCGAGATACTTCATATATCGAACATAGTGGAGGTAATCTTTGGTTTACCAACGGCCTTGCATCGGGTTTAGTGGCACGGATCGGTAAGCGACCGATCAAGGTTGACGGCCGACCCCATTCAGCGCTATCTGAAAATGGAGAGGTAAGATACTCGACCTCTCCTTCTGGCAGCCAAGCCATTTCCATTCCATCCATTAGCACCATATTGTCCACGGCAACCTCAATTTCTATTCAAGGTGAATTTCTGTTCCTCGGGTACTGCTCCCATCGCCTTCAGACGCAAATCCTTGAGGCTAATTACCGGTGCATCGTCATCACCGTATATGGTTACATCATGGGTGGTGATTCCACCTTCCTCTCTTCCTTTCAAGATGGAACGTAGGCGTAGGTTCTCTCCTTTGTCAGGAACTCTGAGCAGAGATGACCAACCTATTCCAATCGGTAGTGAGGAGAGGCCATCGATTTCCATCGCCACCAAACCGGCATTCTGGAATCCAGCTTCGATGAGCATCGGCAAAGCCTCGAGAAGTATTGACTCGCCTTGACTCTCGACCAACCATTGGTCACTGGCCGGCAATTGGTGACGCATCAGCGCAATACCATCGCAGCCTGGTAAGGTGGAATCTCCAACTCCTCTGAGTACACCGCCGTGTGATTGGAATCTCGGACCGTGAAAATATCGTTCATAGATGAAAGAGGCCGGGAGTTCTAACTCACCAACTTCCCCGGCTGCCGGAACCCCGATTCGGGGGGACGCGGCGAGTTCGGTGACGAAATGACCGGTGAGGTCGTCGGCCTTGTGCACGAGTCTGACCACAGCCTTGTGGTGAATACGCGGTTGACCCAAATCCTGCCCCTTTGAGTTTACCAAGTCACTTTCAATGTGGGCTGTAAGCCATGTCAAGTCACCTTCGCTCCGTTTGACCTCGACCACGGTGCGAACTTTCATCTCGCCCTTCATCAATTTGATTGGCAGGCCGAATTCCACCGCCTCAAAACCGGCGAGCGCATACTCTGGACATAGCACCAGAGAATGCTCGGCAAACATCTCCAAGGCCATCACCCCTGGGTGATATGGTACGCCATCGATGGAATGGTCGGACAAGAATGGCATATCCACAACTGATAAGGTCGACTCTCCGCAGAGGGACTTGCCCGCTTCAAAGGCGAGCAATCTGTCGACGAAGGGAAATCGTTCTGGGTTTTCTAAAGCCGCACTGATATCACCTGGTAGGCGAAGTGGGGGGGCGCGGAAGCAGTCGAATTTGTCCATTAGGCCAAGCGCCCCGCAAACAACGACTCGGCGCTTACCGCCGCATAACACCTCATCGACGAAGATGCTGACTCCCTCTTCGGCCGGAATGGTCTCGATTCCAGCCGTAGCAAAAATTGCCTCGATAGAACCTTTGGTCGCCATCCCGACATCGCGCCAGCCAGTCCAAGCGATGGCGACAGCCTTGGTTTTCCCACCCGCACTTAAACGTGCCATCTCAGCATCGAGTACATTGTTTGCGGCACTGTAATCGCTTTGGCCGCCATTGCCAAAACGTCCGGCAACGCTGGTGAAGGCACAGGCTGTTCTCAAATTATCGCAGCCGCTGGCTTTGGCAGCGGCCATCAAGGCGCTCCAGCCATCGACCTTGACCCGTACTACATTGGAGAATACTTCCCTTTCCTTATCAGCGACCAATTTTGAATCTTCGATTCCTGCACCGTGGATAATTCCGGTAATCTGACCCTTAGAGGTGCCAATATTCTCGCCGATGGCAGACAACCTTTCGGCATCGGAAACATCGCATGAATAGTACTCTGCACTATTTCCAGTCGCGCTGATTGCGGCGATTGTGGCGTGGATATCGCGACTACGGAGATATGGGGCCCATTCATTATTCCATTCGACGATTGAGACCTTGCCGTCCTCAGCCGAGGCGACCAGTTCCTCGCGTAGTGCTAACTTGCGTTGTTCGAGTTGTTCTTCTGACCATGCCAACCAATCGCATGGCTCTTCCAGCAATTCGGTTCTCCCTAACAACACGAAGTGCGCCTGACTCTTAGCACTGGCTTGGCACAGACCGATGATGCATGCGGCGGTTACCCCTGAGCCACCGCCGGATACCAGCCAGACTTCGTCGGCGGCCAATCTACCTCGCGGCTGCTCAAGAGATTCATCGAAGAGAACCAATGACCATCGCCGCCCATCAATATCCAAACCAACTTCAACCTCGCCGCCGCGACATAGTAGGTCTTCGACCAATCTTGATGCCAACTCACTTTCCTCTTGGAGCATGTCTGGATCGATATCATATGCCCGGCACCGGATGTTCTCACGTTCGTGCGAGTAGGCCTTAATCAGGCCAGAAGCGCCTGCTGCCAGACTGTTGAAACGCTCTCCCTTGTTTCCGTGGCGGCCATCTAATGCGGTAAGAGAGGCGAGTATTCCACCACTTTGTGAATAAGCTGAGTCAAAGTGCTTGAGCAAGCCGAACAAACCTTGAATCGCCACAACTCCAGTGGTATCAGCATCGCCGATTTTCCACTCATGGCCAGCAAGATGGGTTGGTGCAAGATGGATGATTCCGCCAAAGTCACCCGAAGCCAATATCTCCTGTGCTGCTTCGGTAATCTGTTCCGGTGATGAAGGGTCAACTCGAAGGATGCGACGCCCATCCTCATTTTCTTCAGTGAATTTCTTGTGCAATAATTCCAGTGACAGGCGCAAAGCAATGGCACCTCGTGACTCGAGTTCAACACAGACTGGCTCGGCAAGACCCCAACAATCTTCTGTTACGACTATTAGGCGGCCGAGTAAATCTAATTCTTCGGCAGTTCCCTCACATTCTTCTACCTCGACCTGCCAACGGCGAAGGCCAGTTCCAGGTTCGGTCATCGACGAGTCCTGTGGTGGTTCGGGTTCTACTGCGGATGATTCCACTTCATGAATGTCCTCGGTTGCAACTTCTGGTTCAACTGGATGTTTAGCAGCAGATTCAGCAGCAGATGGTGGGGATGAAGATTTGGCTGGCGAGGTGGATGTGCCCGGCTGAAACATGTTGATGTAAGCGATGAAATGATTCAGCGTCGGATGGTCAGACAGACTGAAATCCTCATCTAGTGGAAGAGTGAATTTCGCCCTGATGTCACCCATTATCTCAGCTTGCTTGACCGTATCAATGCCCAACTCACCCTCAAGGTCTTGGTCTAATTCAAGAAAATCCTTGGGATATCCGGTATGCTCGACGACTACATCGAGAACTATATCGGCGACATCACCAGAATTGCTGGTATCAGTTGAAATCTCTGGAATCACGGTGGCCTTGGAGACAACATCATCCGCAGTAGAAACAGAAACTTCTGGCATGGTGATTACTTCGCTTTCTGACGGCAAAATCTCAGGTTTAGGTTCAGTAGTGTGCGGGATGGACTCTTTTGGAGCCGTCGAGGCTGGCGCCGGAGTAGGGTCTGTACCAACACTCATCTTGACGATGTATGCAATCATATGATTGAGAGTTGGATGTTCGGCTAGGATGAAATCCTCGTCGACAGGAAGGGTGAACTTGGCGCGGATATCTCCCATAATCTCTGCCTGCTTGACGGTATCAATACCCAATTCACCCTCCAAATCCTGGTCTAATTCGATGAAATCAGCGGGATATCCAGTGTGTTCGACGACCACCTCGATTACTAAACTCTCAATCGCTGATGTATCTGCGCCATTGACTGGTGGAGATTGCTCTACCACGGTCGATTGTGGCGCTGGTTCTGGTGCTTCAGGTGCCGCAGTGGATGCCTGAGGTGCCGGTTCGGGAGTGGAAACATCCGGTTCCGCGGGTTCGGGAGTTGGTTCGGGTTTGGCTAGATTTGTGGTTACGGAAAATGCCTCTCCTTTCATCCCGCCGTGAAGATTATCTTCACCACCGACATATGCAACTAGTTTGTTATCGAGTATCCTCAGTTCGAGGTCGTCGCGGCTGGCCAACTGGCGATTCCAATCCATCAATCTATGGCCATCAATTCTCTCGCCAACGATTTCACACCTCTTCCACATTGTAACCGCCATTTGGCTGCCGAAACCAGCGGCGAACCGCAGACCGTACTCCATCCCGGAAAAATCTCCACCTTTGGATAGGTTGAGATCACCAAGTTCAGAATCTACATTACGGTGATTGGCAATCGGTGGTGCGCGCCCAGTAGCTAGAGCATAGATGAGTACCGCATCTTCGATACCCACACCCATTGGATGTCCGGTGAAACCCTTGGTATTGGTAATGACCAGACTATTTGTCGACTCTCCAAAGGTGTCTCGCAGAGCCTTCACCTCAGCCTGCGCAGAGCCACCTCTGGCCGGAGTGTAGGTCTCATGACTCATGAAGAAAGTGTGAGGTGCGATGCTATTGCGGTTCAACCCCCATTTATTCTCCATCTGACCAACGAAATTATTGACGCTTGCTGAGACATGTTCAACATCGAGGCGGGTGCCGTGGAACGATGAGTTCGCCAATGTCGCCCCTAGCAACTCAGCATAGGGTTGCACCCCTCTATCAGCAGCGTCGTTGAGGCGCTCGACGACGAAAGACGCTGCTCCCATCCCGAGTATCATGCCATTACGCCGGGCATCGAAGGGTAGAGCCGCTTCCTCGACATTATCTGAAGTGGATGCGGCTCCACTGACAGCGAATCCGGAGCCTATCCATTCCCACAGGTCTTCTCCGGTGACATTGTCGGCAGAGATTATCACCACTCGGTCAACACGCCCACAATCGAGCCAATCTTCCGCGATTGTGAAGGCCGCCGCAGTAGATGCACAGGCAAGGTTAACCGTGGAATTCGGCCCTCGAATGCCGGTCATTTGGGCGAATTGTGAATGCCCCATATTTAGAACCTGAAACAGGAATGAACGGTCGAAACGACCTTCGCCATCGTCGCCATTATTTTTCACTTTCTCGGCCATCTTGGCATAACCAGGAAAACAACTTGCGAACACTACACCGGTATTTTCTCGGTAAACACTGGGAATCTGCCAATTGGTTATCAATCGTAGTCCACCCTTGCCGACCTTCTCCTCGGGCGTCAATGGTATCGCTGCATCGCGTAGGGCGAGCAGACCGCTGGCCACCGCTAATTGAGTCGAGATATCCCAAGTTCTGACGACTTTGGCATCAATTCCGAAATCTTCGGTCAAATCAAATCCGGTCATCTGCCCGGCAAGTTGTGGAATATCGGCAAACTCTGACGCCGTTTCTATTCTTGCTTGGCCTTCGCTACCTTTGATGAGGCGGACGATGTTCTTATCGAGAATCCGCTTTTTGAACTCATCCGAAACCTCGCTGATACAGGTCTCACCTCGAACTAATTTCTCAAAGTTATCTTCGTCGAAGACCCGCTCTCCCCCTGGCAGACCAAGACTGATTCCTGTGACCACGTAGGGATTATTCCGCCTCGATATGGTCGCATCGACTATTTCCTGTGGTACGGTTTTCCCGTCAGAGGAGATTGCTGCTGGAGTTATTGTTGCGGCAGATGGGGCGGTGGTTACCCACCGGGTGATGTCGGCGGCTGTAGCGGCTGAGGTTATGTCTACCTCGGGGTCAGTACTTGCCTTACCTGAAATATCTGCTACCAGCGTCGAAATTTGTGCATCACTCATCCCTAAGCCTCCTCTCAAGTCAACCTGGCCCTCGCAGAACCGGGCTGGATAGCCGCAGAGCGCTGATAGTTCACCTGCAACCCAGCGCTCTATGTTACGGATTTCTGCTTCATCGCTAGAAACCGGACTGGATTCACCACTCGCGCGGGCTGTGTCATCTATTCTGATTGAATCGGCAGGGCTGTCGTTGATTTGTGGCGGTGGATGGCGGATGTCTGATGCCACTCCACCCGTGGGGAGTGGGCGGCTCCGAGTTCGTAAGTCCTCCCAATCTTGACTGGGCATTCTTGCGTTGGTTCGGTGTGCTTCAATCGGGCCGGCGCGGAATCCTTCGGTAAGTTCCGGGGAATTATTTTTCGGCCATTGCGGTGGCCGGCCGGCAAGAGCAAGCATTCCTATCGCCTGTAGCATCGAGGAGATACCCCCTTGCTTGGGATGATTTGTCATCACCGCCAAATGTGGTTTGTCCTCAAGAATCTGGTCGGAGAAGACCGTCAAGGCACGCTTCGGCCCGACCTCGACAAATATTCGGGCACCACCATCATACATCGTCTCAATCTGCTTCGTCCACTCGACCGCTGAGGCCATCTGTGGTGCTAGTTTACCGAGTACTGCTGCTTTGGCATCAGTACCTTCAGTTAGGCTCGGATACCAACCGCCATCGACATTACTGGTTATTGGTATCTGCGGCCAATTAATTTCCAAGCCGCTGAGAAATTTCTTCAAAGGTTCGTTCGCCGGGGCTACAATTCGGCTATGGAACGCGTGACTGGTCTGCAATAACACCGCCGAGAACCCTTCGGCTTCAAATTTGGCCATCGCCTGCTTCACCGGTTTTGTCTCTCCGGCGATGACCGTCATCTTCGGTGAATTCTTATTCGCAGCAATAACGTACCCATCGATGCTTTCGATAATCCCAGCTACTTTTTCATATGGCGCGGTGACACTGGCCATCAATCCGGTATCATCGATTACCACTGCTCCCATCTCGGTGCCGCGTGCAGCGGCCGCACGGAGAGCGCCATCCATCGCGAGGATACCCGAGGACATCAATGCGGCATATTCCCCTAGAGAATGACCGGCAACCATGTCTGGATTGTGACCATGAGAATTCAGCACCCCCTCGATAGCGAGGTCGGCGGTGAGCATCGCTGGCTGGGTATACTCGGTCTGCTTGAGTTTGTGCTCGGCCTCTTTTTGCTCATCCTGTGAAAGATTTTCTCGTAATACAAATGAGGATAAGGACTCGCCCTCAAGGACTTCGACCATTGTTTCATCCGACAATTCCCAGACCCGTCCAATCGCACTCCATCTCTTAGCGAGATCGAGCGTCATTCCAACATACTGGCTTCCCTGCCCAGGGTACAGATGGGCGATTTTCGCCCCATCAGAAATGGGTGGTTCTGATGATATCATCACCCCTTGAGAGGCAAGAAAACCCCATTTCTCCGAGTCATTCATCGCTTTTAGGGCGAGTGCCACACGTTTCTTGAACTCAGCCCATGAGGTGGCTACCAAAGCCATTCGCACCCCAGTTGGGGAATATCCCCTACTCGCCCGGGGCAATTCAACCGAGAGCCTTCGGCCATCTGGGTCGTCATCGAAATCAGGCCCTGCACCAAATAGGATTTCGCCGAGTTGTTGCAGTTTTGCCTCAAGGGAGCCGATGTCGGATGCATTCAACAACAGCAGACTGCCTTCGATGCTCTTCAATTCCTCGTGGGTCATGCTTGGAGTAGCGGAAGAATCGAGTATTGAGGCTACAGCATTGGTATCTGGCCGTGTACCATCTAAAGTCCCTGTTGTTGCGGTATTGGACAACTTAGAGGCAGGGGTGGAAGCCACGGTGGCGGCGCCACTCTCATCCCCTAGGGCGGCCATGGCCGCGGCATAACTGGAGTCCCAGCGAGATGCCAGCGCGAGGTGAAATTCCGGATCATAGGCTTCGAGAGCGACGTGGAAATTAGTTCCGCCGAAACCAAATGCTGATACTCCGGCGCGGCGTGGCAGCCCACTCTTTGGCAACGGCCATTCACTAGGTTGGGTAGGAACAAAGAACGGATTAGTTGTCCAATCGACGGTATCGTTTGGATTGACGAATCCGGCGCTTGGGGGAATCGTTCGGTGATGCAGTGCCAGGACGCTTTTGAGCATGCCCGCGATTCCTGCGGCCGCTTTCAGATGGCCTATTTGGCTCTTTATTGATCCTACCGCGACATTTTCTCCGGCCGGAACATCAGCAAAGACAGCGCCTAGAGTTGCCAATTCCGTTGCATCACCTACTCGGGTGGATGTGCCGTGTGCCTCGACCAATTCGACACTCGAGGAATCGTATCCAGCCTGAGCATAGGCACGGACTACGGCTTGACGCTGACCACGCTGACTCGGGGCGGCGATTCCCTTGCCTCGGCCATCGCTACTCGCTCCGACGCCGCGAATCACACCATAGACCGTGTCGCCATCGATAATCGCCTCACCGAGGCGCTTGAGAACGAATGCTCCGGCACCTTCACCCATCACAAATCCATTAGCCCCGGAATCAAAGGGGGTTGAATGTGTGGCAGAAAGCGCACCGATGGCGCTGAATTTGGCATAGGTGCTAGGGTTCATCGAGCGGTCGCTGGCACCACATATGACAACATCAACCTGGCGAGATTGAAGTTGGCGGCAGCTATCGACCAATGCCGCCATGCTCGAGGCACAAGCGGCATCAGTGGTGTAATTCGGACCTTGTAGGTCGAGCAGATTCGCCACCCTGCCAGCGATAACGTTGGCCAACTCGCCCGGCATGGTATCTTCGTCAATCTTCGGTAGTCCCTCCGTCCACTTTTCCCGAAATGACTCGGCATCAGTCATCCCGCCCTCTTGGGCATAGCGAATCGCTTGGTCAACGTGAACGTGAAGAGTGGCTGTATCACGGTTCTCTCCACCCACCGCATTGGCGAAGACAACCCCGGTTGAGGCGCGATTCAGTTCCTTTCCGCCCTCGCCGTATCCGGCATGCTCCAATGCTGAAGCGCTTACTGCAACCGCCCATAATTGCGTCACGTCGATTTGCGGCAATGTACCGGGGGGGATTCTCCAGCGCCGCCAATCAAATTCAAAATCACGTACGAAACCACCGATCTTGGAGTAGGTCTTGTTTTCTGCGACCGAACCGGGCTCACCTTTCGGGTCGAAGAAGTCCTGTGGCATCCAGCGGTCGCTGGGGACCTCAGAAATCGAGACCCGGGCATTGAGAACATTATCCCAAAAAATGTCAACCTCGGGGGAATCGGGTAGGAGGCACGATAGACCAATGATGGCAATCGGCTCAAACGGCCCTTGCTCAAGGCCTTCGGCAATTGATTTGCTATTCTCGGAAATTATTCTCACCTCATGAATCCATGATGCTTTGCGGGATCATAGTTATCGAGAAACCCGCATCGACGTGAATACACTGCCCGGTCACTCCGGATGAGAGATTGCTGGCCAACCACAGTGCGGTTCCGGCAACATCATCTTGAGTAACATTGCGACGCAATGGTGCATTTTCAGCAACGTGATCGAGAATCTTATCAAAACCAGGGATTCCGCTGGCGGCCAAAGTGGGGATGGGGCCGCTGGAAATAGAATTGATGCGATGACCTTCGGGTCCGAGGTGGCACGATAACTCGCGGGTCCAGCATTCAAGTGCTGCTTTGGCCATACTCATTATTCCATATGAAGGCACATATCGAGTACTGGCGGCATAGGTAAGCGTGATTGTTGATGAGCAGGGGTTCAGGTGTGGTAATGAGTGGCGAAGACAACGTTGAAGTGAATTTGCCGAAATCGTCATCGCGGTATTTATTTTTTCATCATCGACGAAAATTATCGGCCGGTCGAAGCATTCACGCGGTGCAAAGCCAATTGCATGGATGAGAATATCAGCCTTCAAACCGGGATTTTCAGCGGCGAAAGAAGAGAAGAATTCAGCCGTCAGTTCATCGCTGGCAACATCGAGGGGATACATTCCGGCTATCGCTGGCAACTTCTCCTTCAGTTGGAATACCCGACTCATGAAACGCTTCTGGAAGCCGAGGTAAAGGGTGACTCCAGCCTCAGCCAATTTCTCGCAGATTGCCCAGGCAATACTGTCCTCGCTGGCAACACCAAAAACAAAAGCCACTTTACCTTGTAAACCTAGCACTAGCACACCTGCCCCTATGGGGCAGATGTCCAGCCAAGAGGCCACCCCTTGATGATTGGGGTGTTACCTCGGCTCTGATGCCTAGTTGCAAGGTCTCACAGTACGGCGATAATGCTTCAAAGGTCACCGAAATCGAGTTCTTCGTCATCTAGTTCAACAAAGTCGTCGTCGAAATCATCTAGGTCATCATCGAAAACATCACTTGTCTGAAGACTGCCGGTTCGTTTCTTCTTCGCCTTACCGACCTTGAGTACTACCATCATCACCAGAAGAAGACCGAGCCCGCCCCCACCACCGATGACCATCATCATCGTCGTTTGGTCATCAATGCCGATGGCGCTCCCTACTGCCCCAAGGGCATCCTTCGACACGGCTTCAACATTTAGTTTGAAACTGTCACATTTCTCATTCGTTGCATCCGATTTGGCATAGCCACAAAACTCGATTTTGAACTCCGTAGCCTCCTCGAGTGATGGGGCGGAGAAATTGAAAGAAAGGGTAACGGTTTCGTCGGAATCAATCGTGGCCGACGCCGAGTATTGTACCAAGACGAATCCAGCATTTTCAAGGCTCATCTCATCACTTAGAAACACGTGGAATTCTCCTGCTTCATTTCCTTGGTTAGTTAATTCCACCAGTACCGTATCGGTAGCACCTGCTTCGAGATTACGGGTCATCGAATTCATGTCTAGTGCTAAATATTGGAATGGGAGAATGTGGACATTGCCGCTGAATTCATCACCCGTAGAAGCCCAACTCCAAGTTATTCCGTTAACCTCGGTCACCTCAGCGGTGATATTGAAGACCATGCTCTCAGGTTGGGCATTAGCATCAGCGGCGAAGGTCACTTGAAACTCAGTCTCAGAATTCGGCGGGATGGAAATCGAGGCCGGATACGAATTTACAAGATCTACTTCGACAGAGAGGTCGACATCTTCGACATAGGATGTAGGGTTCTCGGCGATACAATCGAGAGTTGCGGTTCTGCCA
>Ga0302120_10000559_pt1 | contig 16890 bp, 14 predicted proteins | sample AG5_Bottom_MG_FD_203118 | JGI IMG/M metagenome (GOLD analysis project Ga0302120, IMG submission 203118) | Marine microbial communities from Western Arctic Ocean, Canada - AG5_Bottom | ecosystem: Environmental > Aquatic > Marine > Oceanic | place: Canada: Western Arctic Ocean | collected 2017-10-01 | reverse complement strand
CATTCATCCCCTCCTTGTAACCAGAAGAGCGCAGCCTTTCGGCCACTGCGTCGAGGTCATCGACGACAAATCCGATGTGGTTCATTCCCGGATGGATGTAGGGCTGATGGGGTCCTGGCCCCTGTGCTCCACGATCCTCGATGGCCAGGTAACTGTGTTCGGTGCCGATATGGACCCAGCGTCGGCACTTTTCGCCGGTTCCGCCGCCTCTCACCTCGAGTTGTGGCATCGCCGTCTGCAGAAAACGGACTGCCTTGTCGACATCGAGGACCGTGATATTGAGATGTTCGAGGTAGGGAGTGCCCATCTGTCTTCCTTTACTCGGAGTCCTTTTGCTGGGGAATTTCCACGCTCACCTCGGCGCTGAATATCCCGATCGGATCTCCTCGTTCTCGCATCGTCCGGGAGATGGTTGCGATGTTTCGCTCCAGGATACATTCGTAAATTGGGCGCCCGTCTTTCTCGATCGATACCGATTCTTCGAGGTTCAGCATCGAGTCATCGAAGCGCATGGTGAGTTTCGTGACGCCTTGGGCCTCCAGGATGTTGACCTTCTGTCCATCCATCTCGACCACCACTCGGCTTCGTGGTTTCGCCTCTGAAACCTTGAGCCAGTAGAACCGATCGTGGGTGACATCGTCTTGCTGCCACACCAGTTTCTTGGGGCGTAGATTGCGGGTGTGTCCGGCCATCCAGGGGATGGCAGCGGCATCCTCGCGATCCATCCAGTGACCCTTGTCGGGATAAATCTCGACCCAGTGCGGATATCCTCCGGGGTCGGCGCTGGCCAGCTCTGCCAGTTTTTTCTGCCAGATCACCGCCTGCCCGTTGCGGTTGTAGGGTTCGTCCTTGCCACCCATGTGCAAGGTGAAGGGCGTGTTTCTGAGACTCTCCGGACGCGCATCATTGGGATGCCCGGCCATCATGGCGACGGCAGCCCAACGGTCAGCCATTCTCGGGCCAATCTGGTAGACCCCGTCGCCTCCGGCGGAGTACCCGAGAATGTAGACTCGATTGGGATCGACCTGTTCGAAGACGATCAGGTTCTCGATCAATCGATCGAAGAACTGATCGACATGAGGTTGGTGCCACAGATTCCAGCTGTTGGTGGGGGCCCTGGGAGCCAGGTAGATCCCCTCCTCAGGTCTGTACAATCTTTTCTGGTTCTCCCACTGGCCATCATTGACCTCTGCAGGCGCGCCGCCACCTCCGTGCAATGAGATCCACAGGCTACGACCGGTCGCAGAAGGTGTGCCCAGGCTGTGATACCAGAACGGCATCTTCAGGTCTCCGATGGTCAGTTCGCGCTTTTCCATCTCGCCCGCTCTCCGGGAGGCGATGAGAGTGGAATGGGCTTGCCAGATGAGACTGGCTGCGGCATCGGCATCGTCACGGGTGAGCGGGACGGAGGCGATGGGGAGTGAATCGAGATCGGTTTGGGCACCGCAGATGGCGAGTACCGCCGCCAGCGATTCGATCGCTTCTGCCGATGCCGCAGCAGCGGTTCTCGGTTTCAACTCGATGGAGACCAGTTGTTCTGCTTCCTCGACGCGGATCGAGACGACTCGACCAGATGAGCCCTCACCGGCGACGACGATCACCTTTTCGCCGGCAACCAGTTGTGCGGAAACATGATCGTTGGCGTCGAAACTCTCGTCACGGCTCTCTCCCTCGAACAGTACCTCTGCGGCAGCTCCCAGCACCTGGATCGGTGCCTGGCATCGATTTCCTGAATTGCCATCGAGGAGACGAAAGCGAACCAAATTCTTGCCTTCAGCAGCAGGTTCAGAGGCGCGGGTGTATCGGTCGGTGACATCGCTGGCGCGGACGGCGGTGTTTTCGGGAGCCCAGACCATCGGGAAGGAGATGGGAGAAGATCGCCAGGTCACGGCGTAGATGCCATTTCGAGGATCTTCGCGCGATGCCTTGGATGCTCTGCCGGTGAACCAGGCACGATCGAGGTCTTCCCCTGTCGGTTCAGCAGCACCGGTGAAGTGCCAGCCGTCATCCCAGATCTCTACCCAGGAGTGATTGCCCGATCCATCGGACCAGAGCGGGGTGCCGACAAAGCGAGCCGGGACACCTACCGAGCGACAGGCATCGATCAGCAATATGGAGAGTCCGGTGCAAGAGGCGAGTCCCGATTCCATCGATTCGTAGGGACTTTGATCTGCCTTGGGACGCTTCGTCGAGTACTTCACACCCACGATCTCGAAGATCTTCTGGTTCAAAGTTGCGGCCGCCTCGGACGGCGACAGCGATTCGGCCACCAGCGGCAGGAATCGTTCTCGGAAGTCAGCTCTCCAGCGGTCGCGGCGCTCGTTGATGGTGGCGTAGGGAAGCACCGCGTCGAGGAAGATCTCATCCGGGATGGCTTGCTTCCAGCGGGTGTATTGGCGCGCCTCCAGTGCCAATCGGGCATTTTCCAGTAGGTAATCGCTATCGAGTGAGGTGAGGTCTGTCAGCGGCATCTGTTGCACCAGCCAGCGCATCGCTTTCCTCTGCTCAGCAGATCCACTCGCCAGTGCGCGTTCGATCTGAGGACGATTTTTCCCCGCCTGCGACAATCGCTGTTCGGAAACCAGTGGGTCCGCACTGGCACCACGACGCTGTGCTAGTAACCAGTTCCACAGTTGGTCGCCAGAATAGGCTTGTCGCCACGAATCGTGGCCGACCCCGGGATAGGAGGTGTGTTTGACCCGTTCGCCGCCAGCGGCCAGGATTGCGGCGACCATCTGTAGAGATTTTTGTTCCGGAACCACTCTGTCCGCGGAGCCGTGAAAGTTCCAGACTGGAATTCCGACGAGGCTGTCTGCGGTTTCCGGATCTCCGCCGCCGCAGACCGGGGCAATCGCTGCGAAGCGTTCAGGAGTGGCGGCAGCCAGTCCCCAGGAACCATACCCACCCATGCTGAGACCGGTCACCACGATGCGATCGGAATCGATGGCATGGGTTCGCTCGATCTGATCGATCAGTGCCGAAAGGACATCGAGGTCCCACCACTGCCCCTTCGGGCACTGAGGAGAAACGACGATGAAGGGGAAATCGGGGCGCTCTGGCAGGAAGCGGGGTGGACCCCACTGCTTGACCTTGTCGAGATCTTCACCGCGTTCTCCTGCACCGTGAAGAAACAGCATCAATGGCAGCGGTTTGCCCTTCTCGAAAAAGGAAGGGAGGAACAACTGATAACGCACCGTCTCCTGTTGCTTCTCGCCATCTTTCTCGAAGTGGAGGACTTGCCACTGCGGAACCTGTTTGCCAGCCTCGGGATCGGGTGGATCGAGGGGAACGAACCAGGAAAGGGTCATCATCGGGAGTAGCAGTGCCGTTAGCATGGCATCTCCTCCGGTAAGGGAACAGGATTCTGGATCGGTATCGACGCACTCCGATCATACGCAAGAATCCTCTCGAGAGGACCCAACAGTATGACCGAAGACAGGATGCTGAGTGGCAGATCGGATCAGTCGATGTAGCCGCTTTGATTGCGCAGAACCACGATCTCGAACTCTCCATCGAAGTGGCGCAAGTAGCCGGTGACCGATAGGGCCTGGCCGATATTGACTCCGATGGGCCAGGTCACCAGATCAGTCAAGAAGTCGGCTCCTGAATTGAGCGGGTCGATCACAGTGACCGGCAAGAAGACATTGATCGATCCTGTGCCATCATCAATTCGGCAGCGGTATCCACCGGCCACCGATGTCCAGCCGTTGGAGCCGACATTTCCACCCACCGGGGGAACCTGCAAGAACCCTGCTGTGCTGACGATTCGACCCAGATCGGCGGCAGCGATGCTCCCGGTCAGATAAGAAACCGAGGGAGGAAAACTCAGGGGTGCAGAGACCAGCCTGACGCCCCCCGGATCGGGAACGATCACCCGATCTCCACCCGTGGTGTCGACCAGGTCTCCCTCTACATGAACAATAACGGGAGGGTAGAGACCAATCGAATTGAGGAAGCCGATGTAGCCCAGATCTGCAGTGGTCATCGGATTGCCTTCGTAATCTTTCACCTCGAAGGTGGACGACGTGATGCTGACGAAGATGCCCTGACCATTTTCCTCGTGGAGAGAGAAGCCGTACTGGCCGGTAGGAGCCAGAGCCGCTGCCGGCAGCGCGGTGACTCCACGAATCAAGGAATGGGATCCTGCGCCCAGATTACGAGTGTCTGGAATCGACAGAGAGATGTCGAAATTGCCGCGTGGGAACACCTCGTAACTGGCATCGTTTCGATTGAGGAATCCAACCACCTCCAGTTCGGTTCCGGCATTGAGGAAACTCAGTAGTGTCGGATCCAGATTGGCGGTGGTGTGCCAGAAGGTCTGTGCCAGACCGCTGCCGTCATCGAGCCACAGATTCCAGCCGATGGGGCCGACCGTATCGCTGATCTCGACCACTTCAAGACCGCTACCTAGCGGGTCGAGCTGGACGGCACCATTCAACCGGACAATCTTGGCTTCCTGCTCCGGAGCCGAGGCGGTGGTGTCGATTTCGTTGGTTTGCATCTCGTGCGGGAAGTAGATGAAGCCGCCGCCACCTTGGAGGGTGACATCTTCGGCCTGGTCGACGGTCAAGGTGATCATCTGGTTCAATTCGGAGACGATGCCCCGAACACGGACCGAGTTGCCGATCTTCAAGGCACTGAAATCGAGTCCCAGGAGCGGATCCACCTGGACGTAGATCGTTCCTGAAACTCCAGCAGTGGCGCTGTCCTGGATGGCGAAACCGACCTCTGCAGTGCTACTCTCGAAGGTTCCGGGGATCACCGTCACGAATCCATCCACGGTGATCTCTTCCCCTGGAAGCAGATTGAAAATATCGCTGATGGGAGGAAGGGGATCTTCAGAGCCTCCGCAGCCGGTCAGGGAGAAGGCCAAGGAGCAGACCAGGATCCACATCTTCGAGGGCACCAGAGCAGGGAATAATTTCAAGATTGGGTCCTAACCGGTTTTACTTCAAGGAACTCGATGTCAAAGCTGACTGGCAACTTCACCAGCACTCTCAGCGGAGGCGATGGGTTCGTCAAGGGATGGCGATTGCTGAACCTGACTTACCTGACATTACTGACAATAGTAAACTTACTCTCTAAGGTTAGTCAATGGGTGCAACTAGCATTCATTCAGGTATGCTTTTGGTGACGAGGAGAGAATTTATCTCGAACGGAACTTTTCTCCGCAGCAATATGAGTGACATCTTGTACTTACTATATTTATTGGATCGGCATTGTGATGAATAATGAACTGACCAGAAGTGGGAATACTTCGAGCCTTGCGACGTCATTACGTAGGCGGATTCACACCTATTCGATCTCTCTTCTGGGAATCTTGGCGATTCTATTCTGTGGCATCCAGTCCAACCTGATGGCCCAGCCACCTCAAAACTACGAGTACTTCGCTTATGGATATTCGATTCCAGTGATCGCTAGTCCCTCAGAAATGGTGTTGGGCGACTTCAACCTGGATGGACAGATCGACATGGTCGTCACGAGCTCGGTTTCTGAAGAACTAGAGATTTTTCACGGGCAGTTGGGAGGGGGTTTCCAGCAGGGTAACTCCGAGATCTTTGATTGCCCCCTGGGTGCTTCCCAAGGCTCAAGTCTCGACTTCGATGGCGATGGCAACCTAGATCTGATCATCCGGCCGAGCTCTGGAGTACTCCATGTGATTCTGGGGGATGGCGAAGGTTCCTTTGGGATTGGTTTTGATATAATTATTAGTAGTGGCATGAATCCGATCTCCGCAGTCGAATTCGGGGACCTCAATGGTGACGATCAACTGGACATAGTCACAGCATCTCTAACGGGGTCTTTCCCAGGAGGGGATGAAACGCGACTTCTGCTCTCCGATGGTAATGGCGATTATTCGCTATCGGCAGAGTTGTTCCCCCATGCAGATGCGCTGGCCGTGGAGGATGTCAATGGTGACGGATATCTGGATCTGATCACTGCTGGAGGAGGACCTTTAACGGTGCACTTGAATGACGGAAATGCCAACTTCATTGTTAGTGAGATCATCGGTTTGCCATACGGCGTGAGTGAAATCGCGGTGGCCGACTTTTTCGACGATCAGGTCCCGGGATTCTCGGAGGTGGACATCGTCTGTCTCACAACAGGTGGCGAAGGCCTGGGATTCTTGACAGGAGTCGGTGGGGGTTCCTTCTTTGCGGATGGAGAAGTCCACTACGAAAATGAGCTATCCAATGCCGGTGACATGACGACTGTGGACATCGATGGCCAAGCGGGGCCAGAACTGGTCTTCGTCTCTCAAGATTCCAATGCCTACCTAGGAGTGTTGACGGGTCATGGAAGCGATGGGATTCCTTTCGAGGGATTCCAGGAGATTCCGATCGCCCCGGATCCTCAATGCCTGAAGGTGCTGGACATCAATCAGGATGGGCTATTGGATGTGATCGTGGCTAGCAATGCTCTGAATATAATCGAGGTTTACCTGGGACAGCCACCAGTGCCAGACTTTGAACGGGGTGATGCCAATGGGGATGGCCAGATTAACCTCGCGGATGCGATGACGATTCTTGGGGTCCTGTTCCAGAAGAACTCTCCGGCGGTTCCCTGCCTGGATGCATCCGATTGTAATGACGACGGATTCGTCGATCTCTCCGATCCCATCACCGAGTTGAGCTACCTGTTCGGTGGGCTTTCTTGGCTCCCGGAGCCGTTTCTCGGATGTGGTTCGGATCCGACCTCCGATGCGTTGGACTGTGAGATTTCACAGACTAGTCTTTGCCCCTAGTCGGGAGACGGTGAGGTCTGCTGGCAGAGCATTGCCGGTAAGAGAATTGCTGGTAGATCCGCCAGCAACACACCTGTTCGCCGGGTCCGAGGTGGGCACGACTCTCCCCAGCCTCTCCCCAGCCTCTCCCCATGGCGAAGACTGGCGAGCCGTGTGACCATCGGAGACACTGACCACTCTCGATCATGGGGGTCGGGTGAGTCGCGGGGGCATCTTGCATTCTTATCATGAATTACTCATCGATGTACTCGAGAACGGGGTGCAGAAATCGGACCGAACCGGTACCGGTACCCGGACGTTGTTTGGCAGGCAGATCCGATTCGATCTTTCCGAGGGATTCCCACTGCTGACCACCAAGAAGGTCCACTTGAAATCGGTGATCCACGAGGTGCTCTGGTTCATCTCAGGAGAGACCAACGTCAAGCCCCTGCAACAGGTGGGTGTGTCCATCTGGGATGAGTGGGCGGATCCTGAGACAGGCGAACTGGGCCCGGTTTACGGTGCGCAGTGGAGACGATGGGAAGGGCCTGCCGGAACAGTGGTGGATCAACTCCAGGGTGTGATCGAGCAGATCCGGGAGAATCCTGATTCTCGTCGTTTAATCGTCAGCGCCTGGAACCCAGCACAGATCGATGAGATGGCGTTACCGCCTTGCCATTGTTTGTTCCAGTTTCAGGTGATGGGCGATCATCTGCATTGCCAGTTGTACCAGCGAAGTGCCGACATCTTTCTTGGCGTGCCTTTCAACATCGCCAGCTATGCGCTATTGACCCAGATGGTCGCTCAAGTCACTGGATTGAAACCTGGCGAGTTCATCCACACCTTTGGAGATCTCCATCTGTACGATAACCACCTTGAGCAAGCGAAGAAGCAACTGGCGAGGGAGCCACGGCCCCTTCCAACTCTTCAACTACGTGAGGATGTGACCGAGATCGACCAGTTCTGCTATGAAGATTTCCAGGTCGATGGCTATCACCCGTATCCTGGGATCTCCGCTCCGGTGGCAGTGTGATATGCAACTCTCTCTGATCGTGGCCACCGGTAGCGCAGGAGTGATCGGCCGCCAAGGGGCCATCCCGTGGCATCTTCCTGCAGACCTGGCTTACTTCAAGAAAACCACCATGGGAGCTCCGATCATCATGGGGCGGCGGACCTTCGCATCGATCGGACGACCATTGCCGGGGCGAAGAAACCTGGTCCTTTCCAGAACTCCAGAGAATCTTCCGGATGGCGTTGAGGCCTTCAATTCAGCGCAAGCCTTGCTCGAATCTTGTGCCGATGCCGAGCAAGCCTTCGTCATCGGTGGGAGTGAGATCTATGCACTCTTCCTGCCTCTGGCGACGCGAATCTATCGAACCGAGGTGGAAGGAGATTTCGAAGGGGATACCTTCTTTCCTCCACTCGATCGAGATCATTGGGTCGAGACATCGAGAAGGCCTCGACCGTCCGATGAGCAGAATCAATTCTCCTGTTCCTTCGTGGTACTGGAGCGAAAGATGGATTTCCAGCGAGCGTAAAGGTGCCCCCCTCTCTCGTTTCTCGTGCCGCACCTTCCGCCAGCGACACCTTCGACCGGCAATGCGTCTCTCCTGAATTGCTCTCCTGGATCGAGTGGGGGAGATCCGGCGATGCTCCGCACGCAGATCGTCCAGCGGATCCCTCTTGTCCCGTGGTCCCTTGACCACGCCTCTATTGTCGCCGAGGCCATCGATTCCATGTCATGGGCATGTGGGTGGGAGTAGCAGAGAGTGCGGCTCAGTAGTCGTAAATTCTTCTGCCGGATGCGGATCAGGAACTGGATATTGATATCGAACACCAATCCACAAAAGGGGTCGATCATGACCGACGACAAGAAGCACCACGAAAATGATCGTGAGACACTCTCCGACGAGGAGATGGAAGATGTTGCGGGTGGTGCGGATGGGGGTGGGATAAGATCCTGGGTACAACCTCTTCGGGACCCCATCGATCAAGAGTGAGCCACTACTGGTTCTCACGGGCTCTATCGACCGAATATGAGCCAATTTCGCCCAGTTCTGGTCAATTCGACTCTCTCCGTGCGACGACTGGGGAAAACCGGGGTTGATCCTGAGTGACCCTTCTGGGACGGTACTGGACCGGGCCAGATAATGGATACCCTCGATCGATGCTCGGCGGTTCGACGAGGGCCAGATTCGTTCGATCCACCAAATTCCTTTTGAGGAGGCATGAATGCGTTTCTTCAGCAAATTTTCTGCACTGTTACTGGTGCTGATGTTGCCCGCTCTGGTTGGGGCTCAAGATCCTCAGCCCAATCCGACACCTTCCCCGCGCCCTGCGCCGGCTGAGGATCATCCCGCTCCACCGACTCCACCTGTGGTGAATCCCGGAGATGATCCGGCTCCTCCCCCGCCAGCTGAGGGCGAACGTCGTCGCAGAGGTCGTGGAGGCGCAGGTCTGATCGATCGTTTCGATCGCAACGGCGATGGAGTTCTCGACAAGACCGAACTGGAAGGAATTCCAGAGGGTATGCGCCGCAGACTCGGTGGTGCCGACACCAACGGGGATGGCACGATCACCGGTGAAGAACTCGACCGAATCCTCGGAGGGGGCGCTGGCCGTCCGGCTCCCGAAGATGGAGGCGACAATCCGCGCCCCGAAAGGCGTCGCGGAGGAGGCCTGATCGAACGGTTCGATCGCAACGGCGATGGAGTCCTCGACAAGGAAGAGTTGGAAGGAATGCCGGAAGGGATGCGCCGTAGGCTCGGCCCTGCCGACACCAATGGAGATGGTGTGATCACTCCTGAAGAAATGGAAGGTTTCGGTCGAGGTCGTCGTCCGGGTCCCGAAGGAGGTCCCCCTCCCGGTGAAGGCCCTCCTGGCGGCGATGGCAATGGCCCACCGCAGCGTCGTGGTGGTGGACTCGAGCGTCTCGATCGCAACGGCGATGGAGTGATCGACAAGGAAGAGTTGGAAGGGATGCCGGAGGCGCTGCGTCGCCGACTGGGTGGTCTCGACCGCAACGGAGACGGCATCATCGACCGTGAAGAACTAGGTGCTGGCCGTAGAGGTCGCGGTGGCCAGGATGGCGATCAGCCGCGCCGTCGTCGTGGCGAGGGCCGCGGAGGCCGTGGTGGTGGCGAAGAGATTGGACCGCAGCCCGGTGGTGGACAAGGTGGTGGACAAGGTGGTGGACAGGGTGGTGACCGACCGCCTCGTCCAGGTCGCGATGGCCGTGGAGGTTCAGGGGGCGATAACCCGCAACCCAAGCCGCAACCCCAGCCGCAACCCCAGCCAAAACCGACACCCCAGCCGCTCTAGTCACGAGCAATTGTTGAATCCAACGCCACATCCGGGTCAACCCGGATGTGGCGTTTTTTTTGACCGGTGATCGCCGGTCACTGTTTGACTGGGATTGTCAGGCCCACCGCTTCGAGGCGAGGCACCAGTGCTCGTGCCCACGCCTCGTAGCCGGCCGGAGACAGGTGCAGAAAGTCTCCCCGATAGAGATCCGAGCGGGCCATCTGGTCCGCCCCGAGGAAGACATCTTCGAGGTCGAGGATCTCCACTCCATCGAGCCGTGCCAACTGCTGAATCCTCGCATTGGTCGCCTCGACATCTTGTCGCCCCGGATCTTCAGCAGTTTTGCCGCGGGGAAAGATGGGATGCAGGATGATTCTTGAATCAGGGGCTGCGATACGGGTGGCCTCGACCACCGCCTCGATGCCCCGGGCGATGTCTGCGGGCGGATCATGCGTGATGTTATTGGTACCGATCAGAATGACGATCGCGCTGGGATCGGCACCAGCGAGAGTACCATTCTCGATGCGCCACAACAGATGCTGGGTACGGTCCCCCGAGATGCCCAGGTTTCCCACCTTCAGAGGAGAGAACCACTTCTCAAGCACCGCGGCGGCCGGCGATCCGACCTGTCGCCCCGGGCCACCCCACGACTGTGTGATGGAATCTCCGAGGAACATCAGATCGATCGGTCCACCGGCGGCGATTTTGACTCCGTCGAGATGCTGATCGATCCACGGTCTGCCTCCGTGCCAGCCCGCTGCGGCCGCCCGGGTTTCCTGGCTCGGTTGCGGGATCACCGTACGAGGCGGTGGACCGGAACAGGCGGCCAGCAAGAAAAGAGTGCAAGGCACCATGAGCACAAGGCTTCTCGACATCTGATTTCCTCCCTGATAGGCACTGGAGGTGGACGATCTCCTGCTGACAGGAGTGGGTCAACAGGGGAGAATGATGCCAAGGAGGATTCGATGATTTTCAGAACACTGGCCGTCTTGCTGGCGACACTTGCCTTCATCCCGGACGAGGATCCCTTTTCTTCTGCCTCCGCGTCGGGAGCTCTGATCGTCGCGGGAGGGGGCTCTCTCCCCGCGGAACTTCGCCCTCGTGCCTTGGAGATGGCGGGTGGCACCGATGCAGAGATCCTCATCGTTCCGTGGGCGTCGGCACGAGAGAACGCAGGTTCTGCTACCCAGGAAGCATGGCAGCAATCAGGCGCCACCCAGGTGTCGGTGATTTCGGAGGATGCGAGTCAGGCCCGCAACGCCATCGAGCAGGCGGATCTGATCTGGCTGGTGGGAGGGGATCAGAGTCGATTGATGGATGCCTTTCGTGAACGTGACCTCATCGAAGCGATCCAGAAGAGCCACTCGACCGGAACCATCATCGCCGGCACCAGTGCCGGCGCAGCAGTGATGTCCAGGCAGATGCTGACAGGGAATGCACAACTGGAGGCACTGATCGCTGGAAGTACGGAACTGGTCGAGGGATTGGGGCTGTGGAAGGGGGTCGTCGTCGACCAGCACTTCCTGGCACGGCGACGGTGGTCTCGTCTCTTCGCTGCAGTGGCCAGCCAGCCGGACCAGATCGGCGTGGGCATCGATGAACAGACCGCAGTCATCGTCGATCCCGATGGCTCCTGGCAGGTGATCGGCCGGGGACCGGTGGTGGTGATCGATGGGCGGAAATCGCAGAATCTTCCGCAGGAGAAGGGAGCCATGCTCCAGATGCGAGATCTACAGGTCCACCTGATCGGTTCCGATCAGTCGTGGAATCCAGACAAGGGAGTTGTCTCCGACTAGGAGCCAGGCACCGAGATCATCTGGTCGTGAATTCCCACCTCGAACCGACCTTCCGAATCTGCGGCAGCGCGGTACATCCCCTGTGTACTGTAGGAAAATGCGATGTTGCCGGCGGCATCGACGGCGATGAGGCCGCCGTCGTCGGGCTGGAGTACTTGGTGGATCATCGCATCGCAGGCGGTTTGTAGATCCTGACCCGCCAGCATCATTCGCGCCGCGACCGAATGGGCGACCGCGTGACGGATGTATTCCTCACCGGTTCCGGTGCAGGAAACGGCACAGGCGCGATCATCGGCGTAAGTGCCGGCGCCGACGATGGGAGAATCACCGACTCGACCCCAGCGCTTGTCGGTCATGCCGCCGGTCGATGTGCCCGCCGCCAGGTGTCCGTGCTGATCGAGTACCGCCACCCCGACCGTTCCTTTTTTCTGCTGGGTCTTCTGGACCCATTGGTTTCGACGTCGATCGGTCGAGAAGAAGGAGTTCTTGACCAGTTCGACCCCGCACTGGCTGGCAAAGGTCTCGGCACCTTCCCCGGCAAGCAGCACATGGCGAGTTTCTGTCATCACTTTTCTGGCCAACGTGATGGGGTGGCGAACGGTACGCACTCCTGCGACCGCTCCACAGGAGAGATCGGAGCCATCCATGATGGATGCATCCAGTTCATGCTTGCCTTGTGAGTTGAAGACGGCTCCGAGGCCAGCATTGAACAGTGGATCGTCTTCGAGGAAGCGAATCACCTGTTCTACAGCATCGAGTCCGGTGCCTCCATCCTGGAGGATCCCGGCGCCGATGGTCAATGCCGATTGCAACGACTCGCGATAGGCACGCTGTGCTTCTTCAGGCGCGTCTCTGGAAAGAGCACCCGCTCCACCGTGGATGGCGATCGCCCAGCGATCCCGATGATTTTCATTCCTGTGATCAGGACCAAGACAACCGCAAAGGAGCAGGATCATCGTGCATAAGATGGACCAAGATCGACTCATCGGTGACCTCATTTCTTGCCTTCAGGCGGAGGAATTCCTCCAGCGTAGGTGGTTGCAACAAGCCCTGCTGCGTAGAATCCACCCGGGCGATACACCAGCGTTCAGCATGGGCCAAATTCGCTAGAGTCGCAACATGGATGGAACTGATGGGATACAAACCTCAAGAAATCGAACCGCGTTGGCAGGCGCACTGGAATCAGCAGCAGTTGTTCCGTGCCGGAATACGTTCCGATCTTCCCAAATACTATGTTCTCGACATGTTTCCCTATCCTTCGGGGAGCGGGCTCCACGTCGGGCATACCGAGGGTTACACAGCCAGTGACATCATCGCTCGCCATCGCCGGATGAAGGGATTCGATGTGCTGCATCCGATGGGCTTCGATGCCTTCGGTCTGCCGGCGGAACAGTACGCCATCGAGAAAGGGGTTCACCCCGAGGTCTCGACTCGGGAGAACATCGAGACCTTCAGCAAACAACTGCGAGCAATGGGCTACTCCTACGACTGGGATCGGGAGTTCTCCACCAGTGATCCCAGCTATTACCACTGGACCCAATGGATCTTTCTCAAATTGCTCGAGCATGATCTCGCCTTCCAAGAGGAGGCGATGGTCAACTGGTGCCCGGAACTGGGTACGGTGCTCGCAAACGACGAAGTGATCGACGGCAAGAGTGAACGCGGCGGATATGACGTGGTACGCCAGCCGATGAAGCAGTGGATGCTACGAATCACCGCCTTCGCCGATCGATTGCTCGAAGGCCTCGACGAGGTCGATTTTCCAGAGTCGATCAAATCGATGCAACGTGATCGCATCGGACGATCTGAGGGAGCGGATGCGACCTTTGACATCGTGGATTCGGATCTGAAACTGGAGATCTTCACCACTCGTCCAGACACACTGTTCGGGTCGACCTTCTGCGTACTTTCTCCAGAGCATCCTTTCGTCAGAAAACTCACCGATGCCCAGCATCAGGAGGCGGTCGAAGCGTACTGCCAGGAGGCCGCCAGAAAGAGCGACATCGAGCGATCGGGAACGGAAGCGGGCAAGACTGGAGTCTTCACCGGTGCCCATGCCATCAACCCGTGCACCGGCGATTCGATGCCGATCTGGGTCGCCGATTATGTCCTGATGGGGTATGGCACCGGAGCCATCATGTGCGTGCCGGGGCATGACCAGCGCGACTGGGACTTTGCCACGACCTTCGAACTGCCGATCGTCGAGGTGGTGGCCGGGGGAGATGTGGCTGCCGAGGCTTATGTCGGGGAGGGGACTCATGTCAACAGCGGCTTCCTCGATGGCATGGGTAAGGAACAGGCCATCTCGGCGAGTATCGACTGGCTCGAGGAGAAGAAGATCGGAAAGCGGATCGTCCGGTACCGTCTGCGTGACTGGATCTTCGCCCGTCAGAGATACTGGGGAGAACCGGTGCCGGTGGTCATCGATGATGAGGGCAAGGCACATCCCCTCCCAGAGTCCGCATTACCGCTGGAATTACCCCATCTCGATGACTTTGCTCCCACCGGTACGGGGAAGTCACCTCTCGAAAGAGCTCAACAATGGAGCCAGACAGAGGTACCAGGATCGGGTGCTCCGGCCCTGAGAGAACTGGATACGATGCCAGGGAGCGCTGGATCGAGCGCTTACTTCCTGCGGTTCATCGATCCTAAAAACGATCAGGCTCTGGTCGATCCGGAACTGGCGAAGCGCTGGATGCCGGTCGATCTGTACCTCGGTGGAGCCGAGCACGCAGTCGGGCATCTGCTTTACTCAAGATTCTGGACCAAGTTCCTCCATGACATCGGGGTTTGTCCCGTCGATGAGCCGTACGCGAAACTGGTCAACCAGGGGATGATCCTCGGTGAGGACCATCGCAAGATGTCGAAGCGTTTCGGCAACGTCGTTGATCCTCTCGATGTGATTGCAGAGCAAGGAGCGGACTCACTGCGGGTCTACGAGATGTTCATGGGCCCCATCGAAGCGGACAAACCGTGGTCCACCGGTGGTTTGATGGGGGCGCGTAGATTCCTCGATCGTGTCTGGCGGCTCTTTTTTGACCAGGATGATCAGTTGCACGACACCCTGTCAGCGCAGGCCACAGATGACCAGATGAGAATATTGCATCGCACCATCGACAAGGTCGATCGCGATACCGAGGGATTGCGTTTCAATACGGCCATTGCGCAGATGATGACCTTTGTCAACGAACTCAATCCGTTGGAGACGCGGCCAAGGGCGATACTGGAACCGTTCTGTCTGTTGCTCGCCCCCTATGCTCCTCATCTGGCCGAGGAGTTGTGGAGTGCACTGGGACATGAAGAGTCGCTGATGTGGGAGAAATTCCCGCAGGCGGACCCACGGTGGCTTCAGCAGGAATTGGTCGAAGTTCCGGTGCAGGTCAACGGCAAGGTTCGTAGCAAGATTGAAGTTGCCGTCGATATCGGTAAGGAACAGATCCAGGAACAAGTCCTTGCTGACTCCCGTGTGCAGGAGTACACCGAAGGCAAGGAAATCGTCAAGTTCGTGTGGATACCCGGGCGGATGGTGAACCTGGTTGTTCGCTGAGCGAGGTCTGCTGAGTTCAGGCGATTGAATTCATGATGCGTCACTGAAACCGATGGAAATCGATCTTCGGATCGGGTCTTCAGGAACGACCGGAGTGCGTCAAATACGCTCCGGTTGATTTTCTATCGAAAAAACCGAGATCAGTAACTGATCACTACATCGATGAGGGGTACTGAATGAACAAGGAATTGATCGCCGAGTTGACCCGCGCCTATTGGATGGAACTGGAAGCGGTGATCAACTTCATCTGCGCATCTACCAATCTTGTCGGAGCCCGGGCGGAGCCGATCAAGCAATCGCTCGCTGCGGATGTGGTCGAAGAGACACAACACGCCCAGAATTTGGCTAGACGCATTCATATCATCGGCGGGACCATTCCTGGCAGCATGCAGTTCAAACCGGGTCAGGAATCACTTCAACCCAGTGGTGATCCGACCGATGTACTCAGCGTGATTCGGGGAGTCATCGAAACCGAAGAGACCGCAGTGGCGCAGTACAAGAAGATCATCAAGATGTGCGACGATGATCCGGTCACCGAGGATCTTTGTGTGACTTTGCTGGCGGATGAAGAGGAGCACCTGCGCCTCTTCCAGGGTTACCTCCTGGAGTATGAGCAGTCCTAGACTTGCATCGGAAATTGCTTCAACTGGTTGGAAAAGTCATCTCGGATGGGATGACCCAGCCATCGAATTCTTCAGCGCTGCAATACCCTTTTTCCACCGCCACCTCTCGCAAGGTCTTGCCCTCGGCGTGGGCAGTCTTGGCCACATCGGCAGCGTTGTCGTAACCGATGTGAGGATTGAGAGCGGTGACTAGCATCAACGAGCGGTGCAGGAGTTCATCGATGCGCTGCTGGACCGGTTCGATTCCGGAGGCGCAGTTCTTTCGAAATGAATCGATCGAAGAGGCCAGTAGATCGATCGATTGCAAGATGCAATCACCGATCACCGGCATGTAGACATTCAGCTCGAAATTTCCAAGCGCTCCACTGAATCCGATGGAGGCGTCGTTGCCGATCACTCGTGCACACGCCATCGTTATCGCCTCGGACTGGGTAGGATTGACCTTGCCCGGCATGATCGAGGACCCCGGTTCATTGGCGGGAATGGTGATCTCTCCGATGCCACAGCGAGGGCCACTGGCGAGCCAGCGGACATCGTTAGCGATCTTGTGCAGTGCGGTGGCCAGACTCTTGAGACTTCCGGAGAGACCGACGATCGCTTCCTTGCCACCGAGCTGAGCAAATTTGTTGGGTGCCGGGACAAACGAGATGCCGGTCTTCTTGGCCAGTGCCGCAGGAACCTTCTCGGCATATCCAGGGCGAGTGTTGAGACCGGTACCGACGGCTGTACCGCCGATCGGTAACTCGAGAACCAGTGTCAGGGAGTCCTGGATCTGCTGCTTGGTGATGCGCAACTGATCGGACCAGCCAGAGATTTCCTGCCCGAGGGTCAGTGGAGTGGCATCCTGCAGGTGAGTTCGACCGATCTTGACCACGGTTGAAAACTCCGCAGCTTTCT